>Ga0126337_10001459_pt1 | contig 14340 bp, 14 predicted proteins | sample DipCmetagenome_FD_92527 | JGI IMG/M metagenome (GOLD analysis project Ga0126337, IMG submission 92527) | Coral microbial communities from La Bocana,Puerto Morelos, Mexico - Diploria C A metagenome | ecosystem: Host-associated > Invertebrates > Cnidaria > Coral | place: La Bocana,Puerto Morelos... | reverse complement strand
TCTTTAACGTCCCCTGCTGATTATAACACTGAAGATGCAGGAGACGGGGCCTACGGTTTATCGTCCTTATCCGAGAAGACTAGAATGTCTAACCATTTGCAGATGTAATTACAAAGACAGCACGTTCTCCTCAGTTATTTTAAGACCCTGAGTGTTGGTCCGGTCTGGGAGTCGAACCCGAGACCTCCCGCACTACATTCCGGCGCTCTGAGCTACCCGGTCGGCGGTAGCTAACCGGTTGGCGGTCAACTGGTTCATTATTGCCAACTGCCAACTGGGATTTTTCGCTGTGTTGTGAATTTATTACAATGTTCATGTATTTGACCATCATCTGCTAGCTAAAGTATAAAATAATTGATAAAACAATGAGGATCTCATTTTGATTTTTGTTTTCAGTCCCAACAAAAAGTTTCAAGGAAGGATCAGATGAGGAAAGACATAACTTTGTAACTGGTGATGTTGTAGAAGTTGCTGAGGGAGATCTAGCAAATTTGAAAGGCACAATACTTAGCATTGACGGAAATAAAATCACCATCATGCCAAAACACGACGACTTGAAGGTTTGAATGTTGACTTGTTGTTACGAATGTTGCACAAGTACAATCTACGTTGGTTGTTTCATAATTGACACCTCCATCGCTTTTTCCATATTCGGGACTCGTTTTTTTGTTGCAGCCATACACTATACATCTGTAGGGCACAATGAACCTTCCTTCTCACGTAGATTAGATTACTATTGTGGCCTACGACTTCTTTGCTTTTACAGGAAATGTTGTCCTCTGATGACGTCACATGAAACTAACGCCCATTCTTCCAATTGCTCGGTGGTGGGACCAAAAAGGACCAAATTTTGCAACTTTAAAAATTCATAGAAAATTAACAAAAGTAGCTACAACGATAATGTTTTCGTAGGGGTGATCAGAAAAATAGGGGGATTTATATAAGGGAAAAAAAATGGGGACTAGTTGCAGTTTGAAGATACTAGCTGTCCATTGAACAGAACAGAAGGAAATAGAGACTGGAACTTTTAACAGAAAAGGCTTTGTAGGTAAGGTAAAGGTAAAGTCATATGAGCCAAGTGGCTCACCAGGCCGGAGCTTATCCCGGTTTCTGTAGCATGAAGCGACTAGGAATATTTCTACTCCCCCCTGGATGGGATGCTAGTCCATCGCAGGGTTACCCCCAGCATTAAATTCACCGGTACCCATTTATACACCTGGGTGGAGTGAGGCACTGTGAGAGTGAAGTGTCTTGCCCATGAACACAGGTCTCGAACCCAATATATCCGGAGTCGAGCGCACTAACCATGAGGCCACTGCGGCTTTGTATGACCTGGAATTTTGGTCTTCATCTTTTGCTATTCTGTATCAATCGTGTGCTGTTGTCTTGCATTGAACACTGTTATCTTTTGATGTTGTAGGATCCTCTAGAGTTCATGGCACATGAGCTTCAGAAGCACTTCAAGATGGGTGATCATGTGAAAGTAATAGGTGGTCGATATGAGGGTGATACAGGCTTGATTGTTAGAGTGGAAGATAACATGGTGGTCCTCTTTGCGGATCTTACCATGCATGAGGTGAGAAAAGTGCTGAATTCCTTAAAATAGAAAATTAGTTAAAAAGCGCTTTAAAAGTATTTGCATTTTTTTCTTTGCTTGTAGCGAAGTAACCATCACACAGTCTTCTGTGTCTGCTTAGAAAGCTAGTAGAGAAGACACTCTTTGAACTGTTTTTAAGTCTGTTCTTGGTCTTTCAGCTCAAGGTTTTGCCCAAAGATCTTCAGCTGTGTGCAGAAAGAAGCAGTGGAGTGGACTCTATGGGTCAGCACCAGTGGGGAGATATGGTGCAGCTAGAGTAAGTTCATTCAAGTCATGTACAGCAATTCAACAAATTAACTGTCCTCTTTTTTTAGTGAGATATAGATTAATCTTGCCTTCTGTTGTTTCTTTTTCCAGTCCACAGACAGTAGGAGTAATCATTCGTCTAGATAGAGACATGTTCTCAGTGTTGAACCAACATGGAAAGGTAAGTCTTCAACAGTTGAGAAGACTTATTTTAAGTAGGTGAACCCCTATAAGATTATAGCTGTGTCCTTCTGCATTGCCCTAACAATTGCCACGCTTTGTCCAGAGCAAACCACAAGACAAAAAAATCCACAGGAACTCATCGAAAAGCTAAAGAAGTAAACCTGTCACGAGTTAAATCCAATGCGTTACATCCAATGTGTTCTGCCACTTTGCTCTTTATGTGTTCAATTGTTTAAGTGTTAGCTTGCATTTCTGACAGGATTTCGGGCACAAGTTTTTTGTTTCGGCACAAGAGCCTTTATGTACAAGCATGTTATACCATCAGCTGGGCAGACTAGGAAAATGGCTACCAGCCCTCTCTGAGAATTGTCTGAGCTTGCAGACCAAATGCCCCAGCCCATCCCCCCAGGGATTCATTGCAAAAGGTGAAAAGTGTGGACCAAATGCCATCAGGAGGGTACTAAGGCAGCGGTATCTGCAACTTACTAATGGTAGGCCTAAGAGAGTTAGCTAATAATCTTGTCCCTGATGCTTTGATTTCAGGTGATTCAAGTCAAGTACCAGGCAGTGGGGAGAAGAAAAGAAAACAAAAATGCTGTGGCACTGGATTCCGAGCAGGTTTGAAATCTTTTGTTATGCAGCAACCAGCACCAGACGCGGGAAAATGCGTATTTCAGTTTTGCTTCTTTTTTGGTTTAAGGGTGGAGCTTATGTTACATGCAGTTAATCGGCAAATTAAGCCTTGTCACTATTCAAATAAATGATTGCTATCATCATGTTTGAGGTTCTAGGTAATGCTATATTCTTGTGTGTATTTTTTAGAACACCGTGCAAGTCAGAGATATAGTAAAAGTCATTGAAGGACCACATGCTGTAAGTACCACTATCTTGTACACTTGCAAACTAATCTAAACGAAAATATTATTGTTTGATATCCTCCGATGTAGTTCTAATGGCAATATGTCACCAGCCAGCGAGTTCTAAATAAATATGTCATGCAGTATTTTGGCGAGCCCGAAGGGCGAGTCAAAATACAAATGATGAGTAAAAATTTACAGCGATACTACACACTAAAATGTCTAATAAGAGATTTATCATCCAACGTTTTCGTTTCCCCAAAATTCTGACTTGCCAAGGTTTTTAATCTTTCGCCCGGTCGGGGAATGAGATGAGTACAAATATCGTGTGATATTTGTACTCGTTTCGCGCGTTATTTGTACTCTACGAAGCAGTGTTGGATAATAAACAGAGAGATTTTGACCAACCTTTTGTGTGTTTTGTTTGAAACTCCCTTCTTCTTTACAGGGTTTGCAAGGAGAGATCAAGCATCTGTACCGCAGCTTTGCGTTCTTATCCTCCAAGATGGTGATAGAGAACGGTGGAATAATCGTGTGCAGAACAAAGCACCTTGCACTGGCCGGAGGTGGAAAGGTAAGGAATGATCGTACTTTCTCTCTGTTAGCTCTGTCTAGTAACAGAGATCAACTTTGTTTGGGGGATGGGAGGAGTAAAATGCTTGTGTGGGAGGGATGGGGAAGAAAATGGTCAAGGAAAGGGGATATTCCCCTATCAGGTCATTTCCAGCAATATTATAGGTTAAGGTTTTATTTTTTTTTCTTTTTCAGGCAGCTTCAAATACTTTGGGGATCAGTGGATTTGCTCCAGCCTCGCCACGAATAACAAGTCCAGCCAGAGAAGGAGGTGAGCTTTCTAGCCACTTGTTAGACTCGGTTCAAATCATTTTTAGACAAGCCTGCTAATAACTAGCTTTTGTTCTGTCAGCTGGTGGAGGTGCTGGTGGCCGCGGTGGTCAGAGAGGAGGCATGGGACGAGGCCGAGGACGAGGCCGTGGAGGTCGTGATATGTCTCTTATTTCACAGACAGTGCGAATTTCACAGGGTCCGTATAAAGGTAAATGACGATGACGTTTGTCCATAGATGGTGACAGCTGTTTAAAGGAACGAGTGCAAATCTGGTAAAAGGAATACCAATGGCTAAAGGAATACCAATACTTCATCAACAAGTCTTGAAGCAGATTTATTGGCAGTGAGCTCTTCTTGCTGTTTAAGGGGCAGGTAACGACAAATTATAATATATGACTTTGCTCTTCATTTCATTGTCTGCTTGCAGGTTATGTTGGTATAGTGAAAGATGCTACAGAAACAACTGCTCGTGTTGAGCTTCACAGTAGCGTAAAGACCATCTCCGTTGATAGAATGAGGCTTAGCATTGTTGGGTAAGTTTGTTACTGAAAAGATTTCTAAAAGGCTAAACTCATTGTAATGTCTCGTCTGTCATTCATTGTACACGTGCTTACTTGAGCTCCCTCTCCTCCAGGTCATTGTAATTGCGGGGATTTGAGGTGGCGGGGAAAATATACCAAAGTGTTACTGTCTTTATGTTGTCGCTGTTTTAGGCCTTGACTTTTAAACTATTTTTAACACCCCTAAGACTTCAGCTGTAAATTTTGGTGCGTTTAGCCGAAACACTCGAAAATCCAAACTGTACAAGGGTACAGGATTTGATGTTCCGACTCAGGCCATGTTTATTTCTGGTTTCATTACACAGCGGTCCATCAAGTCGAGCCAGCTCAGTTTACAGCAAGACGCCCATGTATGGATCCCAGACCCCCATGTACGGCTCTCAGACTCCTATGCATGGTTCACGGACTCCCATGTATGGTTCCCAGACTCCAACTCATGGCGATGGTAAGACTACAACAATGTCTGCATTATCTGCAGGTACGCCATGTAAGAAGTCATGAGATTAACCGTGATTCAATTTTTTTTTTCTCATAACAGGAAGTCGCACGCCTCATTATGGCTCCATGACACCTTCCCATGATCCATCACGCACCCCGCTTCACGGAGGAGCCTGGGATCCAACGCAGCCAAATACTCCTGCGCGCAATGACGATTATGATTACAACTTTGACACCTCAACCCCCTCCCCTGGGGTAAGTAGAGGCATCCGGTGCTGCAATCAGATTTCTTTTTTTAACATGATTGAAGTGAATTGCTTATTGCACCAATAATTAGACGATCTCGCTTTTTAGCGCTAAACTCCCGTTCCATATAAAGAATTGACCTAAACAGGAATTCTCTTGAAATTCGTCGCACTAACACAAAAGGAAAATCACTCGTTCCTGAAATTTCTATTCAAAAGATATTCTTTGTAGTCTCTGAAAATTCTAGTCTCTGTCCTCCATTTGATGTTAGGTTATCTTTTTCTGTTTATACAGGTTTATGGAACACCCAATCCAGCCACCCCTGGGGGTTACGGAGGACCGTATACCCCCAACACCCCAGGCGGGGGGATGTACGGCTCGGAACCTAGTTATTCACCGTACACGCAGTCGCCATCTCCAGCCGGCTTTGGTAATCCCATGACTCCTGGGAGTATTGCACCAGTATCACCCGCGTATAATCCTCTCACACCTGGGGCAGGCATGGAAGAGACACAAGCTGACTGGGTTACTACTGACATTGAAGTGCGAATAAATGAGAATCACGAGGTAAGCTCATTGAACGTCATCTTGATCTGTTGTCAAGCAACATTGCTGAGGTTACGCTTGGATTCTACGAAGGAATATTTTTGGATTCAGGTTTATACCGTTTCAAAGGAAAATGCAATTACAGTGGAACTCAGTTAATACAGTCACCAATGGGCCATGAACATTTGGCCGTATTAACTGGTGGCTGTATTCTAGGGATAGGATCAAATTTTATGACTAGCCTGTTCCTTGATAAGCATTCAAAATCCAGATTTAAATATTAAAAAATTTCGGGTGGCCGTGTAAACAGGGTAAAATTATAAAAATCGTACAGGTTGTGATTTCAGAATGTGGCGGTATAAACGGGATGGCCGCATTTACCGGTCTTCATACAAAACCATGTATGGCATTTCGCCGGGACAGAAAAGACTGGCCGTAATAACGAAGTGAACTTAAGGCAGAGTTCACTGTACAACATGTGGAGAGTGGAATCACTTTCTATGTTAGTTGCAGTTTGGTTGCTCTCGTTTGTCGTAAAATTAGCCATTGACGTGTTGGTTGAGAATCGATTTTTTTGGCGTCTCACTATCCCGCTAGTTTTGATCACGTAACTTACATATTGTTATTCCTAGGACCCACAGCTGATGGACAAAAAGGGCGTGGTCAGAACAGTGTCCGGGAACACGTGCACAGTTTATCTTTACGATGAGAAGCGTGACGTCAGCGTCTCTATTAACAACGTAGATCCGGGTGAACCAGTTAAACAGGATAAGGTGTGTGATACATTTATAATTTATACCGTAGCGTTTATTGCTGTCCTCACACTGCACTAATTGTGATGTTTGTTTGTGTCTTATTCTGCCGTATCTTGTTTCTTTCAGGTGAAAGTGATCTTTGGAGATGACCGTGAGCGTGTAGGGACTCTGATTAATATCGATGACCCAGACGGAATTATTAAGATGGATCAGACTGATCAACTCAAGATTCTCCCGCTCAAATACTTGGCCAAACTTGGTCCGACAAACATTTGAACTCCCGCTTAACAGTAATGTCTGTGCTGACTGGTACACGTTCTGTTGTTGCGCTTAACTGTCCTAAATAACTGTTGTATAGTTCACACAAGGATGAACACAAAGGATGAAATATTCTTGTACTTGAGTAATGCAATAATGGAAGGACGAGGTGAATTCTTACCCCTCATTGGCAAGGAAGGCTAAACTGACATGTTAGTTGTTGTTTTGTTGACCCATAAAGTCAAAAGTAACCGAGTTTGTTAAGCGAACTAAATTGACTTGTTCCTATAGAAAATAAACTCCTAGTTAAAGATATTTCTGCCTCTTTAATTTGAATAGAGTGCATTAATAATCTTAAATTTATTCAAACGTGTTGGAAACACGCTCGCAGTTTGAGAGGACGAGGACTTGAAAGCGATTTTTTGAAGAATACAAATATACGAGCCCTAGCTAGCACGCTAGCTAGCTCTCTCCAAAGTTTTTCTTGGGAGAGCCGCCAGCTTGGCTGCCAGCCAATTGGACCGTCTGAGAATCAAGTTACTCTAGAAGAGACGACCGTTTCCTTCACCACAGGAGGAGGATATTTATACCTGAACGCAACGTTATTCTATTGTCGCAGCGCTGTTCGCTCATGATGTGTGAGGTTTCGTGCAATGTGGAAATCCTTTTTGAGATTTAAAGTGAATTCTCCCATTTGAATTTTTGCTATTTTTTGTTTCGGTGTTAGCTCATAATTTCAGCATGGCAGGGGTTTGGTGATTCTGACTACACACTCACACGAGACATGCAATGTAAATAGTTTAATGAGTCGTCTGTGGTAGATATATTCCGTCTTACAACATAATCTGTTCCCTTACAAATTCCAACTATTGGTTTGAACAATTTGAACCTGTACTGCGTCAGATACGAAGAACCACGCACTAAGAGATGTGGAAACGTATTCCTCATCTAATTTAGCAGTACGAGACCCCGAGGAAAGGCTACAAAATCAGTAACGTTCAACATTAACAATTATAAAAACAAGCTGTTTATAACAAAAACGTAATAAGAAAGAGAACGAAGGCGAAGACTGACTAGCCAAGAATGACCTTCATCTTCCGCCAAATGCCCAAATAGTCTCTAAACGTCCAATGAAACACTGCGAACCTCTCATCGTGCCTTAAGAATGATAATTTCTGAATAATTCGTCTCTCAAGCCAAGCCAAGTTAGAATTTTAAAACAACGAAAATCACCTATTGATTACGGATCCACCCTTTTTTCCAATCTTAGAAGGATCCTGACGCGCGGAATCCCGTCAGATCCCAGATCTTTATTTTTATTGGCCCCAGTCGTGGCTATACTCAGTCCACTACATGCACTTAACAATGTACTCCTTTCTTTATCCCAAAACTAACCTGAACTTAAGTAAGTTTACTTTTGCATAGGGTTCTCAGTTAAGTTAACATTTAGATTTGAGATGGCATGAATAAGGATTTGCTTTGGGTAATTCAGATATTCCAGATGACTGAGATAACTAACCAACCAACAAAAAAAGAAACAAAATAAATGAGCAAGACCTTTCCCAAGAAATCTGCTCATTCCAACAAGCATCCCCTTCCTTCTTCTATCAACTTCCTTAATGCGTTAAGGTTTAACACGCCTCTCGGACGCAATCCTAAGACGCATTGCAGACCTATTTTTAAGACACCGCCTTCAAAGGAAAACCACTGGGATGAACCAGATTGAGTTTTAGCAGAACGTAACAAGAATTTGATGATTTATGTTATTTTATCTTAGTCGACGGGTTGGAGCGACTTGTGCCAGATTTCTTCGATACAAATAGCAATGTCAATCATCAATTCTCCGATTGTCTCTTGCGTGCAAACTTCCTTTCCGTAAATGTCAGTTCAGTTTGAATTTATGTTTATTTGTTCTGATTTGAATATTAACTTAATTTAACACAAGGGAATTTTAAAATGGTATTTTATTTCACCCATTGTATTTTAAACAACTTGCAGATATAATTAATTCAAGAAATATTGCTGCGCTTAGTGCAGTAGACTGCACAAAACGTGGAAGAACTGAAATATTTCAATAACTGCTTTATAATTTTTTTTTGTGATTTGAAATAATTGTGAATTGAATATTTCAAAAACTATATTGCATTCTTTAAAAGAATTTGACTTGGCATCGCGTCCATAACAACAACACCTTACAGCTAGGGCTAAGCCCCTTGGAACAGTTTTGACTTTCTGTGGTTTAAAGGCGTGATGCGCATTGGTCGCATCAAAGCGAGTCAAGCACGTGCACGTGCTTTCCATAACGCGCATGTCTTCGGGAATGTAAACAACAGCTTTGACAGCAATACATTTCATTCCTGCAGTTGATGAGGTGTTCTTAGTCTGGTGTAGTCTCGAGCTATCAACATTTCCTTTTAATACTTAACAATGGCGAAGTTGAAAACGAAGTTGCTGATTTTAGCTGTACTAGGTGTCGTTTTAGCTGTATTTTTTCCGAAAATCAAATCGGCGTACGGGAAACATATAAAACCTCACGCAGATATAGCGGCAAGCTTCGTGAAATTCATCAAGGATTTTCACATTTTTGGTTATCACATTCCGTGGAAATATGTGCTCCCTGGGTTTGCTTTGTTCCTGGCCGTGCAGTTATTTAGGGTGAGTATTACTTTATGTACTATTATGGTTCAAACGTTTTTCTTCGCTTGTACTTCCAGTTTGTGCTTGTTAATTTTCGATCTTAAGCTTATTAAACTTTTACTTCCAATCAGCAACTCAATTTACTTGTGAAAAGTGCTAGATTTTTTTCTTTCTCTTAGAGTATTAAGCGTCTGCATGTTGACTTGCAAAAAGTTCCGCAAATGCTAATGTATAAATAGCGATTTAAGGCATTTGCATAAAAGCTTTTGGCCAGACACCTGTCACAAACAGTTGTAAAAGATTGTTTAGAACAGTTAACGCAATTGTCACTGCGTTGTCAATTTAACTTCCCGCATGAGAATTGCTTTTTTTTTTACTAAAAATTGCCCTTTCTGAAACCAAATTGTGAAAAATTGCAGACGTATACTGGAGGGATTGTTTGGTTTCAATATAATGTTTACAAGCAATAAATTGCTGTGAGGTGTTATTCTGAGACAGATGTGTAGCTAGGGTGGGGTGGATTGGAAAACCCTGTACAGGAATTTCTTTTTGCCTCTTATTAAAAAGTTTATTTTACCACTTATGTTAAAAAGTTGGAATTGGAGATTTCAAGAAAAATCCAAACATTGTTCAATATGTTTTGCTTTAGACAAGAACCCTCATTTTCCTATATATTGCAAATGTAAATGTTAGGTTAATAATTTAGTAGTACCTTGAGTTTACAAGCCACTCCTTGGTTACATGTTGTGTTTGCGTTTCTGGGATTTTTAACAGGTACCTGAATACTACCTATGGTTTTGGAATATTTTAAAATTAGTTTGAGTACAAAGTTCGCACAAATCTGTGTTGGTATTTTTCCATAAGAATCTTTAAAAAATATAATTATTAAATGTAAAGCACTATACAACTTGTAATTAGCCAGAGATATTACAAAATGAACAGGAATATTGAAAAACTCAATATACTAAAAAGGCAATATTGTAGGCTGAAATATGTGTTTTTTTTATAACAGAGACGACGTCGGCTTAAGAAGCTTGCAGAAGAACAAAAGAAAAAAGATCAGACTTTTATGACAGAGGATGAAGGTAGTTTTCATTTTTGTGTCATTAAGATTATCCAGTTGAACTTGCTGATTTTTTTACTGATGCTATTTTTAGCCTTATAAAACTGGCACGTGGCAGAAATATTAATATCTGGCCCCTTATGGAAGGTTTTTGGGCTGAACCCCCCTCCTCCACACTTTGGAAATTCCAGCTTTCTTTTCAAATTTTTGCTTTTTTTCCCTCCCCCTCCCCTAAATCTCATTGGAATCTCCATTGACCTTCCTTGGGCTGGGTATTGTTTTTTCTGCAACTGCACAATTAGTTTTATGACTGTGTGGCAACAGTAGTGAAGCATAAAAAAAATATTGGAAACCTAGTTAAAGAATAAATCCATCTCACACTCGCTACTTATCTGCAGATTGAGATGCCTGCAGTTGACTCTGCTCAAGGAATGTAAATTTTGCAATTGAAAACAAAAATATCACTGGTGACTGCATTATGGAAGAGCATGGTGCAAATAACCAAGTGCTTATCTCCCAATTCTTGATTTGCAATACAATATTATTATTTATAAGCGCACAGATGACTTAGCTAGGACACACATGTTTAAGGAAGGCAATGATAAACTTGAACTGACTAATATTAGCTTAAGATATTCTGTCCATGATATTTTGTATGTAGTTTATAATAATGATTATCTGAAGCATGATGTTGATGAGTCGCGTCTTAATTCACACAGCCTGCATTCCCCCTGCTATCCATGAGAATATAAATCATGGCACCAGTTGGCAGCGTCTTTGGTAGTTGGGTTTATCTTGCACCTTCAGAAAGTAGCGGAACTTTCCAAGCACATTATTTTGATGTGATGGTGACCCAAAATTAATAATAATTCTAATCTGTTTTAAAAGAATTTTTTCCAAAAAAAAAAATTGTCACAAGATTTGATACTTGCCAGTGTGTTTTCCCTTTTTGTTTTTTTTATATAATTATATACTCTGAGCCAGTGAGGTGCAATTTGTGTTTTAAACATCAACTGGTTTGTGGTATGCACATCAATGGGCTTGAAAAGCAAATTTGATATCTGGGAGTATACTGGCCTGCAATAAATTGTCTATTAGTCTTCTCAATATATCATATCACAAAACATCCTGCATCTTCATTGTTTTCTCAATGCATTTACTAATTCTGCTAACTCATACAATTTCAATAAAATAAACATAAAACTGTTGTATTAGATATGTTTAAAATATTACAAGCCTAAGTTGATACTCTGTCACGGTGGCTTCTGGATCATATATTCATATACCTAGATTTTCTTTGCTGTGAATCTGCTTTCTAATCAGTTGTGGGTAGCAGGGAGAATGTATGGCTTTTCTTCAGTTAACATTAAAAATTAATACTCTCATTAGTTCATTTCTGTTAACCACTCTTACTAATTTTCTTCTAATTTATACCTTGCTATAAATCAATATGACATATATTTTAATTAATAATTTTCCTTTTAACCTTTACATTTTCCAGTGTCTCAGTCCTCTTGCCTTAAAGCAAACATCCTTACTTTTCTTCATAAAATAAATGGTACTAAAAATAAATTTTAACATTCATAACTAATTGGCATACAACTATAGAAATGAAAATATCTTGGCCAGGGGTCGATTGACTTTGAAAAATTCCACCTTCCCCTTACAGTGCATACCACAAACCATGTTGCAAAATCTGAAAAAGTTGCCAACACTGTCCCACCTGCCAACCTATCAGATCTGTCAACAACGGGAAATCGCGTACGGACATACACATATTGGCCTTCAACGAGCTCTGTTAATGTGTTTGAACTAGCCAGGGCAGGGTTTGTGTTTACCGGAATGGATGATATAGTAAAATGCTACAAGTGTCAGGGCACCCTTAAAAAGTGGAAACCTGGAGATGATCCCTTGGAGGGTCACAAAGAATTCTACCCTGATTGCCAGCATGTCATTGCACTTGATGCTATTAAAAAGCCAATTAACACTGAAACCCAACTGGAAGACTTGCTATCTGTGTGTGATGGAGTAGGTTATCGTCTACAGCAATTGCGTGCCATCCAGAGTAAGGCATCAGGAGTAGAGCCAGGTAGGGAGGATCTTTGTAACACCGGGGAATCCAATGAGTGTGTTTGTAACAGGGCATGGTTTAACAAGTAACAAGTGCAGGTGTTCCAAGTTTGCTGTTGTCGCCTCAAGGATTCAAATTTCCTTTCAATGATGCTATATAAAGGAAATCATATGATAGGGATAATATGCACTTTCCAAATAACATCGCATGTGCTGGAAGAAAAGGCATTTTCTTTATTGTAATACAAAAATATTTATTTATATTTATTGGGGGATAAAGATTAAACAAAAAAAATTGCACCTTGTTAATTCTACCAATAAATTATGTTTCATTGTACCAACAGCTAAGAAGCATCTGACTGAACTCCAGAAGAGACTGGACACTACTGAGCGTACCATGCACCTTGTTATGAAACAAATGGAAGCTGTGACAAAGTGCCTGGCCAAGACACTGGCTGATGACCCAGCCATGAGTGGAGATAAATCCTTGGCTGAAATCACAGAGGGGCTTGTAAACTTAAAGGAGAGCAATGTTTAAAGACTTCACAAAAAAAGAGCACTTGCACTTCTCAATATTCTGGAAAATTCATAATCTTAAATTATCTAGAGAATATGTTTGCAAGAAAAACAAATTGGGGTCGATGTGCATTGACACTTTATGATTTCACAAATGAACTTGATTTGCCCAAGTTTGTTACAGCAGGATGGCTCAATCAGTTCTGTAGCAGCTTGGTTACATGATGCAATCATTGTGAGATCAGCGGGAGTTCTGCTTTGGATGCCAGTAAAGATTTTATTAGAATATGTAATTTTTGATTGCTGTTCAGTAATTTTATATTCACTGTTAACTACCAGAATTAAGCGATGGGTGAACAGAAATAATTTGCTTGGAAAGCAATTTGTAAATGTTGGTGAATATCTAGTAAGGAACTACCAGTAATCAAAAATTTAAAATGAAACAAAATTTGAAAATATTAGTGACAAATATTTTACAGCTTTTGTTAATGGTTTAATACAGTTGTGATTACCTTAACTTATTTATGCACTCAGAAACAAGTTATTTATATCCTTAGGCAAAATGTAATATTGTTTATTCTTGAAAATAGACAAAGAATGAGAACTGAATAAATTATTTATTATTTAATGATAAAACTAGGAAGGTAAATGGGAACTTTGTAAAATCTTGAAATCTGTTTTGACAGTAATGTTTTCTACTAAGAAATGACTGCCTGAAACATTTTATCAAATATAGATATGTCGTCAACAAAGACAATTGAGCTGAACCATTGTTTTAGGATCTCATGAGTAGTAACGTACAAATGATTTGATTTCTTTTATTATAGGTTTCATATCTTTCTTTTTAAACCTTTTCAAAGTCTGGTTTTGGGCTAGCACATTTTTGAAAATAAAACTTCTTTAAATTATCTTCTTGTTGGAATGCTGTCTAATATCCGAGACAATAATAATTATTCGATTGATACTTTTATTGGGACAACACAAGCACAGAGTTAGCCCTGAGTTTGCTTTGAATGGCTTCTTTAATTAAAAGACTTCACTTGGATACTGTTATTCCTCCAACAATTTATTTCCCCTGCACTATTTACCTGGCTTGTTTCTTTCACATTTATGTACTAACCTGATTATCAAGTGTCCCTAAAGGGAAGGGAGAGGGTAGAACCTTCCCTCCCCCGTTACGTTTGAAAAACCTGATACTCTGGATGTGTGAGTACACATTTATATTAGTAGTACTTCCAGGGGTAGTGAGAGTGGGAGCCGTGGTGCTGTAATCGTTCTGTAGTGTGTTGGACTCTACAGCAATTATTTATCACAGTGCCATGAATGAGTACTATCAAACCACAAGAGGGGCTTCCCAGGAAAGTGAATGAGTACCATCAAACCCTAAGAGGGGCTAAGCGATTAACACGATTCATCATAGCCTTGATGAACGATGTCCTCAAGACTCTCGCCTCTACGAGGATACACCAGTGTGTTCCTGCAGTCTCGATCATTTTGCTGATGTGCCTATTGATGACTTGTT
>Ga0126337_10001458_pt1 | contig 14345 bp, 8 predicted proteins | sample DipCmetagenome_FD_92527 | JGI IMG/M metagenome (GOLD analysis project Ga0126337, IMG submission 92527) | Coral microbial communities from La Bocana,Puerto Morelos, Mexico - Diploria C A metagenome | ecosystem: Host-associated > Invertebrates > Cnidaria > Coral | place: La Bocana,Puerto Morelos... | reverse complement strand
TATGTTTAAAGCCGATGCCAAACACATTTTCTATTTTTAACTATTTTGTATCGTCCCTCTACGATTCATCAGCCGGAATTTTTTTCGGAATAGCCGGCGATTTTTTCCGGCTGCCGGCTTTTAACTACATCCCTGCAAATAATATAAAAATCTCCAAACTTTAAAATAAAGTAATAAATTCTCAACCTTCTTTTTGAAGATTAAAATAAACAGGTCATGCCTTGAGGGAAATTACTGACTTGACTAATAGCAGCACAGTGAGAAAAGAGGAATTGGTCATAAATTCATTCCAGTGAGGTGAACACAAACAAAAATTCCAAATAAACACCCAAAGGGGAATTGCAAAGATGCCAATTAAATGTGAAAGGTGAATTGATCAACATGACAAGAGCATGGGACAAAGAAAAAACATCTCTATTTACTTATCATGTCAAGTTCACCCAAAGACATGATAAGTTTTCTGAAAATGATTACTTGAAAATCATATTTACTGTATTTTCTGGTGTACAAGTCAAACCCGTGTATAAGTCAACTCCACTTTTTTAAACATAAAATTGAGATTTTAATAATTCAAAGCATGTTTACTGAACTAAAATCATGTTCCATTCTTAAGATAAACAAGTCCTGTTTCTATATATATAATATTGTAGATTGCCTTAAAGACCATAAATCAAATTGAACAAAAAAAATATTCAACATAATCATGTATCACCAAGAAAGTTCTGATACATCAATAAATTGGAAAATGTATCCTCATTTCAACAAAGTACCTTTGTAAAAACAGTGCCTGAAACAACATTTGGATATCCTGAAACTATTTTTGACAAGGAACACCAAGCAAGGCTAACGCAAGCCAGAGGAACGATTGAGTAAACAAGCCACCACCTATGTTGACTTCATAGCCAGGCAATAGGAAAAAGAGAGCTCTGGTAACTAAAAACAAGCATGTACTCTAGAAAGGTTACCAAATTTGTTGTTGCATTGAATGTTCAGTTGAAAAGAGTGGCAAATGCAAGTGTGATGTTACTATCATACAAGAAAAATTCCTCTTATGTTTCCCCTTGCATTTCCGACTGAAAAATACTACAATGAAATGTCATCAAATTTTAAGCAAAAAGTCTTTGAAACTTAAACAGTATGCATCATAAAAGTCCAGAGAACTGCAACATTAAAATGTAGCATAGAAAGCTAGAAAAGGTAAGTTCAAAAACCTTAATGTCATTAAGCCTTAAAGTTGCTACAAGTACTTACATGTATCAAATGTTGGTTTCATACCTGCAAAGTTTGTTGTGGATTTTTTAACCCTAAAAACTGTGATATGCGAAAGAATTCTGACTTTTTGGATGAATTAGATGACTCTCAACTTTCAGCCAGTGTGTAAGTCAAGGTCAATATTTTTTGGACTGATTTTGCGAGCATGAAGGGTTGACTTATACACCAGAAAAAACATTAATCATGCTTAATACATTGTCTTTCAGGTTATGAAGAAGAGCAATATAAAAATTGCATTAGAATACCTAACATTATGAATGCTACTCTTTTGTTTAAAATTTTCAAATATCCCCTCATTTTTGTACAACTTGCTGAATTTTTGGCAACTTCTAAAACTGATAATGAATGCCATAAGGTTTTTCTGGGTACCAAAATGGTAGATAAAGTAATCCATGTATGTCGCAGCACTAGTGCAATCTTCAGGGTTCAAAACCAACTTACCAGAGATTATCTACAAATAACAGCCCAACTGTACTTCATAGAATAAAGTTGTAGACGTTACCTTTGGCATGGTAGCTAAGACCATGTCAACAACAGCGGCTTCTCTGTATTCCTTCCATGCATCTGCTTTCTTGGCCATTTGCTCTGCCTCAGCTGTGCCTTTAGCTTCAATGGCAAAAGCTTCTGCTTCACCCCTCACCTGTTAACAGTCATGTGACGATATCAATTTGACTGAACAGAAACTAGGTTCTTTACAATCTTTTAAAACCTTCTAGTAAACAAGTGACAAAAATGAATAACAACAAAAAACCACCGCTCCAGTCCAACTTGTACAAACGGCTGTGAAACTAAACACTCTACACTGAAAAAATGGAAGACAAACAGAAAGGAAAATTAAAACAAGATGTGGATTCCTCAAACCTTAATGGCCTCTGCATTTGCTTCAGCTTCCAGTATCACACGATTTCTGAACACAAAATAAATATCATTAGTTAACATCCTGTAAGAGAGTGCAACCTCAAAGCTCTAAATCTTAAGCCCAAGTAGAAACTGAGAAGTAGCACAAGCTGTTGACGTAATAATGATACAAAAAAAGAGATATTCAGAGCACTTTGATCATGGAAATAAGCAAGTCATTTTTCTTTCTTTTTCTTGCAATATTCTCTGAAACAAAATTGAAAATATTTTCTCTTTTTTATATATCCAGTTTTAGTATAAATCTACTAGACTTCCTATCATGACTAACGCTCTTTGAATTGGCTATGCTGCCAGTTTGTTAACAGAATAGCCAGTGAGTAGCCACATCTTTACACTTTCTAAATGTCTGTGAAGAGGATTTAGTTTTGAACGACTGATAGATTTATACCAAAACAATTAGATTATTCGCTCTCAATTTCTATGCATGATAGTTGACTCAGGCTGCGCCGTCGTCAACTATCATGCGATAGAATTCTTGAACTCATAATCTAATAGTTTAATAGAAACACTTGTGAAACTTTTTGAGAGCTTGAACACCATTTCTTGTTCTCTCAAACTTCCATGTCAAGTGTTTCCATAAATGGGTAGAAAAAGAAAAATATTTACTATTTTCAATTATTTACCATAGCAGTCACAAATTTGTGCAGAACCTTCTGAAGCATCAAAATATGTATATATAGCAACAGTTACAAACCTGTTAGTTCAATGGATATGCTGTAGTTAACAATTATATTCAGGTAAAAATAATTCCTAGTTTGATTCTCAATTTCCTTTGTCTTGTAACCCTAATTATTCATAATCAAGGAATAAGTAGGGTTAAGAGACAGGAATTTTTACCTGAATTTAATTTTTAACTACAACATATACATGTACCATATTTACATCTCCACAGGTTGTGATGAAAATCAAAAAAGTCATAAAGAAATGATAAGAGTACTTCTTTACCTATTGGCCTCAGCAAGTTTTTCTGTCTTATACTTGTCAGCTTCAGCAGGCCGTTTAATGGTAGCCTCCAGCTCACGGTCTCTACGGGAAATTTCCTGAAAAAGAGACCCAACAAAGACAGGTTAAGTGATAAGCATAATTATACTAACAACTAAGAATAATTGTTAATTGTATAATTATGCTTCTTACTTAAACTAGACACATTATGAATTAGATGGTCTCTGAGGAAATTATCACATACAAAAAGATTGTAAGGTCTAGAGTAGATGTTAGCTGTGATGCTAACACCTAAAAGGGGACAGCTGAGCTCACCATTGGCCTTTCCATTTCAGAATCATTTCCGTCAGCGTGCAAAGAAAGTTATGTCCAATAGTCCAGAGGAGCGGGGGGAGCGGGGGGAGCAGGGGGAGCGGGGGGAGCGGGGGGAGCAGGGGGAGCGGGGGGAGCGGGGGGAAGGGGGAAGGCGGAAGGGGGGTAGCAAGAGCTTTCCCAAAGAGCAAAGTCAAAATCACATGTGTTTACCTGTTCCTGAACATTAATTTGCTGTGCTCTCTCCACAACCTTGATCTGCATTTCTTCTTCTTTGATTTTCTGTTTTGTTATGGAAGCCTGAAGTTCATAGGCCAGTTCAGACTGGGCTTTCTGGATTGATCAAAATATGAACATTGTCACCATTAACATCATTTAATTACCACAAAAAAGAAGTAATGTCAAATAAAGAAATCAAGTTGCACATTATTCTGAAGCTACTTTTCTATTAAACTTTAGCAAACTGTACTTTTTACACTTTTATTCACTGAAAACATTTTAAGTACCACTCACAAACAGAAAAGTTAAGCAACAATAAGTAGTATGGTTTTTTAAAGAGGTTATGACCACCTTGAGAGGTGCATCAGGTTAAACTGTATAAACCTAAACCCCTATTAATATCAAATTAAAGCTTACAGAACTGGCTACGAAACTCTTGAAATAAAATAAACTGTTGGGAATCCTTCTGTGATAGAGGGCCAGACTGCTAAAATGAATTTGCGAACTGGACTTTGAGCGTGATGCTCAACAAGTTTGCCGATAGATTCTGTAAGGTCTCCGAACTTGGCCAAGACAAAACACAGCGTCAGACTTGCCACAAACTATATCACAAGTATTTGTTACCTTTATTGTTGAATTTTTGCAACCTCTAAATGGAAACGTTCAAATCATATTTTGAGTACCTTTTGAAAGCTACAAGTCAAAGGGGATTTATTTGGACAGTAGCTAGTTTGATAACTTAACAACAAAAAAAACTCAGATGTATCTGCAAATTTTTTAGTTTCAAATTTTTTTTTTTTCTGAGAGCAATATTTCTTAGTTGCGTTTCGACGAAGGAGAACGCACCCTAATCGAGAAATACTCTAGCTTTTATGGACCGTACAACGTTGTCAATTTGGCCCCCCCAGAAAATTTTTCAGGGGCGAATGACGTCAGCGCCATCCCATGTGCTTCTGCTCCTCGCGCTTCGCAGTCTTAACGTGTTTCGTCAAGTTGGCTGAGCTGTGGACTGTGTTTTTCTTCGCTGTTTCAACGTGTTTCGTCAAGTTGCCTGTGCTGTGGACAGTGTTTATTACAAGTACTGCACTTGTTCAATAAACATTTCATTACAACTGAAGTTTGAAATGATTACACTTAGCAAAAACTACTCCACACCACAATTCTATACAAAATATCCTGTCAAAACGCACTCTACTAATCGTTGATTACTACTAGTTTACTCCATATGTTTTTTCATACTATTTCGAAATGTTAGATGTACTGAAGTTGAATATGGCATATCACAGACGCAATTTTTAGCACTTTTGGTCCAAAAACTGAAGAACAAATTATATAATTGAAGAACAAAATTTACCATCTACAATATGAGCTTTACATACTTTAGTATGAACTTCAATGTCATAGGCTGCCTTCTTTAACTCATAATCTCTCTTGGCTTTAGCAATTTCAGTGTCATTTTCAAATTTGGCCCTTTGACGAGCTTCTTCAGCTAATGCTTCCTACAATGAAATCAAATTTCAATTACCTGTTAGTCCAATGGCTGCATTACTCAGATGTAAAAAGACTTGCAACATTAACTATTAATAAGAAATATTCCCCAACTGTGATTGATTTACTGTTCAACAAATTAACTTGCAAAAAAACAAAACACAGGCCTCAAATCAAATTCACATGTTTTACTGTACATCTGGCCCAAAGTGAGCAATAATAATGCACAATGTGTATTACAAAAGAATTGTCTTGACCAAATAATTTGTTGAGCTGTAATAAATAAGAATAGAATGTTTGAAAACATTTAAGAGAAAGATTTGCACTTTGCAACAAATGATAAAAGAATATTTAATATTCAAATTTATAAGATGACAAAAAAAACTTGAAATGTTACTGTACAAATATTACCTTAATTCCTGAATCTCTCTTTGCTTCAGCCTCACCAATCCTGGCATCTCTCTTGACCTGAGCAGTCCTGGCCATTCCAAGAGCATGCAGATATCCCTAATGTACAAGTTACACTCATTACATTGTATGCTTGGATATTTGTCCACAGACATTATCTGTTCTGAGAAGCAAACAGTTTTCCGAGAACAAGGAAAACTGTGAGCTTTAAAGAGCATGCACGTATCCCTAATCCACACTTTCTACATGTATGCTCAGATATTTGTCCATGGACATTATCTGTTCTGAGGAGTGAACAGTTTTCCGAGAGCATAGCTCAAGGAAAACTGTGAGCTTTGAGGAACAGGTAATGTCTGTGGACAAAATAATGTTCAAGCATATTTTTGCACCAAATCAAGGCTATTGTGTTTAATATCTTTCAAATATTTGTTGCAACACACCCGGCTTTGAAAAATTGGGGAACATCATTGGACATTCCCCAGTCATGTGATGCATTTTGACCAATCCTGCACTGGCAAAAAATATTTGATAGATATTTTAAATAATGATACTCAAGTACTTTTTACACAAAACAGTCTATATGAAAATATGGTTATTACTGTAGAGATGTGACTGTTTGTGTAAAGAGTGCTAACTGGAAATCTATATACAGTGGTGTCAACAAGGGTTAATAAAACATTAACTATGCTATACTGGATCTAATATTTCCAATAGCATTATATATCCTTCAGAAAATTGAGCAAATTTTGGCCATTTTTTGCTGTTCCTGTAAGACATAAATTAATAATTTGGCCTAATGTATTACATACCTCTTCATCACGTATGTCCTTTATTGTGTAGCTTACAACACTGATTCCCATGTTTACCAAATCAGATGACGCTACCTAGATAGAAAATAAAACATTCATGATCTTTATGTTAGTAAGAAAATGCTTCACACAGACAGCACTCCTACATTTGGCACACAATGAGTAAAAATTGTAAACTGTTGTTTGATAATACCTAGAAATTACATCTACACTCAAGCCAAACAATGTGTGTTTGCTTAGGGCTATTGTCTCTTTTGCTTAATGCAGCTAGCATTACATGTAACTGTGGAATCTGGAATCAGACTGGTACATATTTTAATAAACTGCCCAACCTTCATAAGCAATAAGTATACAAACCACTTTTCATTCAGTACCTCAAACACACTCTTAGAGAACTTCTTTCGATCTTTGTAGATTTCCTATTTAAAAAAACATCAATGTAAACTCATGATCTACAACTCCATACGAAGCTTAATTATGCCATGAAGAGTTTAAACATACATTTTTATGCAATTTAGAGCTACTATAATAATAATAATAATAATAATAATAATAATTTGCTGATTTATATAGCGCATATTTCCACATTCTGATCAATATATAGCGCTTTACATATTTAAGAGAAAATTTAAAAATTACATCACCATGAAAAGAAAACTACTACTAACTATAATGCACATGTATCTTAAAATTAACGATAAAAGTGAATGACATTTTGGAGTTGTCGTTTGCTTTTATTGTTCATTTTTGCCAACCTCGTTCTCAGGGTCTCTCATCTTCCCACCCTCCCAGAGAGAGAGGAGACCCTGGTGCAGGCTGGTGATCTGCTTCATGCACTTTGAATATTGACAACGACAGGGAAGGGTTGACGGCAGGAAGATGAGAGACCCCGGGAACAAGGTTGCCTTTTCACTTGCTTGTGCATTACAAAACCTCTGCTTATAACTGTAGTAATGAATATTTTACTTCTTAAGCATTGGAAAGGTCATATCTTCCATCCAGCAAGTTAACCTCAAAAAGACAAACAAGAAAATATGTATAGTTACATACACAAAAATAAAGAACATTTGATTATTTTACCTCCACAGTCATTGTACCCATGATGGCTCTTTGATGGCCTTCCTACAAAAATGACATTAATAAGAATGATGTTAACTCCATGTCCACTGTCAACCACACAAATGATTGGCAAAGAGAATACAGGTCATGCATGTGGCACATTTGATGTATATGATCTTCATTATCACATAATTTTGAGTTCAATTTGAAATAAATAAAACATGAATACATTTTTCAAAGGCTGGCAAATTCCAAAAAGTATGAGGATAATCATGACATTACTAATTTATAATACACATTGCAGTGTTTTTCAGTTAGTGGTATTCCAATTAATTTGAACATTTCTGAAAATAGGAAAAGTTTGCACTGTACTCCTTTTTAGCCAATCAGATTCAAATACCTTTTTCAAGTGTACATGTATTATAACAAAACAAAAAGTATGCAATCATTTTTTTTTTAAACTTATAATGACAAATGCATATTGTCAGTCTGTGGGGATCGTACCAGTGTTTCCAAGGCAACAGAACGGACTTCCTCTTGGCTTTTCCCCAAAAACTGCTGACAAGCTGCATACAACATTTCCTGATTCTGGCCTTGAATCTTTACCTGAAAATTCAAAACTCGGTTTTCAAGCCAATAATTATTTTCCATATGACAGCATAACTGTCACGATTGTATGTAAACTTACATGTACTTGTAAAGTATAGTTAACCACAAGAGCTTATTATTACTGTCCATCGATATGTCTCAGCCACAGAGATGCTATTTTGTTATCGTGTAAGTGCATTGCGAACTTGCTAAGGAACGTGATACCATGAACAATGGACACTACTAGCTATGTTGTCTTGTTATCCTTCTAAACAATTAGGGCTCATATCAAAGGTATTAATCCTATCCATTACTATTGTATGCTCATCTTACATCATCAGTTTTACTATCTGCTGCATATCCGATGTCAACAAACAGTACTCACAAACATGTTATGCTACACCAGTCTTTAAACTAGTAGCACGCTAGGCATGTGAGCTATTTTTATTCTCGGCTTGTGTACAGTGTTTTCCTTTCCCTCCTCTACCCCCTCCCTATATATAAACTTGGACTACTGGCCTGGGTGCACACCTTCCACTTAGCTATTGCCTGCATCAGGCTGGGTGGGCCCCATACCGCACCTTCATTCTCTGGGTGAGTGCGCTGTCACCCCAATTCATCCACTGGGTGTGTCCGCCAACCGCCCAAGTTTCTGCTTTGGGGTTTGTACATGGGTGTGTCCACTAACCGCCCCACATTGTGCTTATGCTTTGGGGTTTGAGTCCGCTAACACCCCACTTTGTCTGCAGGGTGTGTCCGCTAACCACCCAATTACCTGTCCAGGGTGTGTCACTACCACCCACTCTCATTGCTATCCCAGGGAGCACCCAGTGTCCATGGTCCCATTTACTGCCAGGTTTGCCTTGTTATTTTTGTCTATTCAATATTATTGGAGAGCGAGTTGTTGTTAAAAGTGATTGACACAGCATTGTGGGAGACACTCATTGTGCAACTTGCAAAGGGAATGGCACACTGCACAGGACAATCAATAACAACAGTTCAACTTGTTGAGACCTGTCATTTCAGTTGACCTGCCCTTACTGAGACTTCTTGGCTCATCTCCATAAACACCTCTAACACCTCTAGTCACTTGCATATTAATTCGCTAACAAATCTTGCCAGTGGGGGAATATCACGAAAAGAGCCCAACCTCTTGGCATGTATTTGGATAAAACCTTGAAGGTTATATACCCGAAAAATTTGGAAAGAAACGGAAGTAATGCAATCTTTTGGCAGTTTTTTGAGTTTTATAATCTGGAGATGTTGAATTAAACGAGACTTCTAGATGTTGGAGATGGTGGTGATTGCTTCTTTACGTCTGTATCATATCAGCTATACAGTAATGCTGATCATCATTTACACATAAGAGCTGCTGGTATTTAAGAGAGCATTCAGAGAGGTTAATTATCATTCTCTAATAATATTGTTTCCATACCACTGACTTCGTAAAACAGTAGCCACATGCAGTCTTTGACTGTCTATTTTTATAACTAGTTTTTCCTTAACCATTTGTTGTTAACCTTTATTTCAAGCGGATTTCAGTTTAAGAGGCAACGGTCAATAAAACCACCTTCATTGCTCTCGTCTCTCCCCAAGCAAAAGATAATAAATTATTAGCAGACATCTTGAGTAAAAAGTAAGAGTGTAACTCAACATCATTTGCACATTGATTGTCTTACTTGAGCTATTCCAGTCACAGAGATTGGTACTCCATGCCGAGTATACACACGTGGGGATTCAACATTCAAGGTCATTGTATTAAGAGAGATCCTAAAGAGAAAATTCATAAAATATAGATTATAATTTCATTAATTTTTAGTATGCAACTTGTGCCCACAGTACATTGCCATGTACAAAAATATTACATGACCAGTCACAAGGAATAATGTTATAGGGAAGATATCTCTTTACAAACATTCCTTTTGTTCTTCAAATATGCCAACCACAAGAACAAAAGATCCTTTGTTTCGACAGCCAATGAGGCTCTGGTTGGCATATTAATGACAATAGGTGACGTCAACAATATCTTCCCTATACTGTCAAATTGCCGAGACTCCTGTCATTAGATTTCTCATAAAAAACCCAATCTTCATCTTAGTATGAAGTAGAAGTAAGCAACAAGAATTCAGTTTTTTCTGCAAACTACAAAATTATGTTTGTGTAACCTTGCACTGCTATGTTTTCATCCCATAGCCATTTCATATATGGAAGAACATTACCCCTCTAATAAAATCAGGTTCAGATACTCTTAGATCTTACATGATTTTGGGGGAAGCTTACGATCTTCATGCAAATGCACTTTTGCTTGACTTTATGTTTCTTGAAAATTGACTTCAAATAAATGATTCTCGTGATTGTAGGGCAATAAAACATATATGGTGAACAATCAGTCTACGGTATTTGATCAGTGCAATGACGTAAACAAACGCACTGTACATGTTCGCACATAAACAACAATTTTTTTAGAGTGAAAAATAAGCTTCAACAATTCCAACATATGCAGGCCATGAAATTCAGATTTCTCATTTTTGAAAAAAGCGTAATCGAAGATACCTTTTCTGCTTTACGAATTTACTAGCAATGAAAAGAATGCTGACATTACAATAGCATGCGTACAACATTTTACCAGCACACGGAATCACAAATTTCCTTACTTCTGCAACTTTTGAATCAAGGGCCACACAAATATACGGCCACCGGCAACTAATGCTGGTTTGCTATGACAGACGCCTGCAAAAGAAACGGAGAAATAACCGCTCAACATCACGCATTGTGATTCACTTTCAATGCAATCTGGCATTTACGCATCAAAACACCTGCAAAACGTTCGATTTAATTCCACGCTTTTGAGTCTATGGATTCTACCACAAAAGCACAAATGTGAAAATATTAAGTGTTATGAAAATACCCGATACAACCATGGCTTCATTCGGTCCACAGGTTTCGAAGAACACCATTTTGATACTTCGGCAATTTGACTCCTCAGAAGTTCCTTGTCCGAGTCTTGAGCACAACAATATGGCGACAAGTCACGTGACGTAGTGGTGACGCCTCCTTTCTGTAGTCGATAATGAATCGATCTAATCAATATGTTATCGGTACCAGCCCTTTCAGGTCATCGATTTTCGGTCCACCCCAGCCTTTAACAACACGTGCCATAGCAGTGGTATTCCTTTCTGTTCGTTCATCCAAGGTAAGATGGCGGCCATTTTTGCTGGATTTCGTATTTATGGCAAAGTACTATTCGTTTGAATTTTTCTGCTACAATATGATATATTTTTTTTATGACGAGGTATATTTTTTTTCCTTTGGAATCCAAAATACCTTCTAAAACTATTAATTATAACTTAAACGAGAGATCATCGAAAACATTCTGTTGTGATCTACACGGCGTTATAGTGGGCTTATAAATCCTACTGTGGCGTAAAATCGTTCAGTCTTAGGGTAAACCTGTCTTAGAGTCGTATTTTTCACCTACCAAGATTCCCTAATTATCGTGTAAATCACAGAATTAAACATGTTGGGATGCGACGTAAGCCCACATGTAATATGTTAACTTCTCTTCCTCTTTCTTTAATCTTATGTGCTAGTGTGTTCAAGTGTACTCAAGCTATCATGGTTTTAGTCACTATATTAAGGCAGTTCGTGGGTGCTTTACATGCTACCAATTGATTGTATAGTGTGGTCATCTAGTTGTGGGTAGTTTTGAAAAGAACTGTTTCTCGTGACGAACAGTTCAACAACCTGAGTAGTTATTGTTTAGATTCAAATGAATAATGTTTTCCATTCCATGGTGTGTTGTAAACCGGAGCCATTGAAACTGACTGGTCGGTTTGGGCATGAGGATATTGGCTTGAAGACGTGTTAAATGTTTATTAACAAACATTGTATTGTACTCTGCTGCTAATTTTCATTTGTAAGTTGTTGTGTTTGAGGTCCATTTGTCATTGCTGCGAATAAGTTGTCTCCAAGATGCCAGTAGTTAGCAACATCCGTAAAAGGCAGTTCTTTTAAGTCAGAGTACCAGCTTGGCTAAGGTTACTTCAAGCCTTTGCGGGTGTCATCCAGAAAAAAAATTTGTACACACACTGCTTTCAAGGAAACCTGTGCAAACTATATATCAACAGAAAGGTTACAAAGTGTAGAATTCATTTTGTTTGGGATTTTGCTTTTCACAGGCAGCAAAGGCCGTCAACTCCAAAATGACCGACTGAGTGACGCTTCAGCGAATTAATGAGTTACCAAATGCAATCATTCATGCAAAATAACTGTGCAGTGTTAATCACAAATTTTCAATTTCCAAAAACATGTCAGCATTTTCATTTACTTCTATTTGTTGTCTTTTTATAGATTAGTCAAGTTTGACTATTAAAACATTCACGTAACCTGTTGCATTAGAGGCCGCCATGAGGAAAATATCTAAAATAAAGGAATTTGCCGAAACACTTTTGTTCCATATCTATCAGTGAATGTCCTGACCAAATTTCACGGAAAACTGTCAAATCTGCATACCCTATTAATTCATTTATAGAGAAGAGATTCTCTCGAAAAAAGAGTGGGAGTCTTTGCCCTTTAAAGATTAACCACAGTTATTGTAGTGTAAATAAAAAATGCTATCCAGTTGAAATAGGATCTCCCGGTTGAAGTCGTTTACCATGAAAAGTCGCAGAGGAGTCAATAACTTATGAGGATTACAAAACCGCAGTTTATTAGCTTTTATTAACAAATCGCTTTTTCTCAATGATTTGCATGTGTTTTAACATTTTGCTTACATTTTTTAGGAAATGATACCTTAAATGACAAACTTTAATCTTCTCAACAAAATTAAAAAATTGATTGCTGTAGCCCCACAAAGATTTGGAGTAACCCTAAAGCGGCTTTCAATTGAAGTATTAATCAGGAGAATGCCAAACAGTCATTTGAAATGATTATTGATCATTTCATCCATAGATGGTTGCAGTTAAAATGTTTTTTTCCCTATACCACACATTCTTACAAAAATCTATGGATGTGTGGAGGCAGTGTGGCCAATTGGTTAGGGCTCTGAACTTGAAATCCAGAGGCCTTTGGTTGTAGTCCTGCTTTGACCAGTAAGCTGGATTTGTTTCTCAGTAGACCCTATTCAAACTCATCGGTTCATTTCCATTGGCCCTGAAAAGACCCATTATTTACTTCATTTATTTTTTTTTTATCTTTGCAATGTTTGTTAGTGTCATCATGTCTGATGAGTGGGGAGTTGAGGAGTCAACTGTAGTCGTGGTTGCACCTGAAGTTCAAGATATTAAACTGTTTGGAAAATGGAGCACTGATGATGTTCAAGTCAGTGACATCAGCTTAACTGTAAGTATTATATTCTTAGTTATCACTTTTAAAATCTTGAGCCTAAGTTAAGAGATCTCAGATTACAGTTTTGAAATACTGATCAAATGATAGCAGTGTATACATCCAGCACTGGCCAAATGTTTTTCCCAGAAAAAGTCTTCTATCTTTCCAGGGAAGAATGGCCTTGGAAGAGGCACACACCCTTGGCTTGATGCCAGACTATGAGTGAAAAGTTTCTTGGTCACCAGTTCAACTAAGTAACCAACAGAAGTGTTGTCACATGATCAGAATTTTTAAAACCTTGAAGCTAAACCAATTGTGTATGAATTTTTAGCTGGATTTAATCCATGTTCACAGTTGTCTTGATAGAGCCTTAAGAGGGTGACTGTTAACTTATTTCATTTCCAACACTCCCAAAAAGATATTACTCTTGGTCTGCAATTGTTAGTCTGTCAGCTGGCTCAAAGGCTGTTTGGATGCAAGTTTTCCATAAGTTAACAATTCAAAGTACATGCAGGGCAAAATGTTTTCAAGAAAAAGTTGTTTATAGTGGGCATCAAAAGGCAAATTGTCTTTGTTTGCATACATTAACAACTCCCAGTACAGGGCTCGAAAAATATTTGAATTCCACCTTGCCCGTTGGGCAAGTAACTCTCAAATTTTGCTTGCCTGGGGCCCTTCCCCGCTTGCCTAAGTTTTCAAACTCATTAATAATTCATAAACTTAAAAATGGAAGTCAACAGGCGTGTTTTAATGTAATAAACCCTTGACTGTAGTCCTCTTAGTGCTGATCACTTTCATGTTTATGCCATTGTATTGTAATACTTCCACAACTTTTAACTTCTTCATTCCGCTCTTACGAAGTTGTACGGTTTGTACTAGTAATAACACAGATGAACACTGTTATAATCACATAGAAGTAGTGTGTACCCTACGGGCTACATTGTCAGATACTCTATCACGATCATCAGCTTTTTTAACTGACTGCTTTCATACGCCTTATGGCAC
>Ga0126337_10001457_pt1 | contig 14351 bp, 7 predicted proteins | sample DipCmetagenome_FD_92527 | JGI IMG/M metagenome (GOLD analysis project Ga0126337, IMG submission 92527) | Coral microbial communities from La Bocana,Puerto Morelos, Mexico - Diploria C A metagenome | ecosystem: Host-associated > Invertebrates > Cnidaria > Coral | place: La Bocana,Puerto Morelos... | reverse complement strand
CCTTGAAGACCCTACCAGACACAAAACATGGGAACTCGAATCAGTACTTTGTAAAATGTAAGGTGTTTATTTGATTCAAATTTCGGTATTGTACGCTTTGTAGACTGACAACTAATCAAGAAACTACTGATAAAAATATTACTTAGACTTCATCACAGAAACAGGTCTGCTTGGTGTAGAGATATAAATAATAATTGTAAACTTTACGTTACATTTACGCAGCCTTTACGCCAACGTAAGTTTGCTTTTTCGTGCTGTGTCAGTACACTAGTATGGTAATCTTTAAACTTGACCACTATTTTCTGGTTACTACTTTAATAAGTAAATATGCGTACTGGCTTTTTCATTTTGCAAGTCACCTCGCTAAATCAAGAGTAACCCGCCTCCCTAGACAGACTGTAGACAGTAACCTGTTAGGCCATCGTACACTGCTTCTGATGATGGTATAACAACAACAGATTGTACTGAAACTTACCAAGAAAGAGAACATCCTCTTTTTCACTGAAATCTACGAGATGGTCGTAAACTAAAATTGTAAATTAAGAAAGCAAAATGTTATCGAGGAGCATGGTGGAATTTGACCTTACATTTTATACACAACGAGAAACAAGTCTCTAATTATTCCATCAAGTTTTAGAACAGACTATAGAGTGCACTATTTCATCCATCTTTCAACATCAAACGCAACCAAAACAGCGAGAACCGCGTGGAGCCCTGCCTAGCCATAGTTGTTACTATATAAGAACTGTGTCACTCGCGTCTCCTTCGCTGATCGTCCAGAATTCCGAGTCCATTTTGTGAGTGAGTTTCCAATTCATTGTCCACCCCTAAGAAACCAATTCGTTCCGACAAGTGTTTTTTTTTTTGCAGCCGTAAAATACCCGCTGAGCTATCGGTATAGCTCAAAAAGTGATCCCTTCCCCGCAGCTGCCCCGTCCTTCTCGTCTGTTCTTTTTTAATATTTTTAACACTTGTGAAATCTGCTTGCAGAAGCCACATCGAACCATCTGTGAGATCAAAATATCGCCTTCAATGCAACAAAACTGTAACGCAAAATGCGTCGGAAAAACAGAGAGGAAACTGGACACCACATTTAATGAACATCGCAAATGGGTATGAAGACATGATTGATCATCGCAGTTATATACACAACTTAAGCAGTTGTTAAAAAAAATCAGTTTGTTTGAACGCTCAGTCGTTAGAGCACTGCAACAGTATCGCAGATGTCATGGGTTTGAATCCCGTTCAGGCCTGAATTTTTCAGGCTTCAATTGCGATGATATATAATCTTTTATATCTTCCTTTGTATCGCAAGTCAGTATCCGAGTCCGAAAGTCATGATATTTAAAAAATTTTTTTTTCTACGTACAAAATAAGCTTGGTTGAACGTAAAAAACCTACAAATAATGCTACGTTAGGACAGAAGAAAAAAACAAAACAGGGAAGGGTGGGCTGCTGGGTTGACGAACGTCGATCCTGAAAACTTTAGGCTACATTTTTCAAGGTGTAAAAATTGTACCTTACGTCAGTTCTTAGCCCACCATCTCTTATCGCGATAAACCAAACGAGCCTTGAGCATTGAGAAGCAAACCTTCGTGGAGTTCCGAGAGCTGTGTCAACTTTCGATTTATTCGTCACTTGATACAATTGTCAAGGTTCACGAAACGAATGGCGTCTGTCATATCCCAGGCATAATATAAAATAACACCCATTCGGCAATCTTTAGAGGACTAACACAGCGGTGGAAGATATGCACGTGTATGAACTACAAGAACTGAAAAACGGAAAGGAAAGAAATGATGTGTGTAATCGCAATAAACGAACGGAGAATTTAACCCAGTGATAAGTGATTGCGGCGGCAAAACAACATGAATTATTAAGAGGCTATAGAGCGTCGTTTAACGGACACACCTGCTGACCGCCTGCGGGGATGATATGCTGTTATACCGAATCTACACGACACAAATAAACTGAACTCCGCTTTTGTTTAGCAACTGATGAGAGACCAAACAAGCAAGATGAGATGGCAAAATCATGGCTTCGTTAGACTGCTTTGCAGTCGAAAGTATTACAGGCTGCTGTTGTCGTTCACTTTAACTGTTTCTATCGTTTTGATTACGTCTCATCTCAATCAGAGCGAATTATCTACGCGTGAGTTTCATGGAAACAACTTTGTCGAACTTGGACAAACGCAGTCGCTCAAGAGCATTGTGCCTAACGTCAGAAGAAAAAACAAGGTTAACCAAACCATGACAAAGATGGATAGCCATCACAACACCAACTTGGGACGTCCACATCAGTGCTTCAGCTGGTGTAATAAAGCAAATACAGGTGGTCACTATTTTCTAAGCGCTGTTTTACTTGTGCGAATTTATTCTAGTGATCTCGCTAAGCTCAGCACAAGAGAGTTGATGCAGTGGCTTTATTACTTAAAGTACGCAGGCTTTGAGCATGTTTACGTGTACGACGCTTACGTCTTAAAGAATGAATCACAAAAGAATGCTCTAGAATTCCTCATAAAGGACGGCTTCGTTACCTATGTTGACTGGAGTCACAACGCGTATCCCTACTCGGTAACTGGCACTCAGGAGAGCGCATATCAACATTGCTTGGACAATTGGGGCAATCAATCCAAATGGCAAGCTAGCATTGATATCGACGAATATCCATTTTGTCCTCAAGATACCAAACCTAATTTTTTGCAACGCTTCATCGCTAATTTTTCGAGACAACGACCTGATGTCTCGCAGATTACAATGCAGAATTTCCTATTTCTCGGTAAACCACTAAGTGATAACGAACATCCGTTACTTATTGATCGACTCAAGCGAAGAACACCGAGACCTTCAAACGCTTTAGTTAAACCCATCTATAAGACAATGCGGGTAACAGAAACACATGTACATCATCACGAGCTGAGTAATGGCATATCACTGGACGCGGATAAAAATCAGATAAGGCTAAATCACTACTGGGGAGCAAGACTTCAAAACTGGGGCGAAGACACACCAGAAATTTGGGCTAAGACAACGGAAGACAACACGATACAAGGGATTATAGAAACCCTCATGAGCTGCGATCGCGTTTGCTTGCCACATGAATCCATAATTTATACGTTTCGCTGGAATTGAGTGCTTTTCGCGTTTTAATTCTTCTCACATTAGAATGCGAAAATGACTTAACACATCCGTTCAACCACCATATTTGCGCCAAGTGATGACTTGTTTTGAATTTTTGTTTTTCCTCAAGACATCAGTAGAACCGTATAAAACATTCAAAGGTTATTAACTGTTGAAAACGAACTCAAAAGGAGATCTCCACATGTCGTCATTTTAAAACATAATTAAAACACAAAGACCATGTCGACATTTATAAAGTATTAATGAGTTGCAACTTATAAGATATGCGTCGAAAGCACCGGCTGTTGTATTGTGAGGGTTGCTCTGAAAACGCAATCAGAAAGTATTTTATGTACCATTTTTCCCCTTTTGTCTAAATGCTCAGTGCTGCAGGACATTAAAAAAGGACTTAAATTCAGCAGTAAGCTGTTTTTTTAGATTTCGCACGGTCATTTTTCCTCGCGCTTACGTTTCGCTTTTCGATCGATGGACTGAAAAAACGAGGGAATACTCAGAGTCTGTAAAAGTTGAAACAGAATGTTTAGAAGGAATTAAAAGCTGAAGTTTATAGGAATAATCAGCTGTTTATGTGCCTAAAGCACACTACTTTCTACTCTGCAACAAACAATGATTGTTTATAATAAAAATATTGATGACATTTCTACGGTGCCGACTCACTGTCCAAGGTGCTTCTCGACAAAAATGAGTAAAGTAATCGAATTGTTTTGAGGATTGAACAAGCCTATATTCAAAATTATCTAAGTTAAATAAACAGAAACCTCCCGTGATGAACCAACAAGGCGCTGTTTATCAGTTTAAGTGTGATCTTTGCGATACATATTATGTCGGCTATTCGTGCCGGAACTAGCCTGTGTGGCTGGTGGGGCTTGACGCACGAGTGCGCGTTTTAGCGCGCGAGGAATATTAAAAAATGGCGGCTCCACCACCAAATATCGCTCGCTCGCTTTGCCGGCACTTGCATCAGCGTATCGAAGAACATTAAGGGTCAGCAATTGAATGTCAGACGTCACCTCAAAGAACAACACGGAAAGAATCCAAAGGACATCGCAAAGAACTTTAGAATTTTCATGAAGTGCCAAAGCAAGCTTCAAATGCTTTTTATTAAAATGTTAAAGCCGAAACTCAACAGGCAATGTGACTCGATCCGCGCGAAAGTATGTGTTCAGGTTTTGGTTTCAACGCTTTTTAATTCTCTTCACCTTTTTAAGCTTGTAATTAAAATTACAAGCACTTTTCAAGTTTTCGCGGGTTAATTTTAAATTCATTTCCTTTGACGCGGGTGACTGGGGAAGAAGTAGGAAGGGTCATTACAAATCTTCAGCAGGGTTCAATAATTTCGAATTAGAATCCACCGCAGAAGTTCTTTTGTCTCTTGTACGTGGTCACATTAAAGCTAGACATGGAATAGCCCTTACCTAGTTTTGCAAAGTGAAGTATGGCTTCTGTCCTGCTGTGGCTTGGGCCTTGAATAAAATAATGCTCCTCAAGGTCTATCTCATGTAAATATGGCGTCATACGACCATAAAGTGGGGCAAATCCACAGAGTGCCATGTCAACAACAGTCTACAATAAAAATTATGAAGATTAATAACGATTATGTGTTCAGTGACCCTTTTAGGTACATTGAGAAATTTCCCATTCAATACACAGGTCTACATAGAAGCTACAGTTGTGGATTGGAGCATAGTTAGTAGAGGTCCCCTCTACTAACTATGATTGGAGTAACACCACAGGTTTCATGGGTTGGTCGTTCAACTTACTAGAGAGTTTAGGAAAACCACGGCGGCAAAAGGAACGACAACGACACTAAACAAAATGTTTAATGAGCAAAACAATGGCTTTTTCTTTCTTGGTACATTTCTTAACCGTCCTCTGCAAACACCAACGGGAATGACCAAATTATGGTTGCTTCAAGCCAGTACCGTTGAAAATTCGCTAAATTTGCATGACAACGGTTGCTAAGCAACATGACGTAACCTGACGTCAAGCTGTTATCACTTCAATGTACTGATGCTAATTTTTAATTGGACAATAAACACAGTAAAATCTTCGCGTACTTCAGCGAAGTTTGCCAAAATCGCACTATTAGTTTTTTCTTTCTTGCAGGACATAAACTTGGGATTCAGTATTGAGTATTTGAGGTGAAGTTTTATACATTTTTAATACTCCATGCTATTTCTAAGGAACAGCAAAAAAGAGACTGAAAAATAGAAAAACTGATCGACTGATGAGGGCATCTTTCCCCAGAAAGTTAAGGTAGCAAACGTTGGTAAACTTACAGAGAAGCCAGCCACTGTCGTCCTGGTGTTGACTTTGTTGGCGAGACTATGCAGTCTGGCACGCAAGCTATTGTAATGTTTTCCATCTAATGCTGCTATAGCACTGGGCAAGCCTGTAAAATCAAAGACAGCTACGTTAAAACTATACCTAGAACAACATTAGATTAATACTAGCAGACATCAAGGCTTTATTAACCAAATCCAAGAGTAGCTCTGACTCCATAATAAATAACAATATAATCTACAATTTTTTCACATCATCCAACACTTTAGTTACGAGAGTCTCGTCTCTCTCTCGACCCGCGAGACGAGATTCTCTAGATGGTGTTGATTTACTTGTGAGCGGTACTGCACGATAGAGAGATGAAAAATGCTTTAAGATGATAGGACAACGCTTAAAAGTACAGGGGTAGAATAATATTGTGAGGGTCCACATGTAATTAAAGTTGGACAAACTTCTTACCGTAAGCTTCAATACCAGGGATATGACACACAAAGCTTTCCGGCTCAGTCAGTTGAACAGCTGACACGAGTTTGGATAACAGCTTTGCTTGCTTTTCTCCAAATAACTCCATCCTATGAAAGATTGACAGGATGTAATGATTTGTGAGCAAATCATAGTAGAGGCTATATGTATCTTGAGGGTCGTCGGTACTGAGAGAATATCGGCCAGAGGTCTTGACGGTACAAAAAAAATGGACCGATATTCTCCTAGTGCGGTCCCAAGCAAGATTGGCTAATAAGGGATTTATTACACCACTGAAAAAAAATAGTTGTCAAAAAAGCCATGATCACGGGTTGGAAAACATTGTGTACATCAAGAGCGCAATTCTGATTGCGAGTCGACAAGGCGTATACAATCACGTCCAATGTTAAACAAAACAGAAGGAGGAAGGGGTTGAAAGAAAAATTAAAGGACTTCTTTCAGAAACGTAAGCCAAACCCTAAAGAAAATTTTCAAGAGTGATAGTGTGGGATTATTCGGAACAGTGCCTAGTCCAATAAATACCTCTTACTAACCTCGTTTTCTTGGTCCGTACTGTAAGTTATGGACCGAGTTTTTTCCGCTCTGATTTATGGTTCAAGCGCGAAGCGCGCGGGCCATAAATCCGAGCAGAAAAACGAGGATCCGTAACTTACAGTACGGACCAAGAAAACGAGGTTAGTAAAGATATTTATTATATCTCTGGGTTCAAAGAGACATTTTTCATGGCGAATAAAACAAACTTTTGAATTTAGCGGGCCATACAGTAGAATACTGCCCGGCACATTACCAACGCTATCTCACTTCCGGGTAACAGCGTTATGAAAGTTGCCCCCCCCCCGTACACTGCCACTGTAGCTTCTTGTAATAAATGCGGTTAGCTGTGATTATTACCACGTTACCTCATGGCTGCCACTGTGAGGTCGGTTGTTAGTCTGGGGTATGGACTGGCTGGGATGAACTCCTCTTCAGTCACAAGGTCACCTAGAAACTCATGAAACACTTGATCGAGCTTGGAGTCCACAAGATACTGCAAACAAAATCAAACAAAAATTAATTTAATTGTTGTAGCTCTCGTAATCCCTCTAAGCCTTTCACTCACAAGGACACGCTTTCACCTAAACGGTCAGGTCTGCGGAAGAAATTTTAAAGTGTAAACATTCAAACGAAAGCTTTTGAGCAGTATTCGTGATACTGTTTGTTACGTTGTACAAGATGTACAAGGTGGTTCTAATCGTTCTAGTCCGTGGATGATAAAACCCTATAGTGTGCTACCATTCAAATAAAAGCTGTTGAGCAGTACTTTCATGTAGTACTGTTTATTATGCTGTACAGGGGGTAGGAGTCTATTTGTGGACGAAGACCTACGGCGTGACCATTCACAATTTTTACATTTTATGTGATGGTTCTACATGATGAAAATCTAGTCTGCGATCATTTAAATGAATGTGTTCTTTGAGTTTCAATAATCTTACTATCCAGTCCAGAAGTAGTGTGAAAGTTGTAACTTTAACATGGTATCATTATCATAATTACATTCCTGTTGCTAACAACCTCTCTAGTTAAATCTATTGGCTCAGTCAATCAATTATAGATTGTAATACCTGTAGCAAGACAGTTTCTTTTGCAATGGCAGGGGGAGCAGCGACAGTTTTGGTCTGTTCTGCCACAACTAACGCTGAAAAAAAAAACACAATTTATAGCAAAACAACTTTTCAACCACAAATAACAAAAAAATTCCTTTCTGACTGAGTTTAACAGTAAATCTAACTCCGTAACTAGTGGCAATTGACGTAAACTTTCCCAACAAAATCTCTGAAAGTGCTTTTTTTGCTTTTAATTAAGAGTAACAAGACATATTGGAACTAAAAGTATGTAGATAGTCTTCATTTGGCAATTTCAATTGTTAAGAAAATTGCAGGAAAAAGTGTGTGTTTATCAAGTGCAGCCATTAGATTAAAAAATTTTCACTAAAACGAAATGACCAAAAAAGAGATCTCTAATGAAAGAAAGTAAAACACTTGGAAGCCTCCAGATTCATTCCAGATCTCCTGATGTCAAATTATATGGAGTAAAAAAACAGGAAACAAATTTTACAGATTACCCATTAATCCTTGGTTGATAATTTCTCCCCTTTCAACCCCGTGTTTAAAGCTCTGCTGTACGATGAGGGAATTGCCTTTCTTCACTGGGGGAAAATATTTCTATTGTAAAAAGAGATAGTCATACTTCAGTATTTTATCATCAATATTACGCTAGGAGGTTGCACTTGTATCAAAACTTTGATGTAAGGAAAATCATAAACAGCTCATAGACCACTTCGTGGTTGCGTTTTGAATCTGTCTCAGGGCGAAGCTTGGTGCTAAGCCTTCAAAGAGAAACAATTTTGATTTACAAGTCATGCAAATGACACGCAAGTAAAAGAACAAGCACTTGCTTCGAATTATCAAAGGTAAGCTGTTTAACTGCGGCACATAGGAATTGAGTCTCCACATATACCAAAGAATTGAGAGCCTGTTCCTGATTTTAATTCTACCAGATAGTTTACAAAAAGGACCGGTTACTAAAGATGTTTGATACTGGCATCCTTGAACAAAGAAACATAGAAGCAAGGACTATTAAAGGCCAGAGCTAAGTCACAGAGGAACTCTGGTTATTACATTTACTAAATTTCATCTTGAAACTTGTACACGTACATACCACAATAAAGGAACAGCAAGACAAGGCATCGTCAGTCAACCCTAGCAACACTGTCTCGCAATATCTGTTTATCACCTCTAATCCTTTGTTCACCTGCAAGGAAATATGATTTGGGTTTACAATCCAAAAGAAACGGCACAAACATCTAGCAGCGCAATTTAGCTTTTTGCAACTAGAGCTCAAAAACTGCACTGAAAATAAAATGGTATACTCTGTAACTTTCCTCAATCATAGTTAATAGAGGGAGTGGTTATGAAGCCTGGAAGAGTTCTTTGTTGTATGTTTTTGTTGGCTATTTTTGGGGTTGATCCCGCACAAAACATGGCAAAATACAAAAGGTGGTTCTTTGTGCTTATACAACTCACCAATAGAAGCACTGTGATTATGTAATTCATGCATAGTCAGTGTGCATAAAACAAAAGATGTGCAGGGTCAAGGACCTTCCAACTTAACCATTTTTCTCTATTAAACACATCTCCATTCAACCCAAATCCAACCATCCCCTTGCAGATGATTTTCTTAATTTCTTATCACCTACTATTGTTGCTATACGCTGATATTGTAAGGAGAATTTATATGCTGACGTACCTCAGTAGTAAGTGGCAGGGCACCAGTCCTGGTCTTTCCTTCCAAATGAGGATTGATAACTGTCATGGCATCCAGCATCTTGAGTAATACTTTGCCATAAACCACCATCTCCCTACTTCTCTCCCTTCTACAGAAAGACAATACTTCATCAATAAAACTTCTGTTTCTAAATTTATATTTCCTGATACTGGGAAAAAACCGAACCATGGATTCGGCTTGAATTTGTTACAGCCACCACCCCCCCTTCCCTTTGCTGTCACACCCTTTGGGTTTTTCTATGCATGGGAAAAATAAAACTATAGAAACATACTGCTAACTGGAGGTCTTCTCTTGTCTTAATACTGTTGCAGAAAGCTTTTTCCTATAAAAAAGATACCCACGAGAAATTCAGCGTTGTTTTAATACGTCACATTGTCTCCCTCTAACTTAAAGACATGGTGGTGCAAAACACTGGACTTTAGATTCAGAGAGTCAGGTTCCAATTCTAGTTTGGAAACTTATGTTGAGTTCTTGTGCAAAACACTTTACTCTCAAAATGGCTCTCTTGGACCAGGCATATAAATGGGTACTGGCAATGTGTTTCCAGGGCAATCCGTCATAACATGGAAAAGAACAGCTTCCAATCCAGGGGAGAACAATGAAATGAGTCTCAACAAACAGAAATAATGGATTTTTGTAACATACATGTAAGTCTCCCAAAGTCTACTTTGGGCCAAGTGACTTATAATGGATTTCCATGGCATCATGTGACTAGAGGCTAGTCCATCACAAAGTTAACCCCATGCATTAAATTTGTCATGTATACAACTGGCTGGAGAGATGACCTTATCCAGGCCTCGAACCCAGATTGCTTGATCTAACTGAAAGTCAAGCATGCTAGCCATTCTACCATGTGCCATCACAAGGTTATATAATTGTAATGTTTGTAAAATGAAACTGGGCCTCACAAGGAATTGCTGAAAAAATCTTCCAGGGAATGTCTGTATGCCAGGAAATGTGCTTGTACAACATCTGATGCCCCAAGCTACAAAGTAAACAACAACACATTGTACACATGAAATCTCTTAATGACAAAGCTGCTGAATCCGAGAATCACACACGTTTGTTTTGTTATATCTCTTTACAGAAATCCTATCCTTCATGTCAATGACAATAATATTGATGAAGATAAATACCAAAATACAAGGTCAATCCAAGGTCATTATTTTGTTCAAATTGAGCAGATACCATATGTATGGTTAATATGCAAGTTACTAAAACTCAATAAAGCATGTAGACTGCCGTCTAGCTTACCTCATGTGACGCAAAGATAGAGACAAGGTCCTGAAGAACATAGTTTTGTTGAATCACATGATAGAGCTGATAAGCTGTGCTGTTCAGAAGCCTGTAAGCCTCTACAAGGGAGTCCTGGGCATCAGATTCCTCTCTGATAAAAGATGCAATAAAACAAAATCTAATAGTAACTAAAAACATCACTGACAGTTTTTATAATTGTGTCATTTGATTGAAAAACTTCACTGATGACATGATGACTCATGAGCAGATTATGGCACATTTCCTAAAATGAACAATTAATTTTATCGATTCTATCCCAAGTGAAAATAGGACTAAATCAATGCTCTGCCTGTACAGTTTAGATGGTTCATTTAACCAAAAAAATGAAAGGGGATTCCATCTGCATTCAATAAATGCAATTCAGGTGAACCTCCAAAACTTTGATGGTCCACAACTGTAGGCCACCTGCGGTTGACATTTGGCTGTCTGTCAAAACCGGCTTCTCTCCTATAACTTGAGAAATTTACATGTAGTAATGACCAACCTGTTCAGAAGGACCACAAGAATAACGAAGTGGAGCATTTTGAAGAAATCAATTTCATCAGCAAACTCAAAGATTCTGTCACTGAAGTATGATCTGAAAGAAAGTGATGACAATGTTAACCAAACTATTGTTGACAACTTCATTTTGTCATAATATTGTTATCACTACCTCGACTTAAACAAAGCACTAATAAGCGGAAACGTAGATTGAGGCATTGGTCTCTTGTGCATGTCCAGCAACTCACGGGTATCATTATTTACGAGATGATGAAGGGAAGTAAGACAGTACTCTAATAGTTAGTGTGCTGAACTCCAGATCAAGTGGTTTGAGTATGAGCCCTGACTGAATTGTTGGGTCGCATTCTCACATTCTTAGGCAATCTAACACTGCATGCTCATAGTGCTTATCTCCACTCAGATGCAGAATTGGATATCAGCAAATAAAATGCTTGGGTCACCCTAGGATGAGCTAAAAGACAATCCACCAGGGAAGTAGAAAATAATACTCCTCTAGAGTCACTTCATGCTACAGAAACTGAAGCACCAGCCTGATGGGCCACTAAACTTGAATAGATATTTCATGTACCACTTACTCATATGATTAATATCACAGTTGCAACTAAGCACAAATTATTTTCTGGCAAACTTTTTTATCATATTCACATTTAAGCTTAACGTTGTTTGACTTACTTTATAGCTCTCAAGGACTGTTCACTGTAAGGCCCTACTGTTGGGCTATTCAAGTCCCCTTGACTTGCACTAGATGATCCAGCCTGACTTGTTGCCCTGGTTACTGCACCTGACCGTAGCTGAGAGTTTGAAGAGTCCCTGTTCCTTCTTGACCTTCCAGTGCGTCGAGTCTGAGTTCCTTGAAACATACAGTAATTAAGAAAATCAGTTCTACTGGGTTTTGGATATAGTGGAAGGAACATTGGTCTTCTGAAGAAATTGTTAGACTATGATCAGAAGTCCCTTGAGTATTGCTGTCCTTTGGCAATATTTAAGACAGAGGACTGTTGCTTTAACAATACTTCACTTAGTTTATACTAAGGTGTACAATAAACGTGTACTACTAAATTTCTGACAAAAAATGTTAACACTAATTTTGTGATCAATGAAAAAAAAGATTATGGAAAAACAAAACTATGTCTTGTGCATAAAGAAATCAGTATTTAATTTTAATAATAATTAAAGACACATTCAACTGCATGTAGCTACTTTCTTACTTGCTGTAGTTGCTGGAGTGACTAAACTTAGTCCTTGACCTTGTTCCTGACCAGCAAACCAAGACAAATACTCTTTAATGTGGAAACTACTCGTGAAGACTCCCTCGTATGCACTTTGATAAGGATAGGAAGAAACTGATGTTGACCTTTAATCAAAAGAAAGAAATTAAGTTAAAATCTACAATTTTAAAATTTTTCAATAATTTGCAGTGAGTTATATATTTTAAAACTGTTATTTACCTTCCTCCTTCTGTTCTTATAAAATTCAAGTTGTATTGTTTGCGTCCCCTTCTATATAGTCTACTCTCTGGCTGTAACCTGAACATGCACTGAAAAAACGGGAAATTATGTTACTTTATAAAGAGATATGTTATTAAGTTGTTTTGTAAAAATGTCAACTCTCATTGATACAGAAATATTTTATTATAAGGAATAACTAGAGCTCACATAATTAGTGTGGTTGCTTAAGAGCATCTGGGATTGGCAAAAAAAAAAAAATTTTAAGATACAAAAAAAATGTAAACTAAGGACTCAAAATATACTAGAATGATTTACTATGTCCAAAACTAACTTTATTAAGTCCTAAATAAATTAATCTACACAAGTGCCTACTTGTGCAACAATAGCAGGGCTGAAAAAACGTCCAATTGCACAGGAAAAGTACACTTTGTTCTTGGGCAGATAAAAACGGAAGTTTGGTGGTCCATTAGGCAAGTGATATCAGCCTGAGCAGAAGCCCTGGTAGTTCATAAGGTATAACCTTTGCATGCCTATTGAACAAGTAATATGCAATGGATACCTTTAATGGTGCAAGTGTATATGCATTTGATTACGTAACAAACAATGTTCAGTCCAGATGAAGAAATATTGACCTTCAGTTGTTACTTTTTGGTTCACTAGCAAGCGTTCATCTTGGTTTGCATGAACAATACAAGGAACTTAGTAAGTATTCTTACATCTGAGCCTTGCACTTGCTACGTAACACCTAAATATTACAAATAAAGAACTGATTTAACACAATACCTGAGCTTCAGCAACTTTCTGTGCAGCTGCAGCAGTTTTGAGTAGATTAAGAAATTGTTCCTAGTCAAGGGCAAACATAAGAAAATAATATATCCATTTAGCCTAAAAGTGGAACTTCAGCTGGGTTGTTCCAAGCCTGATTAAGCTAGCCAGCTAGGATCAGCAAGAAATTTGATTTGAATTTGTAATTTTATGGTGAGGTTCCATGTTAATATTGTTTGCAATGGTGTTCTCTTAATTGAGTTTGAATAACCTGAAACTACACAAAACATTAGAAGTGAAAAAATTTTTATACTTTGGTTAATGTTTGATTCTTGGTCAATGGTCAACTTCAAAAAAACACATGATCTCAATAAGCTCTAGGCTTAAGCCTGCAATATGGTCACGTGATACGGGTCAGTGAAAAGCTTGTTTTGACAGGTGTCAATTGACCATAACATGGATGTCCAACATCAAAGATGTATGTTGTAAACCAAGACTTGGTATTAGGAAGAGTATGGCCGCCATGTTGTGCGACATTCTTTTTCGTCTTTGGGTGCACGCACCCATGATCCATGCCCTAGCCATGTTGACCGTGAAAAGAGAGTTGTATGGTTTTCTATTTCTATGCTTGCATGTGGTTCTCTTTCTATAGTTATGGTGCTCTGCTTGGCAGCCCTTTGGGCCACCAGAGATCTGCCATAAAGGTTTTAACAAAAGCATGTAGATGATTCAATAATTATGTAATTAAAATCACATACATGTACAATTCAATTGTTTTTCTAGCCTGTGTCACAGCCGCCTCTCCCCGGAGAAAAAATCGGGAGAGGTGGCTGTGACACAGGCTATTATTTTTCTTACTTATTGGTAAGGGAGACAAGTTGTAAATGTAAGCTCTTACTAGACATCTTTACAATCATATTGAAAGTTACTAAATAAATAGTTATCCTTAATAGTTTTACTGTCTTTAACATGACATGCAAACAAAGATGTTCACTATCTATGAAAACCTGTATTTCTGTAATATTATGGCATGTCCAGAATTCCTTGACCCAATGACCCCTATGTCTCACATCTTCTACTGGTATGGAAACACCTATGTTTAAAAAATAAT
>Ga0126337_10001456_pt1 | contig 14354 bp, 8 predicted proteins | sample DipCmetagenome_FD_92527 | JGI IMG/M metagenome (GOLD analysis project Ga0126337, IMG submission 92527) | Coral microbial communities from La Bocana,Puerto Morelos, Mexico - Diploria C A metagenome | ecosystem: Host-associated > Invertebrates > Cnidaria > Coral | place: La Bocana,Puerto Morelos... | reverse complement strand
TTAGACGCGTGCCACCCTTGTTCCCGTTAACAACAAACTTATCATACTACACACGTTGGTCAAGACTTTCATTTATTTGGTGGCTCCTAAAGGAGCCGTTTTTTTCATCAAACTAAGTAAACTAGGACTCGGGGTTAGCCCCAGTGTACTTACATGAAGTATTCAGTGAGAGACGCACAGATTATGACTTGCGTGACTCTTTCCGTAAGTTTAACTTACCCAAGCCGCGTACTAACTATTTGAAGCGTAGCTTTAGCTACAGCGGTGACTTACTGTAAAATTATCTTCCTGAAAGTATTAGGGCGATTCGATCAATTGGACAATTAACTGCGCTCTTGAAACATTCGATTCCCACTCGGCAATCTTGTAAATCAGTTTTGTAGTTTTTTTGCATATGATTGTAATTAAAATACTACTGTCGACCATGAAGATTTTTTCAACAGAGTCTAAATTACGTGAATGGGTGAAGATAAAGTGAAAAAAAGTCTTGTCGAGGCATTGAACAGGTACGAGAAGCAGGAAGAAGTAAGAAAAGGCCGTTTCTTTTTTTTTTTTTGAAAATTACTCTGAAAGAATACTCGAGCATTCTCAGTCGGCAGTTGAGCGAGAATAAACCAAACACAAAATTGGTCTTACTTTGTCTCGAATTTAACAAACCCAATGAACAAATGTTTAATACATTAATTTAAAACAAATTCAACTTCTCTCAGTCTCAAAATAATTCCTGACAGAGATTGATGTCAGGAATGAAACATCAAATCATCACTTCTTAAAATCAGTTAAAATAAACACGTAACCATGCTTTGCGACGCGAATGTTCCAGTCCGTCTCAGGGCACAGCAGCGAGCAAACTATAGCTCACCACAGTTCACGGCCAACTGTATCGGAGCTATACTATGTCAAACTGATTTTAGAATCACCAACCAACTACAGTGGACAAAAATTTCCACCGTCGTGAACGTTCCTTTCATTCAAAACTCGAATCGAATGACCTTCAGTTTTGATCACAACCGCAAGTTTTTCAAGCATACTCGGCTTTCAACTCCAGCAGTATTCAAGGCATCATCCAAGCTTTTCGGCTCACAGGGCTGCTCTTGACAAAAGCTACCTTGATTTTTCGAGCATTTTCTTAAAGATTTGTGGATTTCGCAGTTTAATTCTGCTTTCGCTGTAAGTTTTCAGCTCAAGTCAAGTTTGACAGTGGCGTGATTCTCCTGGACCAATCACAACTCTTTGCTACGCATAGCAACTAGTGAGATTGCTTCATTTTAAATAGACAACAGATTACGTGAAATGGCTTTTTAGGTAGTTGTTTGTTTCTTTATTATATAAAATAAATAGATTCCATGTTGCCGTGCGACTGTTCAGTAATAGATCACAGTGTCGAGTGTCAGAATGTGACATTTCGCAGTACAATTCGATTTTAGAGCGTCTTAGATTTGGATTTCATTAAAACGCCGTTGGCTAATTATGGAAGCTGTAGATCAAACTCGTTCTTAGGAACGAGGTAATGATTTCGCTATCAGTTTAACGAGTTTTTCGACGAATGGAGAGGTCAACAGGTTATAATGGTAATAAACTGAAGTTTGTGTGTCTAGAAGGGTGCACATGAGACATGATTTGTGCGTCATTTCGGACATCGGTGCGTGTGAGACTCCAAAGCGCGGCTAGATTGATCACTACTGCATTTGTTGTAACTTTTATGGCAAAGAATCTATTTTTTCCCTACAGGAGAAGACTAAACCACGTGCCCATATATTGAAAACATATATATGAAAACATCTTTTTGTCATAAACTTGCGAAATCTATTTAAAGCAAGCATAAAAAACTTAACAAATGTCACAAAAGGTGGATTTTAGGTGTTTTTAGGTTAATTAATAACATCAAACCATACCTGTTACGATAAGCTGGACATCGCTGATCTTATTTTGAAGACTTTGTTCTGCTCTTAGAGTACATCGGAAGAATGTACTATCTTGAATGGTGATATTTTCAATTACCAGAGAAGCTCTTCCTTCAATGCCTACTCTTCCAGTGTAAGCTGATTGTATAGTTACTCTGTCACCATTCTTCTGTTCTGCGATCATGTTGTTAAACTTATTATTGTAGTATACTGCCCAGACGATAAACCTGAGCTCCTTCTGTCTATCAGTAACACTGTAGTCCCATACAAGTGTGGCATTGTTTCCTTTCTTGACGTAACTTGGGTTGTCTGGTTCTTTTATGAAACTGATTGCTCCATCTTTAGTAAATAAAAGTAAGACAAGGCTTTTAATACCTCAAAAGACAAAATGACACGTTTGTCTCTATATAATTTTGGGTTGTCTTGAGGAAATAATACAGCTCTAAAGATCATAATGATAACAATCAAATGATTGTACCTAGTTCTTAGGAGCATTTTTGGAGTGAGTGCATGCAAGGAGTGTATCTTTATCATACAGTGTTGTAAAGTTCCCCAATCAACATACTCCAAAACTGACAATTTCGGTAAAAATGTTGTTAGGTTTGTTATTTCCTTTTTACTAAACATTTATTTTGAGACAAAACGTAAGTACACGACTAAACTTTCATGTTCTACATCACTTTGAAAGAATCAATTTACTATACTTTCATCAAATTACTTCTGAATGGGTCACACTTATTAATCAATGCGTTTCTATTGGTTATTTAGTTCGTTTTTCAACATTTAACTTCTCAAAATACGTTGGCTAAATTTGGTCCTTTATTTAATCTGTCACGCAGGGGAACAGAAAAACAACGAAAACTTAATTTAAATCCTGTGAATGTAAAAGGGCAGCAACAACAGTTAAATACATATTTTTTTGTAATTTTGGTGCATTCTTCTTTTCTTTTATAACACGGATAAATTGAGAGATCGCGGTTATTGGAAAAATAAAGCGAGAGAAAAGTCAAAACTCAGACTCTTCCCAATGTCTGATTTTCGACTCTTCTTGCTGTCTGGTTTTGGACTCTCCCGCTGTCTGGTCTTCAACTCGTCTAACTGTATGATATTGGCTTTTCTCACTGTCTGATCTTTTACTCTTTTCGCAGTCTGATTTTTGACTGTTCTTACTGTCTGATGTTTGACTCTTCTCACCGTCTGGTTCTGGACTCGTCTCAGTGTTTGATTTAACTCTTCTCTTAGTCTGTTTTTCCATTCTTCTGATTGTGTGGTTTTGGATTCTACTCGCTGTTATATAATAACCTTAGTTATTCTCGCATTTTGATTGGTTTTCGCGATTGAGTTTTTCCCTCTGTGTTTTAAAGTGAGTGGGCGAAAGGAAAGGCACAAAAAAGATAAACATTCGTTTCTTAGAAAATGGCAAAAAAAAGACTCGCGCAGTCTCAGTCAGCAGTCGAGCGAGATTAAACCTAACACAAAATTGGTCTTGAATTTACTCTTATGTATCAATCTATCTTATGAAACCATTGCTTTGTCTCGAATTTAACAAGCTCAATAAGCAATATGTTCAGGACATCTTTTATTTAAAAAATTCAACTTTTCTCAAGTTCAGATAATTTCTGACACATACTGATGTCAGGAATGAGACATCAAATCATCACTTCTTAAAATCGGTTAAAATAAACACATAACCTTGCTTTCCGACGCGAGTGTTTTTGTCTATTTCAGGGCACGGAAGTGAGCAGCGTTTAGCTCACTACAGCTCACGACCAACTGTATCGAAGCTACTATATCGCAACTCTCTATCAAACTGATTTGAGAATCATCAACCACAGAGGACCCAAATATCCTACGTCACTAACGCTCCTTCGATCAAAACCCGAATCAAATGGCCTCCAGTGTTGACTACAACCGCACGTTTTCTAAGCGTATTCTTTCAACTCCTGCAATATTCAAGCCAATGGACCAATCAAAATTCTAATAAGATTGCTTCATTTCGTATAGACAATAGATTGCGTCAAATAGCTTTCTTCGTGTTTGCCAAAGTAGGCAAAGGCAAACTGCAAGTCAAGTCAAGTCAATTTTGTTAAACTCACACAGAATAATAATTAATACAAATTAGTGTTTAAAATATAAAAAAAAATCAAGAGATTGTGAAGGAAAAGAAATTTTCAATGGCAGGTGCAGAGTTTGGGACACCTAAATAGTTCGTAGAACTAACCGAGTAGGTGACCCATTTAAGAATATGAGTACAAGGAATATAGATACAAAATAGCTGTTTTTGATAGAAAGTATTACTTCATAGGTTGAATAGTAGTTAAAGATAATATAATCGTAAAACATTAGGAATCAATACTAGTGTTATAACCATCAATCACAGAATCCTTTATATATTGGCCAAAATTGGAAAACGGCTTGATTTTCTTAACATCAATAGATAAAGAATTCCAAAGTTTTGGACTTGTGTAACTGAGAGAACGAGTGCCGTATTTAGTGGTATGAACAGATTTAACAAACAGATTATGAATCAGTGATTGACGTCTATTATATAAATGAATAGATGATACTAGTTTGAAATAATTAACAAAACAAGAAGGGCTTGATTTATGGCACTACTGATAAACAAAAGAGAGAATCTCAAGATGAATGATATCAGAGAATTATAGGAGTCTGAGATACTTCAGCAACGGTTCAGAATGAGATCTAGGATCAGAAAAAGTCATTATTCTGACAACTCGTTTTTGAAAAGTAGTTACCGGTGTTTTGGTAGGTTGGGTATGTGAGAGGCCACACTTGAATACCATAAGTAAGAAAGGGATACATTAGGGAATAGTAGAGCATAACAAGTATATCAAAATTTACATAGTACCTTGATTTGGAAAATATGCCCACAGTTTTTGACAGTTTTAAGCAGAGTTTATTAACATGATTTTTCCATGTCAAGTTTGAGTCAAAAGAGCTGAAAGAGACACCTAAGCATTTGACCGAAGAAACTTCTTGTATGTTCACACCATCAAATTTTGAATTTAATGACTGATATGGTTCAAGTCTATTCGTATGGAAAAGAACAAAATTAGTTTCAAAATACTGAGAGCTAGTCTATTAGATTTCATTTTAAATGGTTTGAGCCCAGGAGTATCAGTAGTTCGTATAGTGTGATCGTCCGGAATAGGGTAGTACTGAAAAAAAAACTGTTGTTCGTGACTGACGTTTGGACAACTTGAGCGGAGGTCATCTTCAGAGTCAAGTGAATAGTGTTTGTCAGGCGATGATGTTATAGGTCTGATGCGTTGAAACTGATTGGTCAGTTTAGCCATGATGGTATTGGCTGAAAGACTCGTGTAACGTTCGTCAAGAGTCATATGTCGGTTTCGATCCGTCTATTGCAGTCGGTTGGACGTCCGTGTATTGTTAGTCAAATTAAGTAGGTCTGTTAGGAGTCCGTTTGTCAGTTTTGTTTACGTCGTGGATAAGTCGTTTGTAAGGCGCATGTAGTGGTTGACATCTGTTAAGAGACGTTTGTTCTAAGTTAGGGTACCAGCTTTCCAGAGTCAGTCGTTGAAATACTTCGTACTGTAGGCTAAGCATTGGGCAGTGTCCCAGTCAATGTTGTAGTTAGTCAGTTGATGATGTAAAGCGACGTGATTGATAGCATCACCTTTTCTCGTGGCGCGTTTGTATTCATTCAGTCTCGAGTTAAGGTTTCTGCCAGTTTCACCAATGTAGGAAGCCTGGGAGTCGCAGCATTTGATCTTGTAAACTGCTCCCTGTCTGCATGTTGTTGGGTTCGTCTTTGTCTTTAACGTTTGTCAGCAAGTGTCGTAACGTAGTTGTAGGTTTGTGGGCTACACGGATGCTGTAGGGCTGTAGGATCCGTGAGATGGTTTCAGAGGTGCCCTTAATGTAATGTAGAGTCACTGTAGTAACAGGTGTAGCGTTCCAGTTCGTTTCGTCAGCTTCGGAAGGCCGGTCAATGTTTCGCTTAATAAAGTCAGCGTTGTAGTTGTCCTTGTGAAAAACACGACTGACATTCGAGCTTATGTTTCAGTCCGCGACAACACAACATCGAGAAGGATGGTTCCTATTCACATCACAGCGAACTTTGCATAAAACTGCGCAAGTTTTCACTTGAAAATTCCCTTCGAACTTTCGGGTAGAACTAATAATCGCTCGAAAGTTCGCAGCATATATCCGCACACCGCGAACTAGTGCACGAAAGCTCACGCGGATCGAAACAATAGATGTCGCGAAAATGCGGCGAAATATCGCGAATTGTCGAAGAGATCTCTTTTCAAGCGAAAAAAAGCCACGTAAAGCGCGAATTTCGCCGAAGTTCGTTTGCATTACTTTTTCACAATACTGTAAGTTAGCGTGAAATAAGGAGAAATAAGGTGGCGAAGATGATACATATAAAGCTTATTTTTTGAAAAATATTTAGAATTTATAGGATTAGGTATATTTGACTCAATATCAGAGATATTTAGACTTCAGAGATGGTAATCTTGGGAGATAATATCAAGGGACAGTAGCGATTCAATGTCAGAGGGTGTCCTAAAGAACTAAAAGGAAATATGCCACAAATAAATGTTTCATTATGTGATACGATGTTCATTTGTAATCAGATAAAGAAAAACTATATGTTCATACAATTAAGCCATGAGTTGAGCCAGTCGGTCTTCAGCTTGTGACCAGTCAGCTTGTTTGAGCTAGGCAATTGTGCCCTTCTTTTCTCCATTGTCTCTTGGGCTAGGTCTTCAAAAATATTTGGACCTTGGGGTTTAATTCTCCTTGCCTTCTTGAGAATTGCCTCCTTTGCTTTATAACTAGTAAACTTACAAACGACCATTCTCGGATTTGGAGTTCAATCATGCCTACTAGGACGACCTATGCGAGTACGTTCACTTTCTGGGGCAGATTCAAAGTCGACTTTTTCGACGAGGACTTTCTTAGCTTTCTCTTCCGCTTTATCCCATGCCTTCTTCATTGTCATCTTCCAGTAATCCTTTAAAAAAGCTTTAAAATCCCCTCAGCCGGAATTCAAGTACAATGGAAAATAAATCCAGTACGAATTGAATATGTTGCTAAACAAGTGCTCAACAAAATGAGGAGGCCACTTCTGCTTACTCCAAGCAGCAGCTCACCTCGAACCAGAATTCTGTTAGTGCAAGGCAAGTGATTATTCCCGAGGCAAGGCACAAAATTGATACCAGTTAAAGTGAAGTGTGTTTTTGAAGCGGTAGAGTCGGGCACTTCTTCGAAAACTGCCATACTCCCATTCCACCACTGTGGCGGAAAGCATTATCTAAGAATGCTTCTCAATCATGTTTACACCTTGATCTTGGTTGGAACTGTAATCTGGATTTAAATGACATGACACCTCTAAGCTTGACTGCTATGTATAATAATAAAAGTGGGCATGACAGAACACGAAATGAGAGATGATATTTCTATTATTTGTGAGGTTTTGAACATGGTCTCAATCACGTGAAAGGTCGTCAGAAGTTCTAGCATGCAATTAACGCAAATTGATCTGTCGTTTTCATGAGTTACTATTGTCGGGTTGCATAACGGAAGACAGCAGATGGAATGCTTGTGTTGCTAGTCCTTTGGGCGTACGTCAGGTTGTTTACCTATACTTTTTCACGGTTGAAGAAAGACACTCGAAGACGGAACAAATCAAAGGCCTCTTTCAGGCTACGAGTATTTTGCATGATGAAGTACATGCATCAGCATAAGCAGAAAAGATGAAAATATTTTGGCTTTGTTCCAAAAATAAATTTCTTTTTTCTGTCCCTTATTTAAATTTCTTAAAATCACTGCTTTAATCACTTCCCCGACTCCGTAATCCAATAATGCATAACGCTCTAGACACATACACGCTTTGCGGACCTATGTGTTAAGTTAGCTCAATGCGTTGGTATACTGTATTGAAGAGCATGAAGGGCGAGAGTTCTTCTTCCTCAATAAGTTAATAAGTGCTTCACATTTATAATAATTTATTAGTTTGCTCGATATTCCGGCATGTATTGCATGCATCATGTTATTAAAACCCAGGAGCAGGCGTTCATTTCGTAACTAGGAAAACAAATGCTTTCTAGGTTTTTTTTTTAAACAATTAAAGAAGAAAATGCTCACACCACAAAGCTGTTGACATACATAGCTGAAATCTATCTAACGATTATTTCACTATGTTTCACATATGCCGAACCATTCGACGACATTTTTCTCTTCGTCAAGTCAAGTTGTCCATTGGTCAGCGGAAATACAAACAAAAGTTTACGACCCAAGGAAGGAGTGACCGACCGATCGACCAAGCGAGTGAATCCGCGCTCGCTCACTTAACTCCTATTTCGCATTCTGCAAAATAGTCGTAAAAAACAAAAAAAAAAATGGTCTGTATCAATCTTACGAGGTTAATAATGCATAGAAAGAATTTTAGAGATAATTTTTCAGCGACAATAAAATTCACATTGTAAACTTTTCTGCATCGAAAGTCATTTAAATTCTTTCTGATTTTAAGTGAAGCCTTAAAAATACAAAATCCTTCTGTTCCAAAACGTATAACATAATAGTTTTAATGAGCTTTAAAATAAAGGAAGTTGTGTCAAATAAAGCCTCTAATGAATTATTTCAGTCGGCCCAGGTTTCGGGTTTCAGTTTTAAGTTTCAGTTTCTAAATTGAACTCTTGAAGGAACAGCCGCTTGAAGGAACGACTGCATCGGGTACAAATATAATCTTTCATTTGGAACATTTTCCTTTAGGTTCCAGTTTTCTGTTCAGTTAAGCTTATTTCACCAAATAACGAAAGTAACAGATAGAGATAATTTTTAAAGCCATTCGATATATGTTCAATTTCAACTTTAGACTAACTTATCGATTTAAAACGAAGTGGAAAGGAAAACGTAACACACAAGCCTGCTATTAAAGAAGACAATCTCAAATTAAAAAGCTCAAAGCTAGGGGAGTCTGTTTGCTTTCTTGACCACTCTCCCTTTAAAGACATGTCTGGTTCCATATTGTTCTTCTCTTTCGCTGAAGACACCGTGAAGGACACAGAGCTAAAAACCGATCCAAGTTTTACCAACTTTTGAGAATCGCTTTTACCGACAGCAATTTTCGTTTGTTGTTAGGTTTGATATTTAGGTTAACTGAGCAGTTTAAAGGTGTTTGTTTGTCCGAGATCGAAAATACTGCGATCTAAGAAAAATGTTGATGTTTCGTTTTGTCAGATTTTGAATGAATATTTTCACGCGGTAAATTGTGCTTTTGACCTCATGGAAGCAGGAGATTCACGTAAGATGTTACAAGTCCGAAGGTGTCAAGGAGTCCTCAAGGTCTGAAGCTGAGAGCAAGGAAAGCTCCACATGGAGAGAACTCGGAGGAACTTGACTGGTGCATCTCTCAGTCATAAAGAAGTTGTCATAAGAAAAGCAACAGAACCGATAATAGGAAAGTGAAACACATCCTCAGTGTGGACAGGCCTAAACCCAGCTTCCATTAAGAAGCACATTGCTGGAGGTACAATGTTCACCTTGACCTTGAATGGATCCCAAGGGACTTTAAGAAAGAATTAAATTCCCTCTCTATGCTAGAAAGCAAGGACGATAACATGCTCAACCCCAGCCATTTTTCGGCCTGAAACATTCTATGGAGTTCCCACACGATTGACAGGTTCTCTACTCTTAGAACCTGCACAGTTCCCCGTTTCTGCAGCCACTGGCTTAATCCTTGTACCACAGGAGTGGTTGCGTTAACACTTAATTGGTCGAGAAAGAACAACGTGCTGTTCCTTTCTCCATTTCTGAAGACAAGTTCATCTCCTATACCGCCAGGCATATCTATTTTCATCGGCATGCATAGCTATCGCGTCCTGTTCTTACAAGTCTTCTTTACAAGTCAAGCGATCAGCAAAGCCAGACCACTCTTCTAATGTTACCGTGCTTACCGGCCTTACCGGCCCCAGAGGGTTAGAGGCCCAGGGTCACTAGCCGACCCTCGACGGGATGATGATTAGAGGTGCTGACCTGTTAGAGGTACAAAGAGACTATGTAAAACCATTTGATAGCCTGTGAGAGTCCCCGGAGACTGACCCGGGCGATACTTGTTATAAATATGCTTGGCCTGTGCAAAGAGCGATACTTGTTCAATCGGTTAGAGCAAGGTCGGAAACAAACCGTTAGGAGTCAATGCAGTCCACCACCATTTTCGACATGACAGAGATGTGCGGATGATAGGTGTTATATAATAGGTTCGCGATGTAATGGTGCAGCGCATGTGAAGAGCGAACATGTTGTACAAGTGTTTTTCGAGATGTAGAAGACAGAGTTGTCTTAGCTATGCAGTCACATTTACTATGGTTATTATATTTAATAATTGACCGGATACAACAATAGGGACATCAAAACCCTCCCACTTCGGGTTGTTAATTCTCCTAGTCCACCTTTTACACACCAGCAAAATAATTATTGGCATCTATCCATGTACAGCCTTTTCTGGGGTAGCATTGGCTCACCAGAAGGCATGTCTACCTTTACCATCAGAGCATACCATGGTGAAACAACTCCTTAAAGCATGTAGATGAATCTTTGATACAGGCCCTAAGATCAGAAAAACACCTCTTGCAGCTATCCAAGTTAAGGAAATATAGCTCAAGCTTGGTCAGGGAAAATCCGGTCATGCAAAGTGACATCTCGTAATGCTTTGCAACATTCCTCCGTTGGGATGACGTTGGGATGACCTCAAAGACCTGAGGTGCCATTCCCTTCCCTTCCCTTCCCTCCCACTGCGGATCATGATTTCTAAAGGTAATCATGTCAAAATTTGTGTTGCTTGCTGGTAGTGAAGAAGCAAAAACATGACTTTTTTCGTTCAATGTATAATAAAACAATTATTAGACTCGTTTTTTGTGATTCCCTAAATAATCTCGGTAACGGTTATAATAATTGTCTTTAATCATGAGAAAATGGAAACTATTAATTTTTCTTATGCTTAAGTCACTCCCAGTTTACTTTTCAGTGTGCTTTGAGTAGTTGAGCGCGCCAAAGAAAGGAAACACGTTCAAACGTCTGTACACTTTGTATCTGAGTTGCGAGGTTACAAATAAAGTGCTTTTGCATTCTCGTGTGACTGACAAATAGCATTCAGTGTGTGAGAAAAATGACATCCTTGCTTTACAAAACTGCGTTTCTTATGCTGGACTATCAGTAACACTGTCATAAATCAGAGAGAGTTATATCTCGCGACTAATAGAACCGATCAACAAATCTGCTAGTGTAGAAGACCAGCTACAATTCAAGCAAAGTAAACATTTCTTGTTCACTCAAGAAACCAGGAGGTTTGATATATCATGTAAGTTTTCATCTGGACAACTGTTTACTTTCCTTTATTTGTGTTCATTTTTCGAGTGTCCTCACTGTGCGCCAACCGTGTATTTTACGACTATTTTGCAGAAATGCAAAATAGGAGTTAAGTGAGCGAGCGCGAATTCACTCGCTTGGTCGATCGGTCGGTCACTCCTTGGGTCGTAAACTTTTGTTTGTATTTCCGCTGACCAATGGACAGCTTGACTTGACGAAGAGAAAAATGTCGTCGAACGGTTCGGCAAATGTGAAACTTAGTTAAATAATAATTAGATAAATTTCAGCTATATATGTCAACAGCATGTGGTGCGAGCATTTTCTTATAATTATTTGAATTGTTTAAAAAAAAAACTAGAAGGCATTTGTTGTCCTAGTTACGAAATGAACGCGGGCTCCTGGGTTTGGAGCAATTACAGAATGCAGGGCCATTTTTGAAGCGATATAAATCAGTGGCTCGGCGGCTCGACGGCTTGTCAGTCGAGCTGTGTGTTTAAAGACCCTGTATCACCTACCGTGATGCACCGCGCGTAAACATCTGAATCGTGGACTACGAAACCGCCATTTTCATGCGAGACCTTGATTCGACAGAAAATCCAAGTCCATCGTGTTATTTATTGTTGTTATCAGGTCGTGTTCAAGTGTTTTGCAACTCTACAGTTTATCTTCTAGCCCTTTTGCATTTTATTTTTAATAGTCCTGTATGTTTAGTTGCGATTTCGTTTTGATATTATTTGTGGAGTAATGCCGCGGCCAAAACGAAAAGAAAAATTGATGAATGTCTGGTTGCGAGTTTCTACTCTGTGTGGAAAAGCAAGAAGGACCTCGCAGGACACGGAAAGAACACGAACACTGAGTTTGCCTAGTTTCTTCTTTATCGTGGGAACTCCGTTTCGAGTCCGCGTGATGGAAATTCAAACATGAAGCGACGCGATGAGATGTGCTTGGAGTTGGATAATGGATAATCCGGTTCGGGTTCATCAAATTTTTTAGCAATATTCCTGGCGTAGTCTAAACTGTCTCTTCCGTTAGAAAGCAATTCAATAAAGAGTTTTTCACTACCACGGATGATAGACTGTCCACAAAACGTCAAAAAGGTAAAATAGGAACGAGTAATTATTGTAAAGTCGAACGTTCCTCAGTTTCAATCGACGGCATAATTTACTTTGATTTCCTCCTCCGACTGCTGAATTTCTGCTCTGTGATGGTTAAATGCATTACCGGGTAATCTCTGTGCATTCTCTCGTTCGATGGCCTCGTTTTTGCCATTCTTACACTGGAGTTTTTGCCCATATCCGCAACGTAAACAGCATTTCCTTTCTGCATTTCTGCAGGGACAGCCTGCACTTTGTGCCGGTTTCTCTCTAATACATTTTGTTTTACACGAGTAACACTGCAGATAAAGAGCCAATCATATTTTGGTAAACGCAAGAAAAATAGAAATATGCTATACAGCAAACCGGTCAAAAAGTAAAATGTTTTCTCGCCACTTCAGTTTCAACACGTTTGTCGGCTTGGTCAACATTTTCCTGAGTTTCAGGTGACACGTCCTCGGCGACTAAGGCTACTAAGGAATCGTAGTGGCCGTAAGTTATAGGGCCGTCTCTAGGTAATAATTCGCGGGTGTCTACAGAACTTTCGGATTTAATTTGCCTTTCTTCTTCGAGGTCAGAAGCCATGTTACTCTCCTCGCGCGATCGTCGCTGTAGACAAGGCTCACAGTGGTCATTCGATCTTCCCGGTCAATACTCACATTTCATAATAAACAATGCGCGGTGCATCACCGTAAGTGATAAAGGGTCTTTAAAGAAGTATATAATGCGGTGGCTCGACGGCTCGGTGGCTCCTCAGTCGTTTTCAAGGATAAAAAAACGAGTAAGGAAGATATGTAAGCACAGGCGGCCCAAGCGTGAGACGAGAGGAAATAATTAAAATGTAAATGAAACGTACGCGAGCGGCCGCCTTCGTGGACAATTCTTCGTTTAATGTAAGCGAAAGAAATTCGATGGCTATTACGCTCAAGTCACACGCCGTTCGCGGTAGACCCACACTAAAACTTAAGAGGGTAAGATTAAATAAAGTTGCACAACATGAGAAGAAGTATTTGTTGAATTGTTCTGTGAGGATATATCAAAGGATAATTAAAACTGAAGTATCTATCACATATGTTTTCTTGTAATAAACCGATGTGTCTCAGTATAAGCGTCAGACACACGTATCAAACTATTGTAAATTTCAACTGAGTTCAGATATAGAGAAAAACCCTGGTCCTACTCCAGTGTACATTGACCCTAGCACAACAATCGCGGCACCATATAAAGAAGCTAATGAGTTGATATTTGAACAAACTTCAGGACAACAATGTGTTACAATGAGTTTATGCCCTTTAATTTACAATAACAAACAAGGAATCAATTCTGCTAATCATCTGGTGTCAATAATGAATATTCAGGTTATTCAGTTAACCAGACAATCATTTTTAATGCAGACAGAATTACCCACACTTTTAAATGTGGTTGAGACTGACTGTGAACTTCAACACAGTGAAAGCTGCTCTGCCAGCAGACAAAAATAAATACAAGTAGAACTTAACATGACCGGAAATTACGAAATTGCATGACGACAGCTTTAACCCTAGTCGCGGTTGCGTTCTTAGTCTCCTCCGCAGCCGTTATTTGGGTCGTCACGCAACGCTTCTCCCCCACTAACGGCTGCTTAAACCCGATCCAAATTTGTTTCCGCGGATTAGCCAATCACAACATTCCTCACATATTCCTAAGGCGGTCGTGCCAAGACTAAATTGTCCAATTACAACTCGTGTTCTATTGGCTACTGATAGTGAAACCAACATGGACTTTGAATCCGTCATAAGGCTCTGTCGGAATTCTCATCTGGATGTAGTAGGCGTTTTACCTGAGATTTTCTCTTGCCTTGGGACTTCTTCGATTTCTTTCTTTCTTTCTTCTCTATACGACATATAATAGTTTGAATTGGATGGGTTCCTTATGCTTGTTAAAAAGGGACAAAACAGCAAGATCATTATTTATATGACAAGACAGTGATATATACATCAAGATTTGTGTATATACATCA
>Ga0126337_10001455_pt1 | contig 14359 bp, 14 predicted proteins | sample DipCmetagenome_FD_92527 | JGI IMG/M metagenome (GOLD analysis project Ga0126337, IMG submission 92527) | Coral microbial communities from La Bocana,Puerto Morelos, Mexico - Diploria C A metagenome | ecosystem: Host-associated > Invertebrates > Cnidaria > Coral | place: La Bocana,Puerto Morelos... | reverse complement strand
TTTGTTTGTTTGTTTGTTTGTTTTTTTTGCTTGTTTGCTTGTTTGTTTGTTTGTTTGGTCGTTTGTTCGTTCGTTTGGTTTTTTTGTTTTGTTTTGTTTTTTTGCAGCGTGTTTTGTTTGGTTTTGTTGTTTGTTTTTATGTTTGCTTTGTCGTTTTGTTTTGTTTTGTTCTTCGTTTTGTTTGATTGTTTGTTTGTTTGTTTTGTTTTGTTTTGTTTGTTTTGTTTGCTCTGTTTGTTTGTTCGTTTGTGTGGTTTCTTTTGTTTTGTTTGTTTGTTATGTTTTGTTTTGTTTTGTATTGTTTTTTTGTTTTGTTTGTTTTGTTTTGTTTGTTTTGTTTTGTTTGATGGCTTGTTTGTTTTGTTTGCTTTGTTTGGTTGTTTGTTTTCTTGTTTTGTTTGTTTGTTTGTTTGTTTGTTTGTTTGTTCGTTGGTTCGTTTGGTTGGTTGGTTTGTTTGTTTTGTTTTGTTTTGTTTTGTTATGTTTTGTTTTGTTTGTCTTGTTTTGTTTGTTTGTGTGGTTTGTTTTGTGTTGTTTGTTTGTTTGTTTGTTTGTTTTTTTTGTTTGTTTTTTGCTTGTTTGTTCGTTTGTTTGTTTGTTTGTTTGTTTGTTTGCTTGTTTGCTTTGTGTTTGTTTGTTCGTTCGTTTTTGTTTGTTTGTTTGTTTGCTTTGTGTTTGTTTGTTCGTTTGTTTGTTCGTTCATTGGTTTGGTTTGTTTTGTTTTGTTTTTTGTTTTGTTTTTTTGTTTTGTTTGCTTTGTTTTGTGTGTTTGCTTGTTTTTTTGCTTGTTTGTTTGTTCGTTCGTTTGTTTGGTTTGTTTTGGTTTGTTTTGTGTGTCTTGTTTTGTTTGTTTTTTTGTTTCTTTGTTTGTTTTTCTTTGACTGATTTTTGGTTTTGTTTTGTTCGGTTTTGTTTTGTTTGTTTGTTTGTTTGCTTGTTTGTTTGTTTGTTTGTTTTGTTTGTTTTGTTTGTCTGGTTTGGTTTGTTTGTTTGTTTGTTTGTTCGTTTTGTTTTGTTTTGTTTTGGTTTGTTTTGTTTTGTTTTGTTTTGTTTTGTTTGTTTTGTTTGTCTGGTTTGGTTTGTTTGGTTTGGTTTGTTTTGTTTGTCTGTTTGTTTGTTTGTTTGTTTGCTTGCTTGTTTGTTTGTTTTTTTGTTGCGTGCTTGCTTGCTTGCTCGGTGGGTTGGTTGTTTGGTTGTGTAAAGAATCAACAGTCCCAGACCTCACCAACCAACTATGTCACAGCCGTTTGGCTCGACGTCAGGGCTCTTGAGCGGATTCAACAAGTGGCATAAAAACAAGCGCGTCGCAACGATTGGTCCAACTGTGTTTTTTTGTCAACGGAGTACTGAAAAGCAGGGACAGTAAGGACTGAGAGGAAGATTGATCCTGCACAACAGGGGACTTCCAACGGACAGGAACATGAGCTCACCAGCAGCTGCAGCAGCAACAACAAAAGACTCAGGTGAAAGCCTAGCGTCACAACACAGGCTCAAGTTGAAGCCACCATCCTTTGGAGATTACACAACATTCGGTGGCGTTACAAGTTCGCATCGTACGTGGTAATAAAACACAACTACTTCCCAAAAGCAGCGCAATCACCAACACGACTGAGAGGGGCAGCCGCTAGCCAACAAGAAGTAGATGAGTGGTTGCAACTAGATCACAGCTTGAAGTATGTGCTGATCATAACAACAACAGCTGCAGCAGCCACATTGTGCAGACAATATCAACATGATATTGGACTTGAGATCTACAGACAACTGACACTACTATGCAAAACACCGCTGGGAACAAGGAGCATGGCTGCTCGAACCAACATTTGACGCAACAACTTTAAAGAATCATTCAGCAACTGGGAATACGAGATCCAACAATACGAATCAGACAACACCACAAATCTACCAGATCAAGTCAAAGTGGCAGTTCTGATGAACAGAACAAGAGGACCATTCAAGCAACACTTACACCTCAATGCAGGAGCATCACCAACATACTCTGAGATACGAACAACAATCACAGAATACCAAAGAGCACACACCACCTTCAGCAGGTGACAACAGAATCTGTCATCAGCAGCATCAACAAACTACAATGGAGGAGCAGCACCAATGCATATAGGAGCAATCAGCAAAGGAAAGCACAAAAAAAGGAAAAAGCAAACACAAAGGTAAGACAGGCAACAAAGGAAAAGGTTACGGAAGCTACGGTCAACATAAATAGGGAAGCTACAGTTCACAGTCAACGCAAGGAAAAGGAAAAATTGGACAAGGAATGCCTTGGAAAGGACAACATGACAATGGAAAAGGAAAGCCATGCAGCAAGTCCACAGGACAAGGAAAAGGACAGATCATTTGTTACAAGTGTGGACTACCAGGCCACACGATGAAGAACTGCAGAGTTTCAGTGTACAACATCAATGAAGGCGCACAGAACAATGATCAGAGTGTCGACGCAACGCAAAAGTGGTGTGAAAAATCCAACAACTATATATTTCACACTGGTGGAACAATGATCCATCACCCTCTCAACAACAACAGCCAGTCGTAACTGCAGAGCAAGCATCATCATCATCATCATCATCAACAGCGGTACCATTAATTAGCATTGCAGCAATTAGGATTGCAAGCACATCCAACGCATCGCAAGCACTGCAAATGAACAACATGAACGACCTCATGGTCGACGGCGGGGCAGTAACACATGTTTGCCCACCATGGTTCTCAACAGAGGCAACGCGACATGAGAACAGACGACGCCATCAGAGTATATGGCTTCAAATGGGCGTACATGATGAACAACAAGTATCGAGCAAGAGTAATTCCAGTCTACATTTGTGATGTGGCAGTGGCACAACCAGTCTTGTCAGCAACCAGGTTGGCAGAACAAGGCTTTGAGATCACATTGAGTGAACAGCCAACAATCAAACACACAAATCGGATTTGAAGCAACATTGAAGCCAACACGGTTTGTATTAACTGACAGTGAAGACAACAGGCACACCAATCAACACACCATTGGACATTGTAGAGACACATCAAGGTATCAAGGCAGCAATTTCACCAGTAACAATGACTCCAACAGGAGCCAAGTGGGTTACGCGCGACAATCACATTTGGGCGTGCAACAGCCAATGCGAGACTACACAAAAGACAACGACAAGCAACATGTCCAGTTCCAATGGGGAGATGGAACAACATCCTTCACAGTTTGCTGCCAACACAGGCAAGGAGAACATTGGATGGACAACTGTGGACAGGAGAAACATGGTTCAAAGTCAAACCTGACTTCAAGCCACCAAGGCCAACAATAGCAAGGCCAACACCCGCACGAACAGATCCACACGGACCAAATGAGATACAACCAAGCACAGCGCGAGCAACGAGACATACGGACGAGGAGTCAATTGACAAGACAATAACAACAATAATGTTGACTCAGTCAGCAGATACATCAACAGGAGAATACCACATCCCAAGAATACTCCAACAACAACAGAGGATAATTGGGTCAAAGAAGGACATGTATAGAAGAGGGTCCATCAACAAGTGGGAACAAATCTTTACATACCCCAGCAAACACACGATGGACCAGATGTCACACAACTACGCCCAGAGAGAATGACATTTGTCAAACCAACAAATGGCAACAGGCCATGCAGACTTGATGATGACTGGATAACAAAGACAAAGGCAACATTGAACATAACATGGACAGGTTCAACATGGATAACAAAGACAAAGGCAACATTGAACATAACATGGACAGGTTCAACAAACTTTGAAGAACAATCATCATACAAGGATGAACGGCTGGAGAAGATGAACAACAACAAGCAGCCCCAGCAAGAGGATTCAAAAGTGAGGATCAGCCAGCACCACAAGAACGCAACTTGACACATTTACCCTTCAGAAGTTGGTGCAAACATTGCGTCCAAAACAAGAGCAAGTCTGATGCGCATCCAAAACAACAATGCAACAGCAAAGCACCAGTCACCAGTAGTGCAATTTGACTTTTGCTACTTCAAGTCACTAGGTGAACAGAAGAAACACCTATTGGTAGTCAGCAACAAGACCCAAGACTTCAACTTCCACGTGCATGCATACAATCATTCCTGATGGAATGTGGCAGGGGGACATGCAGTACTCAGCAACACTGTACTACAATCAGATCAAGAGGAACATCTTATATCACTACTAAACGTAACAGCAGCAAAGCTTGGAAACAACATTGCAGTCCGACATTCACCAGCATACTCATCGCAATAACCAGGAACTGTTGAAAGATTTGGCAGAACATTGATGGGGCAAGTTAAAACATTGAAAGCACAACTTGAAGCAAACTACGACATCAGCATCACAAGCCAACATCCAATTATACCGTGGCTAGTACGACACGCAGTGTACTGACCCAAAAGATGTGCAACAAATGCAAATGGCGACGCAAGCTTCTACAGAAGATGGAACAAAGAGCATCGAACACCAGTATGCGAATTTTGAGAAACAGTCCTTTCCCAACTACCCAACGTGAAGGACCTACCAAAGATGGAAAAACAGATTTCTCCCAGCAGTTTGGCTTGGCAAAGACACAGCATCAGGAGAAACACTCCTGGGCATAGCATAGACACAAAAGTTGCACCATCCAGAGCAATCAAGAGACGGCCAATGCCGGAAAAGTACGACAAACAGTTAATGAGCATCATCAGCGACAGTGGACTGAACAAGTTTCCAAGAGCAAGTACAACAGTACCACCACCAGTGGCATACAAACCTCCACAAAGAACATAGAAGGATTCAGCAGCAGCGTCCACGCAAACAACAGGCGAACAGACGACAACTCAGCAGCAACAGCAGAAGCCTCAATTGCCAATCACGGACTCACCATTGGCAACAGCGCCAACACATCATCATCATCAATATCATCATCATCATCAATATCATCATCATCATCATCATCATCATCATCATCATCGTCCAGCATTACCATCACCAAAGCGAACGTTGCTAGACGAAGTTGCAGAAGGTTCGTTGTCTGAACAAACAAGATGACAAGAAGCACCAACGGGTGTGACAAAACCAGAAGCAACAGCAGAACCAGCAACATCCAGACAACGGATTACAGCAACCACAGTCAAAACCAAGAAGTGACAAGAAATCACAGCATGTTCCAGTGAAGACACCAACGAACACATCACAGAGATGATCCTACTTGAGCCGATCGTCACCGACACTGAAGGATTAGACAAGCAAATGACAACGCAAGGTTTGAACAAGGAAGTACAGCAGATGAAGCAACGAAATGTGTGCACACAAGTACACATAGATACTTCGACGCTGGAACAACGAAAGAACATCATACAAAGCAGATGGGTATATTATGCAACAAAGGAACAGAAGTGCGAGCGCGCATAGTAGCAAAAGGGTTTTCAGAGCCCGTCATTTTTCCAAGCACACCAATCTACAGCGTACTCAGACTACTTCTAACACTGAGTCTGAGCAACAGCTGGACCGTACGAATCCGAGACATTTCAGTAGCACTTCTACACGCAGCAGCAGCAACAGACGATCTCCACATGTATCCACCAAGCGAGTTCTACAACAGATCAGATGGAATCGTTTGGAAGCTCAGCAAAGCAAAGCAGTCTATGACCTGAGAAGCTCACGGAAAGCCTGGCAAACAAATCTAGCAGATGTGCTACAGCAGCTTGGTTTCCAGCAATCAACAGCAGACCCCTCGAATTTATTACACGCAGCAGCGCAGCGCCTACATCTGGTCTACGTGGATGAGCTACTTCCTCTTGAAGAGGAGATAACAACAACAACAACAACAACAACAACAACAACAACAACCAAGATTTTCGAAGCAATTCAGTAACACCTGCTTCTTTGACGAACAGGACGCAACATCACCAACAGAGGAGACTACTATGAACTTGGACTGGCAGACAGCTACAACAACACACTTCTTGAGGAAGCAAAAATGGAGAACTGCAAACCGGCAACAGCTCCAGGAACAACACCGAAGACACCAACAGCAGACCACAAACAACCGTTGAGCAAAGATTAACACACAGCATTCCGACGAGCGGTCGGCAAACTGCAATGGATGACATACACAAGACCCGACATTTGCTTTGCGACAAAAGAACTTGCAAGAGCATTACAGCAGCCAACATCAGCAGATCAGCAGAAGCTCTTACACTTCCCACGCTACGTCAAGGGAAGAACACACTACAAGCAGGTTATACGACCAACAGTCAAGCTGACGCAAACAACATACGACCTCAACGGTTGCATTGACAGCTGTTGGGCAGGACACGTAGAAACACGGAAGTCAACAACAGGATTCAACATCACATTTTGAAGAGCAACAATTTCCTACGGAAGTAGAACGCCACTCTTTGCGCGGCACAAGCATTGCAACAAGAATTGGCACAGGAAAGAAAGCAAAGCAGGTGGAACTAAAGCATCTATTTAGACAACAACTGGTAGCACTGAAGAACTTGCGCGCCATCAAAATACACAACGACAATCCGGCAGATATCTTTTTACATAGTTCGTTTCAGCACAAAAACTGCAACGTCACCTCAACATCCAACACTATCCACACTCAAGCTTCTGATGAAGCAACATACACAGTTTCACAAATTTCAAATTGCTTTTGCAAACAATCAATGCACCCAGCGCACACCTTACATACATTAAAGGGGCGCGCACGTTGGGCCACGAGACACTTCAACATGGAGTATTTCAACAACATCTTTTTTGCGCCGGCCAGAGAATGTGAATTTTCAACATGCTTAATCAACATGGAGATTTTCATAGTACCTGGCAACGTGATGTCTTAGACAACATGAAGTTTCAAGTTGGAATTCAACATAATGCTTTGCTTTGATTTGTTTCATCAGTTCAGCATTTTGTTGAACAAGGGCTGTGGTGTTTTCAATGAAGGTGTCAACATGTGAGTTGACAAGGTTTTTTGTTTGCAGCCGTTTGCCTTCAACAAGCAATCAACGTCGTGAGTCCTCAACAATTAAGTGAAGAAGAACAACAAGATGGCACTCAACAAGAATGTCCGGATGGAGGCGGAATCGAACCTTGTTCGCCTGCCATGCTGTTGTACGACTTAGTTGTTGTCATCAGCCACCACACTTGTTGGTTTGCTCCAAGATACATCTGGGTCAGTTGATCTGGATTCATGTTGTCAGGGTTGGCGAACGCTCCTGAGACAATTTGTGCTGCCCTCAAACCAAGATCTGCCAAAATCATGTTCAGCTTCAACAAGTGGTTTCAGTCTACACAACCACTTGAGCGAGCCACACCTCTACTCTCGGAGGTTGCTCAAGTTGGTGATGTTCGTGTCAAACAAGGAGGCACAACGTCGCCACGGCTCCGGCAATGTGGACATGTTCAACAGAGGATATGTCTATCACCAACTTCAGGTTCAAGAGAGGAGCTCTCCCAACCTGTCAACATGAGAGCTCAACAAGCAGATCATCTTCAACGTGGAGCCTGTCGAGGACAACATCAACTACATCCAGGTCATTGCCAGCAAGTTCTCATGGGAGAATGCTTTCCTTTGGACGTACAACATCCCATGGAGGCCAACAAAGATCTTGTCGCAGAAAACACTGGTGGAGAAGTTTTGACAAATTTGCCAACGGAAACAACAAGACACATCTCCACCGTGCTGGCAAAATGCACCCCATGGTGCAACAACAGTTTCAGACAGATTTTCAATACTATGGAACAAAGACGGTAGAACGGTTGAGGGGAAACTCAACAATTTGGAGCTGGATCTCCATCAACTATGACCAACACAATGAGGACTATGTCAACAAGACCACAATGCCTACCGTGACCAACATCAGCAACAAGAAGCGGCGCAACCTGAGCGGCAAGAGATTGAAGACGATGAGGGCAACATGGGCAGACCACAACGGAGACAGCGTGTGGAGCCTGAAAAAAAGATCAAGATGCTGAGATGATTGACCGACACCAACAACGTCTCAGAGCACAAGGGATCCATGAATGAAGGATCCTCAACAGAACATCCAACACGAGAGCGGCTGACCTACTCTCAATGAACACATGAGCCTAGGGTCCACAGTGAAGTACAGTATTTCACCAGCTACGTGCAAGTCAGCATACAGACATGCACATAGCCGAGGGGGTGTGTAAAGAATCACTATGTCACAATTGTAGGGCTCAACGTCAGGGCCCTTCAGCGGGTTCAAAAAGTGACATACAAAAACACGCGCATCACAACTATTGGTCCAACTGTGAGTTTTTTAGGTTGTTGTTGTTGCCGTTGCTCGCGCTGGTGCTGGTGATAGTGGCGGAGGTAGAGGTGTTGCGGTGGTGGCGTAATGATGAAAGGGAAAGGCTGCACGCTCACTGGGGCGAATAGTTCTTAGTATGAGAAACCTTTCTGGCCTTGTATTTATGTATTTTCCACCCCCTCAAACTTCCACCCCGGGCTTGCCCGAGAACTAGTGGCGGCTTTGATTTGCAGCCATACAAGTGGCATGACTGCAAACTGTATTCTGAAACAATTGGTTGCGTGTTGGCATGGTGCATTTGAGAAATAACCAGACACACGTCCAGACAATCCAGGTTCTGACGCTGTTTCCTTTGACGCCTAGTGCAGATGGAGCTTTGATCAACATGCGCGTTTCTCGTCTTAGTAATGTCAGGCAGGGCTGTCATCGATTGGGCGGTGTGGGCCTGAGCATTGGCGTCCAAAAAACTTCGGGGTGGTTATGAATCCATTTCCATCAGACTAAACATTTTTTTTGGCAAATGCACTACACAACAATATAGCGCATTTTCACCAGCTGGTTAGATGCTAAGATTTTGCCTTGGAAAAGTTCCGGTCCAACCAAGAACACATTCCGTGATGTTTTTCCCGAAAGTTGCGGCTAACTTACTTCCATGGCCCTTTCCCACGGAACGTGTTTGTGCACATTGTTGGGTGACATTGTTGAGAGCATACTCAGTCTACGGGCAAACGTGCCACTTCACCCGCCAGAAGGCAAGGATGGAAGTCTTCTGAAGTTGTAGCGTTGCATGCAAGACTTCAACACCTCAGCAAATTTGCTGGGATGGTTTTGGCGTTCTTGGGATGTGATGCTTTCAAGTATCAGTTCGATCGACCTCCACTTCGAATCGCTTGGACCAACTTACAAAGCATTGTCTGCCAACATTCAAAGCAATCCAATCTTTTGGGGGATTTGTTTCTGCATCAGTTCTGGGATGTTTCCCGCGTTTCTGTTTCGGGGGTTGAAGCAAGAAGGAAGGAAGCAAGGAAGGAAGGAAGCAACGAAGGAAGGAAGGAAGCAACGAAGGAAGGAAGGAAGGAAGAAAGAAAGGGATGAAGGAAGGAAGGAAGAAAGGAAGGAAGGAAGGGAGGAAGGAAGGAAGGAAACAAAGAAGGGAAGGAAGATAGGAAGAAGCGAAGAAGAAAGGAAGATAAGAAGAGGGAAGGAAGAAACGAAGAAGGGAAAGAAGATAGGAAGAAAGGAAGGAAAGGAAGTAAGGAAGGTTCAAAACAGAATGCAAAGTAGCGGGGCGACTTGGGTGTTTCGCATTCCCATTTTCAGGCTGTCCTTGCCTTGCATCCTTTTCTTTTCCAGATTTGGTTTTCAGTTTTTGAGCCTCCTTCCCCCCAACCCCCCCTCCAGCGTCTTCCTCAAGAGTTCTGTTCGCAAATCGTTTGACACGTGATCGCAAAATTTGAAGCACTGGTTCTGACATTTTGCACCCATTTTCAGAAAGGTGGTGGTGTGTGGGCGTGTATGGCGGTGGTGGTACCATGTGGTACCTGGTCTGGGGTGATGACCGGGTTGAAGGGTTTCCCGTTCACGGTATTTCTTTTTCTTTTGAATGCTGAGTGGATGTTAGGAGGTCACATCAAACTCGAGCGGATCTACTAGGGATCCAAGCATGATTGAGAACATTCTCATTACAACAGATTGTTTCCATCGAGGTTTTAGCACCTGTGGGCTACATTTGGGTGCCGCACGAAGCCGCAGGATGGCTGGGCGAGGCGCATCCTCGGTCGACGGAGAGGAAACCCATTCCAAGCCGAACATATTGATGTACTTCTACACTAGCTTGGGGATACATTGAGGGGTAGGTGTATCAAAATGTTACGCATTGAACATTTGTTGACGAAGGAAATCACTCATTCTTCAGACAAACTAAACGGTTTTCCGGGTAGACATTGTAGTGCTTGGAGGGCATGCCTTCTTCTCGTTTGCGATCAGCCTACACGGACAGAGCCCGCTTTGTTATCAACCCAGAAGACGAGATAGTCAGGAAATATTCAACTGTCAAAATCAAAATGCAATTATTGCTTTCTCCAGAAGTCAGGTGCTTGCGTTGTTGATCGCCATTTCCAGGGTTGACAACCGATGATATGTTACTTTTTGGCCCACGACATCCTCCTTGAGATTGGCGCATTTCCTTTCCTGCACCAAGAATCGCCCAGTGTTGGTAGTAAGTATATCGCCCCGACTTGGTTGCTTGGCCTTCTGATTCTTTTCTCCGAATCCCAACCAATCTTTTGCAAACCGAGCAGCATTGAAAATCCCTTCCATCAAGGAATAGCAACCGTCATGCTTCCTCACCCCTTATGGCCACCTTATTATTCGTTGCGCGAGGCTACACCCCTGAGCATTAGCAGCTATAGCAGCTGGAACCTGATATCAGCCCTTTGCAAAGGAAATCATTTTCCAAAAAGCCCAGTTTTGGGTACCCCCTTTTTAGTTTTGGGTTCCATTTTGTTGAGCCGAGCTTGTATTCCGTACCTGCTTTTGGGTCCGAGATGAATGTTTGAGCAAAAATCGACAAACAGGCAATGTTTCCACAGACATTTCACCTTCAAAGGGTAACCTGCTGGGCAATGGCAGCGGAAGCTTTGCCAGTTCAACTCGATTGGATAAAATAAGAAGAAGTAAGCGCATGCAATTATTGGTGTTCCGCTGTCAATCCGGTAACCTTTCAGCAGGTACACATGGCTGATCAGGCCATGCTTCCATTGATTTGCTGCAGCTTCCTTAGACTGGATAGGCAAATCAGCTCCAGTCCCGCTGGTTTGGGAAAAAAGGTTTGAACCGGACAAGGCATAATACGCTTCTATTTCTCATTGGCTTTGTAAATGAGAAAGGTGAACGAATTGGAGAGACTGAATATATGAGCAGAAAATTCCGGAGGCATCGAAGAATGCTATCAAAAGAGGCAACCTGGTTATTCCATGCGATTTGGCATTGAGTTCTTCTACAGATTGGCAATGTTGGAAATGGTTGGGGGTTTGGGTCAAGTGGTTGCCTCAGATGAGCCTAAGTCCGTGCTAAGTGGTGAAAGTTCACCCAAAATATGGAGTGGCCAGTTTTTGAGGTGGTTTTTTTGGCGATGGTGATTTTAATTCTCATGGTCGTCGATTCAGGCGAGTTCGAGCCAGAAGAGGACCCGGAGCATCGAAGGAGGAGACACTTTAAGTGAAACAAGCGATCCGGATTATTGGATGGCTGCAAACCATCATGATGACATGAGCAGGTCTTCAAAGAGATCCTGAAGTTGATGCAGCTGGTCCCCACGTGGCAACTCTATTGCAGTATGGAATGCTTCATGTGTACCTTTTCATGCAACGGAATTTTCAGCGTCTACGGCATTTGATGATGACAGATCATTCAACGCAGGGCCTTGGATATGCAAGTCTCTTCTGTCTTTTGAAAGTTCTTCGAAGCTATGAGAGGAATGGAATTACAGCCAGAGAGGTGGAGCACATGGCCATCTTGCATAGATCCATCAATGATTTGGAGCAAGTGATGTGGAGAGAGGTGGAAGTGTCATGGCCATCCAAGATGAAGGCCAAGGACAAGTCTATCAGGATTTCTTTGATAATTTTCAGTTGGAGCCAGAAGCAGAAGAGCCTTCCGCTGAAGAAATCGAATCGGTTGGCGTCAGGATGTGGCAAGGTGATTTGCCTGATGCTGAAGTTGAAGGATCTCCCGAGGGCATGGGCCATGTGGATGGTTCGACGGCTTGCACGTCGTATTGTGATGAGCTGTGTTGAAGGAAGACCTGCTATGTGCAGGTATATGGCTATGCGTGAAACTATGAGAGATGTGATTCGGGCTTGTGGCAGATCAACGTGAGATGGGGTTATAAATCCATTTATAACCAAGCTAAACCAACAAATCGCATGAGCATAACTGGTCACGAGCCATGGTGATGATGCATGAAGTGAGAGCAGTGTTTCAGATGCACCAGATCCCTTCGAACACATGATCAATGGTATTCCATATGGACCATTTGAATGACGCTATCCTACTGGATTCTCATGACTATGAGGAAAACTGGATGAGCGTGGCTTGGTGGAAAGGTCAGCAACGATTCCGTGAAGACCTTCCAGATGATGCAGGACTGGAAAGTCGTGACGCTGGCTGGGATCTTTACTATGTGGCGCGATTTGGTTATCATTACAGAGTCCGTCGATGGGAGACAAATGAGGAAGTTAGAACGCAAGGCAGTTGATGTTTTCTTCGATCTATTCCATCGCATGGTGGGTAACTTGGATCGCTATGGATGGCAATGTATACTGCCTACATCATTGCATGGTGGTTAACTTGGGTTACCGTGAATGATTGTGCCTTCTTTACTCCATTGCATGGTTGATAACTCGGATCACCATGAATGGCAATTACAATTGGTCTGCAGCATTGCATGGAGGATAACTTGGATCTCTATGAATGCATTTACATATTCTACAGTATGTATTGCAGCTGAGTTTTCGCAGCTTAGTGCTAAAGTTTCACAAATCCTTCGGTGTACCGCATTCGCACCAGTTGCACAGGTGAGTACACATAGACATGGAGCTAAAACGTGGATGTTGCGTTCGTTTTTGGTTCGCCGTGCTTTCCTTGTTTTTCTTGTGTTTGGTTGGAAAAGGAATTTGGAAAAGCTCCTAGTGTTGGCAAGCTTGAGTACAAAACTCAACAGGCCACGGTGGGGTAACTAGGTTTTCCTAAGTAACTCACCCCTTTTCTGCATGTCATTTCACTTTTTGATTTGAAAGTGTTTCATAGCAGTCAAGTGGAGTCATGAAGAGCATGGCTACTGCAAGGATGACACGCGCCATCGCAGGCCCTTTGTATGAGTCAAAAGGTCCGCTTATGAACAGGAGGGCCTTTGGCTCTTCATTGGACTTGCCAATCAGAATCACACGATCGTTGGATGGACCGGTTTCAATGGTCTGGATTTTCCTTAACAGGCTCACCGGTCAAATTTGCTCACTGAGATGACTGCGCAGCTCTCTGCTTCCTTGGCTATCCCGGGTTGACTGGTCTTTGATCCGAAGCTGGTTCAGCATCGTCCTTTTGTGTGTGGAACCGTTGCCAGTCTTCATCTTGCTTGGTTCCTGGGTCAAAGCTTGATTGACGAGCCTGATGAAGTGTTGGCTCTTCATTCTGACTTTTTAGCCTCGCAGTACTCTGGCAAGTTTGGGCATTGGGGATTATGATGATTCCGTGCCTGCGCAATTGGCTGCCATGCTTACCTCTGAAGGTGTTCCCAGTGCTGTTGTTGCATCGAGGGTTTCCAAGGTCAGTGGTTAAGATCATTCAGAAGCTTTAAGGGACCTCTTGCCAAGGGTCTCAGTGCTGGCAACCCTTTGAATTAGTTGAACTCGTTGGCCTCTAAACCACAAAAAAAAAGAATAGTTGGTGCACAAAGAAGAGCTTGAAGCTTACATCTAAGCTAAAGCACGTGATAAGCGTGGAGTATCAATTTCGACCAAGAGGAAGGAGAAGTCACAGCCTTGCAACAGGCTTCCCTCTCTTGGGCTTTGGACCCGAAGTTGTTTACCCTTTCAAGCATTTTGGACTGCAAGAAATTGCGGCCAATCAGAGGTGATTTCAGACAGTATGGCGACGCCCAGCAGAGATTGCTTGGCTTGAAAGAGACCTTGCCATCTCATGGAACCTGCTCTGGGGGTCTCAGCTGGGAAACAGCCACAAACCTTTGGAAAAGGGAAGCATGGGAGAAGGACTGACTGGCAAACCTTGGAAAAGGGAAATTGTGAAAACCAATTGGAAACACACCTTTGAAAAAGGTGTAATTTGCGCACACATTGACCAACCTTTGAAAAAGAGCCATGTTACATAACCCTGCGAATAACGAACGCTTCCAAAAACCTTTGAAAAAAGGGGCACAGGATCGACAATTCAGAAAATCAAAGCAGACAAGTGAATGAGGATAAGGTGATGCGGATAGTGTGGTCTTGATATTTCTAAATAAAGATGGTGTCGGTTTCATTGATTTTTCATTTGTAGACTGATTTTAGATTGTCACCCTTGGA
>Ga0126337_10001451_pt1 | contig 14372 bp, 21 predicted proteins | sample DipCmetagenome_FD_92527 | JGI IMG/M metagenome (GOLD analysis project Ga0126337, IMG submission 92527) | Coral microbial communities from La Bocana,Puerto Morelos, Mexico - Diploria C A metagenome | ecosystem: Host-associated > Invertebrates > Cnidaria > Coral | place: La Bocana,Puerto Morelos... | reverse complement strand
TGAGTGAGAAACCCACTGAGTCGTCTGATGCAGCCTTTCAGGAAGCTTTGCTTCCTAAGGTCGATGACTCGCAATTTGAAGAAATCAAAAACAACATCCTGGACAAAATGAACTCGCTCCAGCGAAAGTACGGAACGATCACCAGCTATCTCCAAAAAAGGTATCCCAGACCCTCGAGACGATCCAAAAAATGGATCTTTTCACATGCGATCCAAAAAATAGATCTTGGCGATCCAATTTTTGAGTGACAATATGACATGTTGTCAGTTGTCAAATGGCCTAAATGACATGACACTTATGGCTTTTATAGCCATGCGTGACCAGCTTCGCGGGGAAATAACAAAAAAGTCAAAGTAGCCAAGAAAAGTAGTAGCAAAATATATATATATATACATTTAATATTTGGGGTGTCGCGTATATGTTCGCTATAGGTTACATGTAAAAAAACGTATACGTAGCAAAAACTTGTAACGAATCGAAAGCGTGTTGCACACAATATACATGCATGCATGCATGGCTGCAAGATTCGAATGTTTTTGTCCCAGTGTCACGGTTGTTTGTTTTTTTTTAGGGGTGGTGATTCATTTGCGACTACTGGTAGCCCTTTAGGATCAGGATTTTCCAAAAAGCAAAAACGGAAAACCCCACGTTTATCCGTCATGCCCCTTTGTGTGCTCGCATGTTGCCACTTCGAAGACAGGGCTTGCCCGGTTTGTTACTATTGCTACCTGCGAAAATTCTTGAAGAGGAAAGATCGCCGGGCCCTTTTTTTGATAGCGAAGAATTGCGAGTGTGACTTTATAGATGATGATGTCAAGGATGGGAAACCTGAGAAGGAGAGCCGTTTTTTTGAAAACAGTTCTGCCTCACCTACCGAAGTGAGCGATGAGGCCTAATTCTTTATACGTACAGTACGTCAATATCGATCGTACAATGATGTTTTGTGATTGGCCGCCGGTGGCCTGAAATATAAAGATTTGGGGATGCAATGCACGGACATGCAGGTGGATGGAAAACATAAAAGTTTCAATCCAATTGGGAGCGTCAAACTTTGGAAGATTTCTTCACCGGTTCAAATTTTGGCTTTGTTATGTTTTATTGATGTGTCTCCTACAACAAGTTTCCGCATCCTTATACGTGAGACTGGATTTGAATTTTGGGAACGGGATTACATATCACCATTTACTTCCAGAGTTGATCCCCAACAATCGCTGCTTTGTTTTTTTCCACCGTGTAAAAGTTGGTGAAACAGTGAGGGTGACACAGTGAAACGTGTTTATGTGACTTATCCAGCATCGCGTGTCGAGGTTGAGACTCATTTAGACAATTTGATATCTATATTCATGATTTCAAATTTCAATGTCAAAACCAAGAGTTGGAACTTTTCTTCCGATGATGTTGCATGTTTTTCACTGACTTTTGTTGAGCCCGACAATGCACCTACCGCCAGCCATTCAGTGGCGCCTCACAACACTTGGACCGTGTGCAAAGTAAGGCAACGATTCGGCAACGATGGGAATTCCACAAAGGGCCCCTTTTTTTCAATATCCTTCCCATTAAAAGTGGTTACTACAAAAATATGTATAGGGATATTTGCCCGAAACTCAGAACTGATGTGGGAATGATTCTCATGATTTGTTAAAAACATACCAAACGTTTCAAGTGGATTTCCGGGCCATGGCCAAAAAGAAGCCTGCAGCCCGTAATACCAAAAAGAAACCTGCAGCTGCTAAAGCTGCTGCTGCCACCCCTCGCCGTGGTTGTAGCAGTGATGATCTGGAAGGTTTGACTAGGGCTCTCAAACCCTGGGTGACACTTAGCGACATTAGTGAATTGCTGTTGCAAAAAAAACATTGAAAGTTGAAATGCGCCATTACCGGATCCCCCAAACTTCAAAAATCAAAAGTGGGGTAGGTCCATTGACTTTTTTCCACCATTGATTACGTATAACTTCCCCAATCCATCCACCCGGGATCAAGTTACTAGTTGAAAGTTGAAGTCGCCAACAACATCCCATGCATGGCCTTCTCAGGACCAATCGGAACTTCATCACCTACACCAACGACCGCGCGATCAAGCAAAAGGATGTTTCGCAAATGCAGGTGTACTTGGAACACTTGAAGCGTTGTCAGGGGGTGCACCGCACTTGGAGCTTTTCTCTGAAACTTATCCAGTCTGGTTTGGCAGCAGTGAACAAGGACATGAAGTCCACCACAAAAAGTTTGCAATAGCGAGTCTATTCCCATTATTATCCCATTTTTGTGTCAAAAAAATAATCAACAAGAATCCACGGGATTTTCAAAAACATGTCCTTGTGTGGTGCACTTATAGTTTATCTTAGTTTGGTCCATCCCTGCTAGGAGCTCCGAATAGTGTCTGAAGCGGAGCTGGATGATTGGTCACTTGTTTTTCCAAAATCGAATGTTTTGAGATTTGTTTTTTTGAGGATGGGCTGGATCAAGGATTGTTGATAGATGTTAGTAAAACCATTCTGGTGCCCATTTCAAGGGTTACCGCTCTCCCCGAATCAGGTCTTCTTCACGAAGCCTTCAGTTGCAAGCGATATTCCGACACATTGCCCAGGAAGCTATGAATTGCCGCAAGTGGCTCCCGGAGGAAGGGGTTAAAGTGCAGGATGTGTAATGTTGCGAGGGTATTGATATAACTTCTGAACTTTCCGATTCGACATACATGTACAAGCATGTACATACATTGTGGTTTCTTGATTCTATGTTACGTTTTGTCGACCAGAACTCATATATGTATTCAACTTTTTTGGACTGCGACATATTCAATACCTGACAACTTAAATTGTCATATAGGTTTGCGGCGCAAAAATGGACAAGTCCATATATAGGATATGTTTTTGTTTCCGGGAATCCCTCTCTACATCATAATCTGTTTTCTTTGGGCTCCTCCCTTAGGACATGTGGACCGGGACCCCGCGCAAAAGATCCAACCAATCTCCTGCAAAGCAATCGACATCTAGCACCAGCTGGACCACCCCAAGTGATTCCCCTACTACAGATGATGGTTCTGATGGGGGGGATTGCGGGGAAGTAGAAGGAGAAGAAGAGGACGCAAAAGACGATGACCCAGTAGAAGAACCAGAAGATGAACAAGTAGAAGAACCAGTAGAAGCACCTGTGGACAGCAAGCGCAGCAAAAAGAAAAAAAAGAAAGCTGACGAGAAACAGGAGGAGGAATCACTAGATAAGAAAGACAAGAAACGTCGAAAGGACACAAAGGAGCAGGAGCAGGAAACACCAAAAAAGAAGAAAGAGAAGAAGAAGAAGGACGACGATGAACGTGATTCCAAGATGGAAGATGCAGAACAAATTGCAAACAGTTTGCTCTCGAAAAAAACAAGAATCTTGAGAATCAAAAGCAGCTGTCTGAGCTGTCTGGAGAAAAAGATAGCTCTTCTGGTTCCAAACCTGCGCCAGCAACTGCCAAACCGAAGGCGACACCAAAACAATCGGCGCTCCTGAAAGTTAAGGCCTCTCGCTCGTCGGAAGACCTAGGCGAGAGTGCCGGGTCACCCAAAGCAGCGCCCAAGAAATTGAAACCAAAACCGAAAGCCACAGCCGCCAAGTCAAAAGCATCACCAGAGCATGGGGATTCCAGCGATGTCATGTTAGATTCTAATCCGCACTCTAAAAGAAAACTGTTTTTTTTTCACGTCCTTTCCCAGAACATTGAAATCATCCTTGTTACTTCACCGAGACTGTTTTTTCCGAAGGGGTTAAGATTGTACAACCTGTTTTAGCATCAAATTATCTAAGGAAATGATGCGTGGGCCACCGGATTTTGGGTCTGTCTTCGATGAACAGATTATGCGACGGACGCCAGCGCGCAATCTAGCTGCAAATAGTGAGCATCTCCTTACTATATTATATAATCATATTGTATTCCGAACTTTAACGACAAAACTTTTGTAAAGCTGAATACTTAAGAACCCAACGTGGATCCAAGGTCAGTGAGTTTGTGCATGTTTGTGCCACATCTCCACAAAAAGATCACCCGCTCTCGAACCAACATTTATACATGGTTTATGCATACAAATATTTTTAGGATCCAAAAAAACCCGCACAAACCAGATCCAATTTTCCTTTTCCAAACAAATGCATCCAAAGCAAGCCACAAAGATACCATCCAGAAAATGTACCGTACACAAAGTATAAATTATACATGTATAGATTTACATGTACCCATTATTTCAGGGGCCATCCTCACGCCCAATTCTGAGGCAACGAAAAAGCTGAAGTGCCCGATGAGAAAGTTCCGCCTAAGCCATCGGTGGAGTATGAGGTTGGTTGGTCTGAGGAGTCTTTCTTGGCTTGGAGAAAACCGATCATGGGTCCAAAAAAAAGGGGGCCTGTAGAGATGTCGACCAAGATTCACCCATCAGTTGTATTTTTGGTGATGGCTCGACCACTGAGATTTCCCATGTGACAATGGTGGTTTGTCAGTATAAAAGCACTGTTTTTTTATCCGTTTTTGCTTTCTGACATGTGTGTCCAATATATGCCCAATGGTTGTCTGATCGACAAATCAGTTCAGGTGGGCTTTGTAAGAAAAACATCCAGTGATATCATGGGTCTTCTTCAGTGGGGTTTATCCAACCACACGTATACCCAAACAAAGGTTACTGTTTTCAGAACTCAGAACTGTTTCGAAATCAGCGCCAACGAGAAATGCGTATAAATATACTATAGACATATTATATCATGAATATTTTTACATACTCAAAAATATCTATAGACATGTTTCGGATAGTGTAACTATATGTTTCCTTTTTCAAATACATGTTAAAGTTAGGATTTGGGGAATCGCCGTTCTATCCAAGGCAGATTTGGCGGAGAAGCTTGGTAAAAAGAAGACTCCACCGCCAAAAGAAATTCCAAAAATCATAGACGATCCACTGTCTACAGATCCCGAATTTTCAAAGATGGTGGAAGATAGTTGTGCGGAAAGTCCGCTGGGGGATGTGAAAATCCAGCTGAAATCCCAAAGTAAAAGATCTCCAATTGCAGTCTTCATGTTGAAAGCTCCGGGGGAAAACAAGTTCTCACAAAAGCTTCAAATTGTGGTAAAGCCACCCGGGGTTTTGGCGATTGATGCAATGGCCATATTGAAATTTATAGCTGCTCAGTTTATGGATGGGGAGGTAAAAGTGGAGTCCCTCAAAGAACGAAAGGGTTTTTTGGTGGGCTGTCTTGAGAAGTCTACTTTGTTGGAAGAGTTTCAAAGAAGCGGAAAACGTGATGGTGATGCGGAGTTCTTTGACATTTACAAGAAGCGAATGGAGCGGGCTACGCTGCAACAGAGTGCCCCACCAAATCCTACTGGTGCCTCTTCGGTCATTGGAAACATTGGTTGTATTTCTTCAAGGAAAAAAATGATAGAGTTTCTTGTTATGAGCCGTACATTTAAATTCAAAAACAAATTGCTTTCAACAGCAAGATCTGATTATGCACAACCGTGGCACCGCATGCACCAGTATAGAAGGGGTGAAAAAAACATTGAAAATCAAGGGAGTGTGAATGACGCCAAGTAAGAAAGCTTTTTGGGTTTGATATCCGATTTCCCCGAAATCCAATATTACTTTATTGTAGGTTTGTTTTGATTTTTGATGTCCACATCTTTGAATGCCTAAAAATTCCAGGTTGGTAAGGACAACATATGTAGTGTCCAAGTAGCGATCTTGAGATATTTACATGCACTAACATTTGAATTCCACTCAAAATACATGGAAAGTTGTCCCTATTTCAAAACATACCGCCAGTATGATGAGTGGCTCCAAATCACCACAGAATATACTTGACAATTTATTTATAGGGTTCCAATTTCACCCTTCTTGACACGGCTGCCTGAACCGTCTGAGGCGTTCACGGGCAAGATCCTTCAGCTGCAGCGCAAGAGGTTCCTGAAAATGCGAACCCAACGGAGCCAACGGAGTCAACGAAGCCACCGGAGCAACCGGCGGCCGAATCATGACTTAAGGGGAGCGTGAATCTGGCCAAAGTTGGGAATATCATGATCTAAAGTGTTCACCCAATTTCTGTTCCTATCACCAAGATAAATTTTCAATTCCTCTTCTAAAGGTGCGAAGCTTCCTTTTCGTAATTTTTCCGATGTCCATTTTTGTTGGCCCCAACAGGTCAGTAGTTTCCACTTTGAGAATTTGAAGATCATGGCAAACCCATGGTTGCATCCCGCGTATGTACTGAAGTTTCCTCACTGACAAAAACCTTGCCTCAAGCCTGCGAGGTGTGTGTGCACCAGTCCATCGATCTTCAAATGTATATATTTGTTTGGGGCCCCTCAAATCTACATGTAGGGAATGAACCGCCCTCCCTAACAAAAGGATGTTCTAGCTGACAAATCTGGTCCCTCTGGGGTTCATTCCAAAACAAAGGCCAGAATAGACATAGATAGTTCGTTTTGGGGATTTGGTGTACGGGTAAACCTTCCGCTGGAAACCTAAACAGGAATGATTTTCTTTAAAACACGCCGGAACGTGACCACCTAGTACCACAGGGGCTTCACTTGTGTTTCTCTTGTTTCTAACATGGAACCATTGTTTTACTTATTATATTTCCGGCGCCTAATGGCCTGATGGAATGTTTTGTTTTTTGCAACACCGACAACTCCCTTAATGCACCATCCATGTTTAGAGAGTGCTGAATTTCAGGTATGCGGGATCAGGATCATAAAGGGCACACTGTCAATGTTGGAAGGCAATTCTGTCGCACAAATGTTGTTCTTCGAAATACAACTTGGGACAAGGAAGATTCATGGTAGTAAGGGTTACTGCTCTAAGTGCCACTTTTTTTGGAGGGAATCTTTTGATCCCATACACCCCCTCGATTTTCTATGGCCAGAGGAAACAAACTTAAAACCACGAAGCTGCTGGATAGCTGTACCTTTACCTTTCCTGGAATGCTAAAGCTCTAAACGATCGATGCTGTTCACAGAGGTGAAATCTGAAAGTCTTTCTCTTGCTTTGGTCACTGATGAATCTAGAACTTTCATTTGTTCGCTGGGTGCAAACAAAAAATGTGCTTTCAGTATTTTTTGGTCTCTTCGAATGATCATAGCAAAATTCTGGGCGATGAGGGGTCCGGACAAAAATCCCGATGAGCCTGCGATGAGCCACCCCTACCATACTTACACCCACCTTTTAGAATAGAAAAGAGTACACCGATGAGCATCCCAAAATTTGAGGGAATCATAGCGATGAGGGATCGATGAGGGGTCAGCGATGAGGTATCGATGAGGGTCTGCCAAAATTTGGTATCCCAATACTAAAACATGAAAGGGGCATAGCGATGAGCCATCAATTTCCCCAACACCTAGACCCATGAGGGTTCGATGAGGGGTCTACGTGTTTTCCAACAACCTAAATTTCACATGTTTTGATCAATTTTTTGAAGACCAAAGGCGATCTTAGTCTCAAAAGATTATTTGCCAGCTCTTTCTTCAGCATGGCTGAAGAAACACCTCCCGAAGCAGCCTTGGCGGTGCCTGCAGCACCATCGGAACCCCAGAGCGAAGCACCTGCAGAAGCAGAAGCCCCGGTCGAGGCAACTAAATTTTGTTTGGGAGGGGGCCAGATATCATATTATGTTGAACCCCCTAGTTTAACACTACGTGTTTTAAGGCTTAATCTATGTTTTCTTTCTGCGCGTTTTTCCGGTTTTTCCATCCACTACGGAATTTAACATACGTCATAGGAATCTACGGATGATGGCAAACCTTCGTTGCAACGGGCCATGGTGATGTACGCGAAGCACAACAACGTACGGGTGCAGGATGTGACCAAAGAAGTTCTTGAGGCCAGCGATCTTGGCATGGAAGGATGGGCATGCTTTGGAATAGACTGCAAAGCCAGAGGGCCTATGGGGAATGCGATGTACCGACAAATCAAGAAGGACCCCAGGCCAACGACACCTACAAGTGGCTTTTCGAGGATCTCAAAAAGAAGTTCCGTCAAACATGGGCGGTTCATCGCTCCTTCGATTTCATTTCTACGAAGAGGGTCTATACGATCAGTACGAAGACGAAGCAGGAGGAGATTGGATCCTACAAGAGTCAGCTACAGTTGGAAGTTTACTTTGGTGGCGCAGGACACCCTGAAGCTGTTCGTCAAGCCAAGAATTACATTGCCAATTGCAGAAAGTTCAAGGCCTGGCCTTTGGCACATCCAAATCAAGTTTTCCATTGATTGCTTCAATCTTGGACTGTTCTCCTGTTTTGTTTGGAAACTATTGCTGAATCATTTTTGTTTTGAAATCCCATACCAAACAGGAAGCCTTCGTTATGGAAAACGCTTGGACTGAAGCTGAGAATTTTCTTTTGGTGGAAAAGCTAACATCCAAGAGCGAAGAAGAGTCTTGGAAAGAGGTTGCAGAAATGGTTGACAATTCTGGCACCTTCAAGACCGAGTCTTTCAAATGCAAGGCAGTTCGAAAGTATGCGGCTCATCATGGAGTTGCCTACGAATCTGTCACCGTGGAGGATGCGGCGAACTCACCCCAAGGTTTACGTGGATGGGCGGAACTTACCATCACAGTGCCAGGCGTGGTTGATGCACCGGAAGGCGAAGGAGCACCTACTAATCCAGTCCCAGCTCCTGAAGGAAAAGGGTCTACAACCAAGCCCACGACTGCCAGTACTACCAGGAAGAGTGGCGAAAGCCGTCGTCGCACTAGTGAAGGAGATGGAGGTGATGAAAGAGCTACTAGGAAACGACCCAAGAAAGAGCCAACGCAAGAGCAACAGGCCGAGAAGAACGCGAAGGACATCCTTTGCCAGTTGGCGTGGTCTGCGCAGATCATGGAGAAGGCAGCCGGAGATGGAAATGACTTACCATCTGAGTGGAAGTGGGCAAAGTCTTTCTTGGAGGAGTATGCTGAGATCATGCGACGCTTCAAGGAAAGTTTGACTCCAGCTGATGGTGGTGACAACATCACTGACTTTGTCGACGAGTTGAAGCTCCATGTGATTTCCAAGACTGGCCTCCGAGATTTGAAGAAGGCGATTGGTGCGGACACCTACCTCGAGAAGCTTCTTCTCTTCGTGGACCGCTGCAAGGCAGTGTCAGCCCAGAAGCTTGCATTTGATTTTACTTGGCGACATTTTTTGAAACAAGTTAGTGGTTTGGGGATTATTTGTATTTTCTGAGATTTGGTTACGGAGCCCTTTTCAAACCAGTTTGGATCAACCTACCCCCCTCACCAAGGATGAATGCCATAGCGTCCAAAGTTCACAAGATGTCCCAAGCGTTGGCGGCGCCCGCCCCCAAAGCAGCGCCGAAATCTAGGAAAGCCAAGGCAAAGGCCAAGGCGGATGTTGTTGAATCTTAGAGACGTAGATATCAAATGTCCCTAGTGGCCGTGAAAGCTCTGACAAATTCAAATCATCCCAAACACTTGAAACGTTAGAGGGGAACTTTTTTCTTGGAGTGGAGTCTTTACTTTCACCCTTACAAATTTTGGCTGGAACACGGACCACCAATCCTAATGTAGGAGCCTTTTATCCCCAAGACATTTGTGGAGGGGGAACTCCATGAACTTTCTTGGGTTGATCCCTGTGAACGATTGACTTCGATCCACTTTGTGTGTGTTCAAAAGTGTGTTCCTGCCAGCTGCCCCAAAGCAGTTTGAATGAATTCAACAAGTTGCAAAGCATGTTTTTTCGGCATCAGAATGCTCATGTTGATATCAAAGTTTCATCGACTCAGTTTGGATTAGTTCACACTTCTTGTGAAAGCACCTGCGTAAAAACATGTATCTCACATATCTATCAAGTGTCATCATTTCTTATTCACAGAATTGGGATGGAAGCATGTTCCATACAGTTTTTTGCCCAAGTATCCCAGCATGTTGAAACGTGCACGGCAGTTGCGGGGGAAGAATCACAATGATGGATCCCAGGAAGACCCTTTATCCCAAAAAGCTCGGAAACAAGCAGGGGACGAACTGAGACGATTCCTTCTAGATAAGTTTTGTATGGAGGGAATGTCTGGGTGCGATGTTGCCTTGATCAGCCACTACATCACCCGTGCTGGGGGCCTTGGAGTGGATGATCTCGCTTTGAAGCCTGGGTCTGCCTCCAAGAATGAGACATGTGAAAAGCAAAGCTGGCAAAATCTTTCCAGAGGTGGATCTTTCCTACATAAGCTGTCCTGTGAATTTGAAACGGGAATCAACTCGAAGTTCGGAGAACATCCCTATGTACCTACCCTCGACTGCTTTCAAAAACTTCGTCACTGAAGAAATGGTATACAATCATTCTGCTGATGATTTTGCAAAAGTGGTTGGTGGGCTTGACAACTACATGTTGCATCCTACAGTTCAACTTGCAGCATCTGAAGGGTTGAAAGCACCAGTTCGACCTATTGCCCTTTACTGGGATGGGGTGGCCTACACCAAGAACGACTCCTTCTGGGGATTCTATGTCACTGACATTTTGACCACCCAAAAGTTCTTGAGCTTTTTGATCCGTACAAATCTCAGCAGTTCAATTCAATCATAGTTAAACTGTAGTTGGAATTAGAGGTGCCAACATGGAACCAAGAAAGTAAAAACGAGTAAACCATGTACGCAACATGTATCAATTCGTATCCGATCTCAGGTAGTGATGAGATGTGCAAGTGCGGATGTCGTGGGTGGTGCACCTTGTACCCGCTGTTGCGAGCCTGGGTTGATGATCTGAAGAAGCTCGAGACTGGGCCTGTCAGATACGCGGTCATAGATATTCAAGGGGATTGGCCAGCTTTCCTACAAATCTTTGGAGGGCGATATTGGTCCCACAATACTCATCCATGTCCACTTTGCCGAATCACTCAAGCTGAAATAGGGGAACTTCGTGTGAATGACATAACTCTGGATTCTATGCCATGGGAGCTCTACACAACTAATGATTACAGGCTTGATGTGATTCATTCCACTCAGGCGGCTAGATTGCAATAAGATCAAAAAATTTCTATTGAATTGTTCATGCCTTTCTTCACCCATGAATACCTCCCTATCCCCAAAATAAATCTATTGCTCCTCCAAGGTGATTGATGTCACATCTTTGCAAATGCGATCCAAGATCTACCAGAAACTTGTCTACAAAAAAAAGTTCCGGGGCCGTGCTTTGAATGCTGACCTCCCAGAATTCGGCCTCAAGAAAGGAAGCCGACTGATTCCAACGCGAGACCTGCCAGATGTGGCGGCATTTGAAAGAATGGGTATACCATTTTCCTGTTCATGGTGGATAGCCCCTGAAGATGCCCGATTAGTTCATGACTGTCCACTTCTGGAATTGTCTGGCGTGGGTCTTGAAACGCTATCTCTGGACATTATGCATAGTTGGCATTTGGGGCCCCTTCAACTGCTAACAAGCATGGCGCTGAACTACGCTATTGACTCTAACTTGTGGGCACCTCCTACTGCAGGTTTAGATGCTGCTGACAAACGCAATCTTAGCTTGCTGGCTATCAAAGCAGAACTATTCCAATGGTACAAGGAGAAACGTAAGGATCCAGATTGGCGAGGGAAAGGTTCTGAAGCTACTTAGTTTTGTTTGGTTTAGATTTTTTTTTGGGGGGGGAATAAGGACCAAACATGGAAACATTTTCTATTCCACAAGTCTCTTCCTGTATCCCAGGTTTGGAACTTGACGTTGACTATGCTGGGAACGGCTGACAGTCCCAGTCTCCACGCTAAAGCTGCTGAATCCCACGGATTGGTTCAGTTTGTTCACTATTTTTTTGAACAACACATGGAATCTTTCGAAACCAAGCTGAAAGCAGATCTTGCCCGAAAAGGGAAATTTATTCTTGAAGCCGCAAGAGCGGCCATGAAATTGGATGTTGTTTTTTCTTCCGAAAGTAGGAAGCTACCTCGAGAAGAAGTGCAGAAAGCTTTAGGGTTTTATTTACGGTTCCTTTCCTTTTACAGCAAAGCTGGAGGGCCACTAGTTCCGAAAACCCATTTCATGGTGCACCTTATCCAACGGGCTCTCTTTAAAGGAAACCCCAAAAAATATAGCACCTACAGGGATGAATCTTTTAATGGGATGATTGCAAAGATTGCACGTTCGTGCCACCGAAGAACGTGGTCGAATGTCATCCACTGGAAATGCCAAAGTTTGCACACCAAGAATCATTCGAAAATCCGCACGTCAAAGATCTTCGAAAAAAACATGTTGTTGTTCATCGCGCTTCACCAAGTTTATTTTGAGAAGACTTTGGGATACTCTTGGAAAACCGAATTCACATAAAGAATCATAAAGATGTTTCAATGTTTTGGTCAACCTGAAATTTCCCATGTTGATCCGACGCAGTCCATCCCAGCCTCGATTCCGGCACTTCCATATCTTAAGGGCCATGGCGTATGCGACTCCCAGGAAGGTGGTTGCAAATGATGGCCACTATGATGCTTCGGCGGATTTGGAATGGGTTCATGACAGGGTACTTATCTTTGATGACAACTATGGTCGATATGCCGACGCTGTAGATCTGTTTTGTGGAAAGGGTAACTTTTCCAATGAATGTAAAAAAAAGGGGAAAACTTCCATCAAAATCGACATCTTGGAAGACATGGAGAACCACAACATCCTGACTAAGAAGGGTTTTGGCTACGTTCTTTGCATGCTGCTGTCTGTGGTAACTTCTCTGAATTGCTCTGTTTTCGTTTCTTCAGCTTCCCCCAATTTCGCGTTTGGGAATTTTAGTAGGATTCGTATTTTTGGAATTGCTGCATTTGTGGAATTCAATCTTCCTAGGTAGAGTTTGGAATGTTGCTGGCGGGCCCACCATGTGGGTTATTCATTTTCCTCTCCAGCAGCTATCATCGCCGGTCTGTTGACTTTCCTTATGGAAACCAAGACTTGCCAAAGATTAGAGCTAGCAACCAACTGGTGATTAACTTGTTGGTACTCCTGGCAATTGCTCACGCAAGGAAGCTGTTCATTCTGTTCCTTGAATCTCTGAACTTAGAAAAGTTTCTCTTATGGTGATCCAGAGTTTCTGCAAAACACCAAACTAAAAAGATTAAGCATCCTTGAGCCATTTGTGCCGGTACCGAGGTTGGAACAACCTGCATCTTCTATGCTGTGGACCTTTCCCGAACTACTTCAGTTTCTGGATGTGATTTCGGCGAAGCGCACCCATACTTGGATGAAACTTTTCCAGCATGCATTGCCCAAACCAACGGTTCTTTTTGGAAACATGAGGGGTTCTTTGCTGGATCTTTTGCACGGTGAGTGGTCCAAAGCCCTGGAAGAACGTTGGACCAACATGTTGGTGATGAAACTGGCTACCAAACTTGGAATTCGCAAACTCATGACCAACAAAAAGTGTTTTGACTAACTCGAGTTAGCATTTTTTTGAATGTGGTTTGACTTCAATTTGTTTGGGGAAATCACTGGGCCAATGAAACCCAAACACAAAAATGAAGATCATCATGTTTTTGTGATGCTCAGGTATATTCGCACAGCTTGCCGTTTTCGAGCATCGCAAAAACACAAGGAAGCCAAGAAAGTGTACTACAAGAAACACCTATCAAAAAGTCAACGTCGACTACAAGTGACTGGTGGAAAAAATCTCCGGGAGAGTGGTGTGTATACGCCCCAATTCTGTTTGGCTGTGATTGATATGTGGGAGAAGGCGAAGGAACAACGCCATCTTGCATTTTCATCGGATCACTTTTCATATGGCAATTTGTGGAATGCAATTTTTTCTACCAGCAACATTTCCAACGAAACTTGGGGAAGAAGTATAAGTACCTGTTTCCGTTTTTGTTTTGAAAAACCCTTGTTTGCAGTTTCTGGTTTGGCGACGTGTCATGCACAAAACACGTTTTTTCCCCATAAAAAATCCAAAACATAAGGAGAGTGGTCGGGTGACAGATGCGCTGGACCGAACCATTGGTGTTCTACTTGGTACGATTGCGGTTTTAGATGACTGATCCGTGCGTCCGTGTGAAAGGAAAAAATGCAATCCGCAGTGCAAACGGTCGATCCCTTTCCAGAAAAAAAACCCAAACATGAAAGAGGCAAATTCGTTTCTGACACTTTTGATTTTTGCAGCGCTAGATATCATATATATAGATATAATTTATATATAGATATATTTTTTCGTATATAATATATTATAAAGGCTCAAACAATCAAGGTTCTTTGGGCACACCGGGTCAGAAAACCCAAAGGCATGTGCTATTGCACGCTTGTGATGTGAAATCTCGTGACTTAATGCTTAGGCAGCATGTCACAAAACATGCCAATTCTCACATGCGATCCAAGAAATGGATCTTGGCGATCCAATTTTCAAGGCAAACCATGCGATCCAAAAAATGGATCTTTCAGAGGGTCTGGGA
>Ga0126337_10001449_pt1:0-12500 | contig 14376 bp, 7 predicted proteins | sample DipCmetagenome_FD_92527 | JGI IMG/M metagenome (GOLD analysis project Ga0126337, IMG submission 92527) | Coral microbial communities from La Bocana,Puerto Morelos, Mexico - Diploria C A metagenome | ecosystem: Host-associated > Invertebrates > Cnidaria > Coral | place: La Bocana,Puerto... | reverse complement strand
AGAGAGCTTTTTATGGAGACGCCATGTTGGTGGCCCTCGGAGAGGCACACATGGCTGCCGTAAAGTAACAGAAACATCTGTCTTGAAACGCAACCTTATTACTCTAGAGCTCCGACACGCTGAAATAAATATTTCATCCAGGGCAAGAATTGTTCAGTTAGCAAAAACCAAAGCGATTACTCATTTTTACGAGTATTTTGCAGAAATGCAAAATAGGAGTTAAGTAAGCGAGCGCGAATTCACTCGCTTGGTCGATCGGTCGTTCGATCGGTCGCTCGATCGGTCGCTCGATCTTTCACTCCTTGGGTGGTAAACTTTTGTTTGTATTTCCGCTGACCAATGCACAACTTGACTTGACGGAGAGAAAAATGTCGTCGAATGGTTCGGCAAATGTGAAACATAGTTAAATAATAATTAGATAAATTTCAGCCATGTATGTCAACAGCATGTGGTGCGAGCATTTTCTTATTTGAATTGTTTAAAAAAAAAAACTAGAAAGCATTTGTTGTCCTAGTTACGAAATGAACGCGGGCTCCTAGGCTTTAATAACATGATGCATGCAATGCATGAATATCGAGCAAAATAATAAATTATTATAAATGGGAAGCACTTATTAACTTCTTGAGGGAAATGAAAGAAAAAACACGTCGGAGGGAAAAAAGAAAAGTAAAAAAAGAGATCGTATGTTTGCCCGGCCGAGTCTCGCGCTTCATGCTTTCCCAGCTTTCCAATACAGTATACCAACGCATTGAACTAACTTAACACATAGGTCCGCAAAGCGTGTATGTGTCTAGAGCGTTATGCATTATTGTATTGCGGAGTCAGGGCAGTGATTAAAGCGTGATTTTAAGAGGTTTAAATAAGGGAGAGAAGAAAGAAATTTAGTTTTGGAAAAAGCCAAAATATTTTCATCTTTTCCGTTTCTACTGATGCATGTACTTCATCATGCAAAATAGTCGTAGCCTCAAAGAGGCCTTTGATTTTGACCCACGCGATAACATTTTAGTCACGCAACGTAAAAGATTGGAAATTCAAAGGTATCCTATTACAAAACGAAGAACCTTGATGAGCTAAAACGCTAAGTTCCTATAGGGTCTATAATCTGATGAAACTAAAACCTCAGAAGAAAAGGCCAAATAATTTTGGAATATGGCTACGTCAAATGAAAGCCGGCAATAGTCGTTGTGAGATCGTCTAGTGGTCACAAAATATTTTCCGGAAATTCTCAAAATATTTTCTAAACAAGATAAGTTACGACTGTGTGCGCTCATTCTTGACCAATTGGTGTACGTTTCGCATGTCTACTGGGTAATATACATGTTCAACAGTGACCGTTACAATTTTTTCAGGAGCAACTATTTATATCGTTATAGGTCTGGAACATAGATTGTCTAGATTGGGGAAAGTCAGCGAAAAAGCTGTTGCTATATCATTTCACTGTAACGTCTCATGGCGTACACTGTAGAATAGTATTTTTCTTTCTTCTTTTTCTTCCCGCCTTCTCTTTGAATTGCTACAATAGCTCTCTCCTGCGCAACCTCCCCAGCCTCCGAACTACTACGAAAGAGGCCTGTGCGAAGGAGAGAGCGTCGCTAGCGCGGTGGTACCCCAGGTGGTCCAAGCTCAGTATGTGACTGTTTTGAACTCTTGCTTCAACAGCGGCTTTCATGTTATGCAACGATCACTTTTTATAGTCTTCCGTCCTCAGTAGAGGGAGCTCAGTATGATAAAGAAAAGCCATGAACGTGGAACTCAACGGTGAGGGTTGTTTTGGTGTCCGGCCACTTGGCAGTTTGGAAGCAAATTGTGTCCGTATTAGACGGGTTTACGAGTCCTTGTCTATGTGTTGATCGTCAATTCTAATGCTCTGGATTAGATATTCTAATTTTAGCATACACGTTCACGTTTAAACGAGCCCCATGGCTCATTGGTGAAATGTGTGTAAATTAAGTACTACTGGTACTACTACTCAGTGGAGGTTACCTGAGTATGATACATTGATGCTTTCCATAAAAAGGATCGAGTATCCTCCCTAATACCACCGTATATTAGATGACAGTGATATGTTCAGGTTCAACAAATCAGTTATGGTATATATTATTTTTTGTGTCGTTTTCACTTCCCTTCTAGTCCCACTATCCGACAGACAAATGTATGAGAACGACAAACGTGAATTCAACGGTTTGCATTTTTTTAAACATAAGGCGGTTTGCATGGGAACATAACAGTTTGGTTTTAAAGATAAAAATTGCCACGTTTAATTATGTCGACTCACCTCGATACTTTAGTATCTGTTGTTTTCTGGTAGCTTCTCAGCCGGATCCGAAGCGATTCTGGCGAGTTGCCTTCCTTCGTGCTGTTCAATCGACTTAAGACAATGACTCTTCCGTACCAAGTTAGAACTTTCGCCTCTAGTTGCTGTGGGTAGAATTGGATTATACCTTCCCTTCTCGAGGATTAAAATTGACAGTTGACAACTGACAAATGAGCTAATTTAAGTTAGCATACTCATAAGCTGTTCTCAGAAACGTTTGGCGCATGGCTGATAAAGGGGCTATTGGGAAGCTAGAGTATCATGTAGGGAAATGCTTCAGAGAATATATGTAGCAAATGATAGCACAGCTAAAACTAGCCAGAACGATTCTAAAAAAACAAATATGAGGCTTTATTTCTAAACTCAGATTTTAGCCTAGTGAAGAGCTCAGAAATGGAGCCCAATGTTTACAATTTCAAAAGAAAACGAAAATGACAACAGGCCGACTAAATGGGGAGGAGTAAAACGATTTGCCTGTTGCTGCCAAGGAAATCGGTCTTTCAAATAAGAATGGCTGAGTTAAAATGAGCACCTAAGAAAACAAATCGTGTCAGTGTGAAACGATTTGGTCTCGAAAAGACAAAACTGACAAAACTGAACAGTAAATGTCTGCAAAACTGTTATAATCCAAACCTGGTAGTGCCAAATGAAAAACGTTTCTTTCTCTTTAGAAGTTGTGGTAATTGCATTTGTTGACCTTGGTTGACCAGACTGACCAATAAGTTATTTTAAAAAAATGCAGAAACAATCCTGCCGGGAAACAGGAAAGAATAATTTTTGCCTGTTGTTATTACGACGGGAAACTCCTTACAAGTCTCTACTACTACGAAATGATAAATTGTGTCAGCGGAGCTGAAACGTCAAAATTCATACTTATATGTAAGAAGTCGATCTCTCAGATCGAGATGCAAAGCGGCGTCGGTATGAGAGTTTTTTGGTTAAATAAAACTTACGAGTGACTGTCGACTAAACTATGAGAGTTAGTTGGTTAAACAAAGCTTACCAGTGACAGGCGGATGGATCATGTTAGATAGCTGCCAACAATGCTCAGTGGCAATTTTCGAAGTTTTTATGAGTTACATAAGGCAAACGCTATCATTGAAAACTGGGTTATTAGCGACAAACAGGTGATACTTTTTATGGACAATATCAATACGTATACTTACAGCGTTTCCCTTAATTCTGTAGGACCAACCTTCTATACGAAAAAAACACGCTCCAAGTTTAGCAGTTTAAAGGCAAATGAAAAGGAAACTCGGCTAGAGTCCAGGATCAAGCGCTGAATTTGCTTGCAGTTGGGAATTGATCTCAAAGTTTACCATGCTTTGATAAGCATAGTTAATTTTTGTGTTAGTAAGCAGTAAGGAAAATTTATTTTACCAGGGTGACGCATTCAGCAACGAATAAAGGGTGAAAGTTTCTAAAGAAACTGTGGTGCTGCGTCGGTGGGTGTAACAAGGTAATTTGGTTATATCAACTAAGTTGAAAATGTAAATTGGCCACCGTAAGGAGTTATAAAGCTGACGTTTCGAGCGTTAGCCCTTCGTCAGAGCGAATCACAGAGCGAATCACGAATTCGCTCTGACGAAGGGCTAACGCTCGAAACGTCAGCTTTATAGCTCGTTACGGTGGCCAATTTACATTTTCAACTTAGTTGATATAACCAAATTACATTCAGCAATGAGGCTGGCATCCATTGGGGCCCTGGAATACAAAATAAAAATGGTAAAAATATAAAGTTCTAGAGAAAACGAACAATGTATGTCATAAGATAATTAGCTTTCGAATCTCTTTACGTTGGCCAATTCAAATTATCAACCCGGTTGATAAAACCAAATTATCGTGTATCGATGCAGCACCTTGTTTTCTTCAGAAACTTACCCCTTAATGCATGTCATACATAGGGAACGGCCAGTTCCATGTCGCACTCTCCGAGTCGTATAACGTTCAGTGGTAAATTAACTCAGAAGTGAATTGAAATTCTCAAACTTCTCATTTAGAGGAACATTTTACTTCTTACTAGTAAAATGGCATCATGCCGGTGTTCGTGGTCACGTCAATCACGAGTCCCATCTCCGCTACTGTACTATAGCTATGCCTGCCATGGCGTCTTCTTTAATAATACCACTGATCTTCCCGCTTTCAAAGAGAAACGCTAAGGCAAACAATGTTTCAAAGAAAGTGGCAGATTGTTATGCCAATATTCTCATGCATGATAAGAAACCTTTACTTCCGTTTGACTATCTTTTCTTACCCCTATATTGGTTTGTTTCTGGTATTCAATTTCCTTTGTGCTAGCTGCCAATCGCCTATATCTTATTTATTTGTCACAATTCATGGCAGGTTCAAAAATATGTATGACAAAAATATAAAAATAAAGTACTCAAAAGATACAAACAGAAAATTGGAAAGAGAATATATTAGTGGAAAAAATATGGGAATGGCCCTGCGGAATGCCGGTTCCCGATGAATGGACGTTCCCATCGTTCTTTGCAAGCTCCTTGACCATGCCTGTCGCGGTCTTCCATTTTCTTCTCGTTCTCGGTCACTGTAGCTTGGCGGCTTTTTTACTCTACCGACTAGGTTTATGTGAGTTAAAGGTAATGGTTTAGACTCGAAAGTAAAGTTTGAAACGATGCAAGCAGGCGGAGACGTCGTCGGAAATGGCGCCAATGAAAGACGTTCAGATTCAGACAAGAAGGTACAAAGCTAGTTTTATGCGATATTTTGAGGCTAACTTTTCGTTGTCTGTAGCTTTATGGTTTCGTTTTTTACCTTTAACCAGTGTTTTAAATTACGTACGTTTATTGCCATCCGCGGCTATCCTTCTTTTCAAAAGCAGCTGTATTTTGCAGTGACCTATTACGGTGTGGTGTAAGTTTTGTATACAGCTCTATTTCATGTTTGTTGTTTTAAGACTTATATCCCCATCCCATGGTCTTAGACTTACCATATTTAAAACCTAAAAAAACTTGTACCTGTCTTTTTCATAAAGGACTGGAGCCTTGAGTTATTGAATTCTTTTCTTGAATAAGCATGCTGCCGTAAAGTGTTGTTAAACTGAGTAAAAAGTTAAGCCTTTTCCCCTTCTGTCCCTAGCTACTGGTTTAGTTTTAAGCCGTTTCTAGTTAATCATTGATTGAATTAATACAGTAAATCAAGAGGATTAGAAATTTTCAGTGCTAATTAAGTGGAAGTGGAAGTGGATGTCTGATCACGTAATGTTTGTCCAGGAAATGGTAATGTAGGAGGGCCGGCTGTTAAATTAAGAGATTTGCAAATTTTTCCATGGTGATGATACATTTCAAAAACCAATAGAAATTGATCGTGCCGTGGTATTTGGTCACATCTGTCCTAGGTGAGGTTGAGGAATTTGTCCCACAAAGGTGAATTTGCAGCAGAACACTTCAGCAAAGACAAAATACTTAAATACTTTCAGGCGGTACTGTAGTTTTCGGTTGTTCCCACTAGACATGCAGTGTTCATGCCTTATTAGCTGACAAGACTACTGGTCAGGCTTACAGTGTATTTCACTTGCCAAAAGGACCACCAAAGTTCTATTTGCACTTTCCTTACAGCAATATTTACTTTTGCCAGGCAATCAGTCCTGGGCATTATTCTGTCCTGCATACTATAAAATGTGGGAATGTCTGCTATTATGTTTGTTGGTTAAGAATAGGGAATTCTAATAAGTAACTTTGTATGTTAAGGATGGCAGTGTCACATTTTGGAGTAAGACCGAACGTGGTATAAAAGCAGAACTACGATTACAGCATCATCCTTATGACACAGAATCCTGGGGAGTTCTGATCAGAGAGGCTCAGGTAGAGTTACAAATATGTTATGTTTTTGAGACAAACTGTAATAAAAATTTGGGGCCATGTTTGAAAACCAGCCAACATCATCAAGTTATCAACATCAAATTATTAAAGAGTTAACTAAAGTTTCATTTTTCTTTTCTAAAAATGTTTTAGTCTCTTTCTCTTTTGTGTAGTTTGAGATTACTCAACAGGATCCGAAATTGCGCTTTTCTGGTCACCAATGCGACTAAAAATTTTGCACTGGCGACCAGAATTTCACAACTGGTCGCCAGCAGGTGATTAACTAAGCCATTTCACGCCACGATAATTACGCAAACAATAGCTTTGATTTTCAGCCAAACTGATCAAAATATAATTCAAAGCTGCCCGTCAATTGGTCACTTCCTTTTACCTTTCCATTGCTTTGGAAGTATAAAACTGATTTTCTTATTTTATAAATCTACCACCATGTTTTACAGCAGCCAGCAGGTGATTAACTACGCCATTTTAAACCACAATAATTACACAAACAATAGCTTTGATTTTCAGCCAAATCGATCAAAATATAATTCAAAGCCGCCCGTCAATTGGTCACTTCCTTTTACCTTTCCATTGCTTAGGAAGTATAAAACTGATTTTCTTTTTTTATAAATGTACCACAATGTTTTACAGCAGCCAGCATGCAATTAACTACGCCATTTTACGCCACAATAATTACACAAACAATAGCTTTGATTTTCAGCCAAATTGATCAAAATATAATTCAAAGCCGCCCATCAATTGGACACTTCCTTTTACCTTTCCAATGCTTTGGAAGTATAAAACTGATTTTCTTTTTTTATAAATGTACCACAATGTTTTACAGCTACGAACAGTGTGAAGCTTCGCTGCCATGTCTTTTCAGTGGTTTTTCATAGCACACGTCTTGCAGGTGCAAGAGGCCCCATGCATTCTTTCACCATGAGTATTTATTCAGGCAATGTTGTGTCCAAAGATGTTCTGAAATCTTTCCGTAATTTATTACAAGGGTGAGATGGAACATCCGCGAAGAAATTAGATGAATATTTAGATATTCTTTGGGCGTCAAAAGGTGGCAATATGGATCTGTCAAAGTGGTCAAAAGGAGACTTCAGCACTGGTTTGATTCCTGATTACATCAATTGCAAGTATTTTGCTGGCAAGCCCGTGGTGACCAATAATTTTTTGCTTGTGTTTCGCTCAGTGCAAAGGAAAAGTTTTACCAACACTTTTTGGCAACCACATTTTTCCATTTGGCGACTGAAAAAAATTTTGGTCGCCAGTTGGCGCCTGCCAAAAAAAGTTAATTTCAAACCCTGCTCAAGCTCAAAACTGAAGGACAAACAACGTCATCATAAGATCTCGCTGAAAAGTTAAAATACTCGCTAATCCTGGATTAGCTTAATCAGGCTTTGAACAATCAGCCAGATTTTGGTTTTCTTTTACCTGTACAGAGTCACTAAAAGTGAGACTGAAAAGTTTGAAAGAACCTGTAGATTAATTCTGCCGGTTTTACAGTCTGATCACATTCTAATGGAATTTCTGCACAGGAGAAAAACATCAAAAGTTAATGTTTCAAACAATATCAACTAATTTTAGTGCTAATTAAACTTAATCTTGTCCCTTTATTTTATCCATCAAGTCTATATTTGTAACTTGTGAATCTATTTACATGTTGAAGGTGTTTTTCTTGGAGGTTATGTGTTATTTATAGAAACATTATAACCAACCCTGTATTGAAAACCAGGAACTCTTACGATAATGCAATTGATTTCTAGTAGTGCAGTAATAATGGAAATGTTAAACAACATAAAGAAATTGATAAAAATTACCAGTAAATGACAGTGTTGTGAGGTTGTCATACAGAAATCCTCGATCTCTTGACAGTCTTTGTTTTTATTCTTTTAGAATACTCCATTAGAAACATCTAGAGTGCTCTGTGAAAAGCTTGTAAGACGATTTCCTAATGCTGGCCGTTACTGGAGATTGTACATTGAGCAAGAGGTTTTGTAAAATTTGTAGTCTATTTAACATTTGTACTAGTTCTATCAGTCTTACAATTTAAAGTCTCCACTCTTCGACTGGATGAGTGCCACTAAAGTCCATTCTTAACTGACATGTACTTTAAGGCCATTTTATACAGGCAATTTTTTGTGTTTGGAAAGTGATTTCAAAGGGTATTTTAAGGTGACCTTGCATTGTTGATGAAAATTACTAGTAATTTCTCTGAAATTTCGCAAATTTCCAAAATTGCTGGTCAGTTTTCTCACTTGTCACCATATTACTCTTGAATGTGGTACTTGATAGCAATAGTCCCTGCATAAACAGGCCTTGGTAAAGACAGATTTGAAAGACATTCTGTTAATTCAAAAGTATTGTTGGAGAGGTCAATGAAGGTCAAAGGCATAGGTGAAGTAAAACAAATTATTAATTTAATTAAGTTCTGCTACAAGTCAAAGTCAAGGTAGGCAGTTAAAAGGTTATCTTAATGTACTGTTGTGGAAAATCCATAGCGTTTTAGAATTTGGTTCACTAGAGACAATGAAATGCTACGTTGGTTTGCCCTTTTAAGGGGCTAATAAATGGGATTTTTGAATATTGTGTCCTTTCTAACACTAAACAGAGATTGACTCTCAAACTGGTTGTGCTGTGTTTACATTTGTGTGCAGTCTGGTTACTTCTGTCTTGACTCTGAGTTATTTGTAGTAGTGTCCAAAAGTAGATTTTATTGTGAACAGTATCTTTACAATCTATCTCCCATATCCCTGTTTACTTTTCTGCTGATGAAGATCCTCACATCCCTTCGCCTTTAAACTACATTAAAAGAGTTTTGTAGTGAGATATTTGATTCTGATCAGTTGTGTGGTGAGCAGGTTACCTACATCCATGATCACAACTTCCTGTTACTTTCTGGTGATATCAGAATGAAGTTGACATACCCAGCATACAAACATCAGCTGTTAGATCTTTTTTTTTGCAAGTTTGTGAATTGCTAGTTTTCACCTATTATGTGACCAAACCTAAAAATCGTAACCGTTCAATAAATTAAGTCACAAATAACTGTTGTGATAGATGATACGTATATGAAGAATTTCGCCAAGAATTAGGTCTCTGCTGTTTTTCATTTGCAAGTTATTCGGAGGAGTGTTTTACCCAGATTTACAGAGCTTTGTATGGAGAGGTCATGTTTGTGCCCCTCGTAAGGGGCACAAACTCATGTTTGTGCCCCTGGTAGGGGCACAAACATGGCTGCCATAAAGTAACAGAAACATTTGTCGTTGAGTTGTCCTATTGAAATGCAACCTTATTACTCTAGTGCTCAGACACATTGAAATAAATATTTCTTCTAGTGCAAGAATTGTTCAGTTTTTGTTCAGCAAAAACCCAAAGCAATAATCATTTTTTGACCCACACGACAGCCTTCTAGGGCAGCCATTTTAGTTATGCAACGCAAAAGCTTGGAAATTCAAACATGCCCTATTGCAAAACAAAGAACCCTGTGGAGCTAGAACATTGTAAAACGCCAAATTCCTATAGGGTCTATAATCTGATGGAACTAAAACCTCAGAAGGAAATGCAATTTTAAACTTTGGAATATGGCTCTGTCACATGATGATTGGCAGCTGCATTTTTGAATTTTTGAAAGTATATATAGTATCAGAAGACTTATTTTGTTTGGTCTTTCCACCAACCCTTGAGTCAAAAGAGTGCTCCTCACTGCTTTGGAGAACATATTGAATTTTTTAAACATCTTAATCTGTCTCTCTTCCCATCCCTGCGTGACCCTCTAAAAACCTGCTCACCTTAAAACATTTTAGATCTCCATTCAAATCTTGAAAATGGGATCACTATTTTCAATGTGGGGACCACAGCATGTCTGTGTGTTGACTACAGAAATAATGTTTGGTTTTGAGACCGTGAGAAAGTATATTCTAATTTTACCTGACCGTGGTTACCAACAAAAATGCAGTAATAAAATATTGGAGACTAATTCCCTACTAAGATTAGGGGTTTGCCTGAAGCCCACTCCTTGCACCATCCATCTAGATATGTCTTCTCAAAATCAAGTAAATGATCAATTGGCCTCCCAACCAGTGACACATTTGTTTTCAAATGTTTACCTTTGGTATGCTCAATGTAGAGTCTTTCGTAGTGGAGACAAAGTAAAAGCACAAATTTACAAAAGAAAGTGAAAGAAAATTAGCATATTCTAGAATAAATGTCAAAAGAGGAGAATGTTGTTTCCATCTTCAAATATAATTTTCTAAACAATGATATCAGAATAGAGTTTCCCATAGCAAAGTTTACAGCAATTCTTCCCAGATACCATGAATGGTAGCCAGAAGTAATGGGTTATCTTTTATTGGCATGGTTTTGCCCATCACTCTCAATGTTGTTTTGATGTCTAAAGTTCAACATAACGGATGTTATGCTGTCAAAATGTGCTAAGAAGGAGTTCTGTCACTTCATTGCCTCATGCTTGCTTGCCTTGGCAGGGCTTTCATTATAAGGCTTGATCTTCACACCTGTAACAAACTCTTACCAACTACAGGCAAGATCACCTGTAACATCAAGGGTCCAGTACACAAACTCAACCCTACCAGGTGTTGCAAGTTTTATGGCCTATATTGATAACCCCGATGAGTTATACACAAAGTCTCTTAATGGGAATAAAGCATCAACCAGTAAGAAGGTGCACTGTTCTGTGAAAAGCTAAATTGGTTAGCAGTAAGGTGAATTAAAGGCTCAAAACATTTATTTCTCTGTTTATTTCTTTACATTTCTTGCAAAATATGGTGTGTAATTATGGGATTTGGAACTAGTATCGAGACTGCATCCAATAGATACATGTAATTTTTCCGTTAATGCAGCTATATTGAATATCTAATAATGTCAAGTTAATAATTGGATTCCCACATGGCAAAAGATTTGGAACATAAGATGGAAGTATGAATGGTTTCAATGTTTCATCTTAAAAAAGAGATGAGAATAATTATTGTACACATGTCCATGTTGTGGGTTTTGCTATACATGTACATCAACTTGCTCAACGTTATTGTAATATAATAGTGTTTCCTTTCTGATACAGGCTGAAATGGCTTTTTCCATTTGATGAGTTTTATAGTCCTGGCCAGTTTGTTTCATTTTCACTTTCCCTCATGCTGAGAAGATAAGCAGGATAAAGATCAATTCTGTGTTAGATAGTGGTCAACTTTAAGTCGCTCAAGCAAAAAGGTTTCATTAAGGACTGGGCACTGGAAATCAACTGGTTGTTAAGATGAAGTGACCATCTAGGAAAAAGTTTAAAATATCAGAAGTTCAGCTCAAATAGTATTGCCAGCCTGTGAAAACTAGTTGCCCTTCTGCTAAAAACATAATTGAAACGTAGGAAGTGCAACCATTCCTCATGTTGGTAATGATTAATTAGATTCAGCCAAATTAAAAGCAGGACATGTTTAAATAAAAAAGACAGTACATGGCAAGTTTGCGCGATGTCTTGGCACTATAGAGTATAAAAAATTTATCACACATTTTCCTGGGTTTTGGATCTCTAAATTTCATAATTTATTTCTTCAACTTTTGGGTGCAAAATAAATATAGGATAAAAACAAAATATACAAAAACACTGGAAATACACACTGTATATAATCTGATAAGAATTTAATTCAACACAGAAATTAAATTCAACAAGTGTTCCAGATAGTTTTGAAATTTCTACACACATCAGCTTTTCCATGTTGAACTCTTGCATAAGTTTGTCAAGTCTACAATAGTTAACAAAAGTATAAATAGTGCCATCAAATACATGACACAGCTTGTGTGCCATGCATCCTATCATGTAAGCCTGGGAATCCCATAGTGTACTGAGTATAGCTACTGTATCTGTAAAAGACTCTGTTAGGAAGGTATTGGTCAGTCTTAGGGGTAAAAGAACCTGAAAAAACCTGCTGGATTTCTTTGATTAAGAATGATGAGCATGTGTAATTGTGGCCTTCTGGAAAAATTTTGTCTTTAAAAATTGCTGCCCTTGGCATTTGTCTGTTGGCCAACTCTCACTCAGAAACCTAACCAAGAGTGATCAGCACCAGACAGCTACATGTACTTACAATATCAATAAGGTCTTAGCATGTTTTTTGTCACCGGATAGTTTACTTTATTTGTGTTGTATTTCACATACTTTCATTCCTTATTGTTATCGTCAATCTCACCTACCATTAGTTTTGTTCTTTGCACACACTAAATTTCAGTTTTACTAGCATATATTTTTCTAGCTTTTCTGTTCAGTGGTATTTTTTCCTTCAGTTGGGCTAGTCACAGTTCGCCTCAAGGCAGTAATTTTTTTAGTTGTTTTGACATTGAACAGTCTT
>Ga0126337_10001448_pt1 | contig 14382 bp, 10 predicted proteins | sample DipCmetagenome_FD_92527 | JGI IMG/M metagenome (GOLD analysis project Ga0126337, IMG submission 92527) | Coral microbial communities from La Bocana,Puerto Morelos, Mexico - Diploria C A metagenome | ecosystem: Host-associated > Invertebrates > Cnidaria > Coral | place: La Bocana,Puerto Morelos... | reverse complement strand
TATTTATTTTTGGAAATGAATATATGAAAGATCATTTATGTTTATTAATTAAATAGACAAGGGGGGCCAGACAGAGGTAGAAATGTTGAGACAAACGAGAACACCAGCAAAGTCTAATTAAAAGTAAATATTGTCACATATTGTCGCATAGAGTTAAATGCTTTACCCAACTGAAACAACTTCGCATCACAGTTCGTTGTTTGTCTTCCGGCACAGTCCCTGGGTCAGGTGGGAGTCAGAATGAAGGCAAGCTGGACGTGTCCCATGATGATACTGCACCCAGAAAACATCAGAGTACTTTATTGTGTGGATAGAGAAGTCTTCACTTCTTTGTTATGCCGCGAAATGCTGCACCGATATGAGGTGAGGAGAAAAATTTCCAAATGATCGAATAAAGCAAACAAAATCAAAATCTTATTAAAAGATTGGCTGAACAACAATTTGCTTTTACGTAATATCTGTATCTGATTATTATGTGACATAAAGAGCTTTCCTATTATTAGGGTTCTTTCTACAAATTTTGAGGTTTACTTCAGTAAAATACATCGCTTTCAATTAAAATGACTTACGCTCTCCAAAACAGACTGAACTATGGGATCGATCTCAAGGTGCAAAGATCTGGAGTGATATTAGTGATGATATAAAGCGTCTGCAACTTAAACATTTTAATAAAAAGATTAAATGGAACACTATTGTAATCTATTAGTAAATAGTGAATATGTAAACTGACAAACTCTGATTGTGAGTTTATTAGCCAAAGTGTTATGCTGAACGAACGCATTATAAATTCACGGTTTTCATGTGTTAAAATTTGCTTTCCTTCTGAGGTTTTAGTTGTATCAGATCATAGACCTTATCAACCTCGTTCCCAGGGTCCTCTCTCTTCCTACCTCTCGATATCCCGTACTGGTGACCTTATTTATCGAATTGTTTTAAAAATCTTAAAAGATTTTTAGGTTTGATCACATGACAGTTGAAAACCTAAATGGACTAAATATGCTAAAATAAATATGCTTTATGCGGGGAGACGCCGTCGTAGGCCACAAACCCGTCTAAAATGGACACAATTTGCGCCCAAATTGCAAAGACACAAAGACAACCGTATGTGTTGAGATGAAAGAAATTTACAGAAAAAAAGTCCTATACAATGCCTTCAAATCATTCGCGCGTTGCGTGAAATTAGACGCTTGGGCTGCCTGTGGCAATACTCGAATTAAACCGATTACGAAGACGACCTTCGTTAGGTACGTAAGGCTGCCATTATTCGCCATGTCGCTCTTAAATGAGTTTTGAATACATCAAGCATACGTACTATCTGGCTGCTTAAAATACTTTCGAAGAACGAACGAGATCCAAGCAACCAGCGAGACCCCGCACAAAATCCATATATTACAAAGAACACGCAGGTCACGTCATTGATGGCATCCGCTTCGATCAGTCAGAGAATTCCAAAAAGAATGGATTTTGACTCCGCACTAGAACACATCGGAGGATTTGGCCGCCATCAAATACGCATCTATTTCATTGTGAGTCTTTTATCTCTTCCTCTTGCTGCTCAAATGCTGATTGTCGTTTTCGTTGGAGCAGTCCCCGAGTGGAAATGTCCGTCTCCAGAAGGCGACATTTTACATTGCAACTCCAGCCAGGCAAGCTGTTGTGACAAAGATGGTTCTATTTGTCCCGGAGCAGAGTTCTCCTCGGAGTTCACATCCATCGCGACAGAATGGAAGTTAGCGTGCGCTTACCGCTATAAATGCGAACTTAGTCAATCCATCTTTGTCGCTGGGTACATGTTCGGAGTTCTAATCTTTGGTATTTTGTCAGACAAATATGGCCGGCGTAAACCGTGGCTTTTTGCTTATATAGTTGGAGGTGTTTTGGCATTGATGTCTGCATTTGTGGGGACCTATGAAGAGTACTTCGCTTTACGATTTGCCATGGGTGTTATGAATGGCGGGGGAGGTCTCATCACATACGTCCTGTCGACAGAATCAATCGGTCCATCTTATCGAGGTAAGCTTAGTGAAATTTAGTAACGCCCAAATGGACAGTCAACTAAGAACTGCCATCTGTTGATTTTGCACAGTTATTTCCAGGAGACTTTGTTGGTTACATTTTTTCTGAATTTTTCAAAGCCAAATTTATTTTAAATTTTAATTCCAATTTCATTTAAAGCGCCATATTGATATTATTTTGCGTGACAAAATGTTCTGTCACGCAATTCGAGTCAATACTAGGGAGTTGTGTACTGGCAATTAAATGCTCAGTGGGGAGGGATGGGAGGAGATACTTTTGGATAAACTAGCATCCAATCAAGGGATAGCAAAAATCGTTTTAGAGGTTAAATGCTAGTTGTAAACTGGAGTCAAATGCTTTCCTGATTAGCCGCTTAATCTATTAGCTTGGAGGGCTAAAGAAAGCTACAATTTACCATGTTTTTGGTTTTTATTGTAGGTTCTGCTGGCACTTGGCAACAGGCATTCTATGCTGTTGGTTATGTAGTTTTGGCAGTTGAAGCTTATTTCATCCGTAACTGGCGGACTTTGACAGTAATTACAATTCTTCCATCTTTCATTGTTCTGTTGGTTTTTAAAAGTATTCCAGAGTCTCCAAGATGGCTAGCATCCCAAGGAAGGATAAATGAAGCTGAAAACGTTCTGAGAAACATAGAGAAGGAAAATTGCTCCAACAAAAATGAGGTTATATTTCTAAAAATGGACACGACCAAAGAAGACACAAAAACCTCTCAGTATGGAATAATTGACTTATTTACTCACAAGTCCCTTTGCATTGTCACGGTCATTATGATGTTTATATGGTGCGTGAACAGTATGGTGTATTATGGACTTGCCCTTAATGTTAAAAACCTCGGGGGAAGTGTTTATATCAACTTTGCACTTGCCAGTGTGATAGAGTTACCATCCTATTTGGTGACCCAAGTTCTATTGGCGCGGCTCGGACGAAGGCAAAGCTTGTTCTTTTTTCTTCTCAGTGCCAGTGTGTCTTGTTTCCTGTGCATGTTTCTACAAGGTGGCCAAAATGTTGCTGCAGTATCCCTCACTGCTCTGGTTGGCAGGTTTTGTATCTCAGCATCTTTTGCTCTGCTCTATGTCTACTCTGCAGAGCTTTTTCCCACAGTTGTACGCAATGCAGGCATGGGTATATCCAGTTTATCAGCCAGGCTTGGTGGGATTGTTGCTCCTTTTATTGTTTTGCTTGGAGATCAACGGAATTCACTACCTATGTTTGTTTTTGCCTGTACGGCACTGCTTGCTGCAATAGTGGGACTGAAACTGCAAGAGACGCAAGGCAAACCAATGCCAGAGACACTTGCAGAGCTTGAGGAAAACCATCCAAGGAAACCAAAGACCAATGGTGATCCATACTAGGTTTTCTAGCATCAAATCAGCCAAAGAAAATAGCTCATCAGTTCAGTATTTCTGAGCGTGGTTATGTGGATTATGTAGTCATTTAAGGGTCATGTGGAAGTTAGATAAACATGAACAAAGAGGAAGTGAAACTCTGCGCTATGCTGTTAAATTTGTGCTTACAGAGATGCACATGTAAATTAAGTGTAAGGGAGTCTATACCTGTCAGCAAACACAGATTACTCTGAGCACATGGCAGACAGTGGTGGACATGATCTAAGAGCTAGTAGATCTGATATATTTGAATGTTAACAAGGCCACTATCTTACCCAGACTCTTAAAAATTAAGGTGCAAGTGTAAAAGTACCCCCGAGTCCCACATTTAAGTCTGTGGTGGTCTGGGGCTATGCACATGTACAGTTTTTCTTAAGCGGCTACATGTAAGTCCAGTTTGAAATGCAAATAACATATTTATTGCATATGGACACCAGGCTTCAAATGTACATCTTGAACAATATCAAAACGTTCACTCAGTTAAGTTAATCCATTTACTATAGTTGTTTTTTTATTTGAAGTGTCCCTAATTTGCACAGCAATGCTAAATATTGACACTTAAATAAAGTGATTATCTCACAATATTATTAAAAAACCAAATAGTATACTGATTTGATAAAAATATGCTTTGTAGAAAATGACCATCACAAAACATGATTTATATCAAATTCTCTTAACCTTTACTGCAATGAAGGTATGGTGATATGTGATGAGATTGTACATGTTGACATTGATAAAGATTAGATATTTATGCTTTTACAATTTTAACTTCTTCATATTCTGATTTCTCCAAATCTTCCATTGTTTCTGGCATGGGTCGTCCCTTAGTTTCAGGCAGTTTCAGGCCAGCCAAACCTGCCACTAAAGACATAATAGCAAATATAAACATTGGTAACGATCTACTCTGCTCTCCCATTAGTACGACAAACGGACATAAAATTCCACCAATACGTGATGCGACAGTCGCCACACCCATTCCAATATTACGGATAACGGTCGGGAAGAGTTCTGCCGCATAAACATACAGTACAGCAAATGATGCAGAGATGCAAAACTTCCCAAGCATGGCTGAGGTTGAGAGCCAAGCAGGATTAGCGGAACCTAGTTCTTGTAGTTTCATGCACACCCAGCATGATCCAGCAGCTCCCATCATGAAATAAAACAGAGACTTGCGACGGCCTGACCAATTAAGAAGAAAGACGGTCAACAAATAAGAAGGGATTTCTACCAAACCAGCCAAGACAAAATTCACATACATGTTACCACCAAGGTTTTTCACATTTAGTGACAGTCCATAATATACATGGCTGTTAACGAACCAACTAATGACCATGATTATTGTTATAATGCACGTGGTACTGTTTGTAAACAAGTCAAGAATTCCATAACTTTGCACCAAAGGACCTGATTTTGATGTAGACTTTGACCGTCGAAGTGAGACATTCTTGTTTCCTAAACCATTTTCCTTGGCTATTTTAATTAAAGTAGCTTCTGCTTCATCGTATCGGCCCTGTGAGGCCAGCCATCGGGGGGATTCTGGAATCATGTTGACTATAAATATTCCCAACACTGATGGAAGAGCTGAAGCTACAGTGAGATATCGCCAGGATGGAATAAGGTATGCCATTAGTCCTAGCAATGCTACAGCAATCGCAAAAAAGATCTGTAAAGAGGTCCCAGCAAAACCTGGAGACAAAAGGAAGAAGACGGTAATTTAATATTTCATTTTCTTAAAGTACAAATACTGGATGGGTTGGTAAATTCACGACCATTGCAGGAATCAGAAATGAGAGATTGTAACAAAGCTCACTAAATTATGGAATCTCATTTTCAGATAACATGTTATTATATAATGATCATATGGGATGACATAAGGATTGTGAAAACTCTTCAGCCTGGTTTGAACTAGTGATGAACATGAAGTTGGGGTCTTGGTGGGAGTTGTGAGTCAGCTTAGGACTCCCACTAAAAGGAGTCTTAAAACGAATGTTAGTTGCATTGGCGACTGTATCGGTTGCAATTTCGAGACCTGGGATGGCTTTTAAGATACTATGCCTGTGTTGAGCCTGCAGTCTTGTAAAAGGAAAGGGCCAAATTACCCCTTTTTTCGTTTTTCTGAGGGCAATCTCTAATTGCAATAGATGGCACCATAGTGGAGGGGGACTACTAACTGTGATGGCACCGTCTGGCAGAAACACTGGTATTGTTCTTCACTTCTGATAATGGCTCCAACTCTGACTTTGTTGATGGTCAAAACCAGCCTTTTAAGAGACCTGGTCAAAACTTACTGTTTCCCCAAAAGTTCAAGAGGATCTTGATATTTAAGAAAAACAAAAATGGACTGGGTGGTGTGAATAATCTGATTCCAAACACAATATTATAATTAAATAAAAAAATATACTGTCAACTCCACCCCTGCCCCAAAACAGAAAACATCTTGTAGTTATCCACATTAAAAAAATTCATTATTAAAACACAAAAAAATGGAAAAAATTCGAAACTCCAACGGAAGTTGACAATTTCAGACGCTCCCCCACCCGCACATACTACAACGTTAGTCAAAGGTACCCCCTATTAGGGGTTCCTAGAGAGGCAGTTTGAAAAATATTGGAACCGATACGGCCGTTTGCATACCTCTATATGAAGGTCCGATGGATTCTGTTGCCAATACAAATATGATCAAGCCTCCTCCACCAGCGAAAATACCTACGAGAAACCTCAGAGCAACAAAGAATTGATACGATGGCGACAATCCAGAGAGAACTGCGAGGCCTCCATTCACGAAATAGCTGATCACCCACAAAGGTTTTCTACCATGCTTGTCAGCCAAACCTCCTATCAATGGCGCCCCTACTAACGTGCCGGCCATAAATAGAGATTGTGCGAGTTCGTTCTTGTACGTTTGATCGCAGAGAAGATTCCACTCCGTCGCGATGGACGTGAAGTTTGTAGTAAATTGCGCTCCATTACAAATGGAACCGTCTAAGGCGCAACAACTTTCCAGCGACTTGCAATGTTTTAAGTTTCGTTTGTCACCTTCCGGACACATCCATTTTGGCGTTGCTGCTGCGAAAACTAGAAGAAGCATTTGAAAGAACATTGGCACTGCTGAAAGTGAGATAAGGATGAACCGTTTTCGTTGATAACGGCCGAATTCACCGACAACCTTCAATGCGCTATCGAAGTCCATGTTGTTGCCGGCGAATATTTCGTGATGAGGTGGCAGGTGAATGACAGAGGAGATCTGGAGCGAGTTCCGACTTCACTGTGCTGGGCATGGGGTAAGAGAAGATACATTTTCTTGTCTCACGTACGAAGATGTCTTATAAGGCCCCTAGGGAAAGTCAAAATGTAATTGATACTCCTTGGAATGAGATCCTATTAGGGGTTTCAGTGCTAGATACTTGGATAGGATTTTTCGAGCGAGCGCTCACATCGTAAAAAGTTTAGCCGCCATCTTGAATTTTTCATGCAGTGGAAGACTGGAGAGAGAAACAAAGTTTTACCAAGGGGGTGAAAGATAGGCAAGAGGAAGAATAGGGGTGGGGGTGGAGCGAAGAAAATCTCATTTTTCCCGTTCCCCATCCCCCACCGTCTAGCATGGCGGTCTAATATAGCGTTCGCAAGGTTGGAAGTCAGTCTCTAGTATGCAGGTCCTTGCAGCAACAGCAAAACTGTTTCTCCATATAGCTAACGAACAGTTCGCAGTGTGCGAAGTCAAATCGACCAAACACTGCCAATCAAAGTCTAATGTGTATAGTACGTTTTACGCCTGGAAAGCGTACTACGAGATATTTCATATGCGAAAAGGCTCTTACATTATATTCGGTCTGCCAGAAGCGTGCTTGTTTTGGTGAGGCTGAACATAACGTGGAAAACAACCTTAAGAAAAAAAAATTAATTATGGGCGTCACCCGGGACTCTATGAAGCCCCACCATTGCGCAGGCAGCGAGATTACGACATCGGCTTCAAGGCCTTCCTCCAGTTCAACCAATGAGGATCGAGATACGTCATTTATCGCACGGACGTGCGTCAGAGTCAATTCTCCCTTTTCTTGTGATACGCCGACAGAATAGCTGTTCAGTTCACTTTCTGAGGTGCTTTTGGAAGTGAACCAAAGAGTAGCACGGTGTTCGCTGCTTTCTTCGTTTGAGTTTGCAAATGAGAGTTCTTATACACGGTGTCGTTGCTGTGTGTATTTTCTACTTATATCTTCTCCCCACAAACAACTACAATGTTTCTGGGCAACAGAAGCAGAATATTACAATCGCCGCCTTGGCTCCCATGACGGGTGAGTGGGATGTTGGCCGTACAACAGCTGCCGCGATGCCCATTGCTGTAGAAGACATCAACAAGGACCCTTCAATTTTACCAAACCATCGGCTACAGTTTGTGTTTGGCAACACGAACTGCTCACCCAATACAGCGCTCCCACTGGTGATGAACTTCTGGGCGCAGCAAAAGCGAGGGGTTGACGCATTCATCGGCGGTGGATGTAACCGAGTGTGCGAGTACATCAGTCTGTTGGCCGGGAAGTGGAATCTGCCTGTGATATCTTGGGGATGTATGTCTGCTCATCTGTCAAATAGAAACACGTTTCCGACGTTTGTTCGAACTGTAGGTGAGTTAAAATAATCTTCGTAGGAATATACAGAAGAACCCAAAAAGGAAATTCAAGTACTAGACTACTAGGCATTTTTTTTTATATTTTTCCACATCGTTTAGGATCTTTTAAAGCGACAGTGGCTACGTATAACGAAGGCGAACTCGGTTTGATCTGTTCGGTATTACATGTTCGGTGGCAGAAATTTTCAGAGAAAAATTCAGTTATAGATGAGCTATTAAACTTTACAAAATTTTTGTATTGGGATTAATAAATCTAAACTGAACCCAAAAACAGAAAAACAAACATCAAACTTTTCCCACGGTAGCGGCTAAGACGAAAGGCTAAAAAGGTAGCTGTTTTCAGAATTCACCGACGAAACCATCAGGACAATCGTACAGCCCAGTAAGTTACAAAACACTAACTCTATGATTATCTTTTCTTTCTCTAAAGGCCCTTACACCAAGATGGAAAAACTACTCAAACGCCTGATGGAACATTTCAGCTGGAAGCGGGTAGCCATAATCGCCTCTACGGATGACATTTGGCAGATTGCGGCGAATCTGGTGAAAATCGAACTTTTGCGGCACGGAATCAGTGTAGCACATTTCCATTCGTTTATTCCAGGTCGTCTTCACATTCTGGAAAGTAGAATTGTCAGACACGCGGAACTCATCCAAAAAGCTGCAAAACGGGCAATGAGTAAGTTGATCCGGTAACTGTGCCGGAGACATAACAAAACGGGGCTTTATTTCTGCGGTAGCCTACCTTCCATGCACTAATCCGACACGAAAACGGGGAAAAGGTCCTGAAAACTGGAGAAATTTGAAAACGCCGGTTTTTCGTTTTCATTTTGGTTTGGAAGGAAGCATCTTGAAAACGGAATTTTACGAAAAGGATAGTACCACGATAATCACATGATTTCCCTGACCGAGACTTCATCAAACACAAATCCTACTTGACCGGCGATGTTTGCGTTTTTATTTCTACGGCGTAGTGTAGACGTAAAACAAGTGAAAGCGCCGTTTTCAAAGTTCTATGTGTACGGGGCCTGTGTTAAAAACTGCCAATCAAGTATGGCTCGAACAGTCAACATTGCAAGTTCACCGCAGACCGAACGCACTGGTGCGCGCAGTATCACACCTAACTGCATTTACTAAAATTATCAGATATTAAAAGCCGCCAAGCCAAAATTTAAGACGTATACTTGAAACTTAATCTTTAGATGTCAATTAGGCAAGGACAAGTTACGAACCCATCAGCTGTTTTTGCTATAAAATAGGTTTTCATATGAGAGACCCCATTTTCCAAGATGCTGTGAAACCGAGCCAATTTTAGTGGATGATTTTCTTCATTTTGGTCACTTGTCTTCTTAAGAATTTATGGATATTGTTAGGAGAAATTAGACATGGATCACGCTTATGAATAACCCTTCTTTTATGTACAGTTTTCATTCTTCTGTGCGATGGAGGCGACATCCGTGAAATCATGTTAAACTTTCTGGATCTTGGACTTCTCAATGGAGATTACGCATTTATCACAGTCCACTTGCCTAAACGGTGAGATAATTAATTTTTTTGTATTTCGACTTTCTTAATGAGATGTACAGAGACACGAGCTCAATTCGCGATATGTCATGAAGCGATTTCGGGCACATACGATGTTAACGAACACATGACGGACATTCTAAACTTATATGACTGATGTTCTAGTATCTCGCGTTGTGACCCAAATAATGTCTACGTAAGGCCTATTTATCAAGCCTTGATAAGAGATGAGAGACGCGACCGCTTTCAAAAAAATAGTCTTTATACGCAGAAGAAAATCACTTTTTCATAGATTACAAAGATAGGTTTTCAAATTACCCCATGTTGCCCTCTTCCAGGCGTTCAGTTAGTTGGCAGCGCAATAAAATAGCGCACGAAAAAATAGAGGAGAAGCGAGGCGCGAGAAGGTGGGAGAACTTTCCTTTACTCCTCGCACATGTTCTCTGTCCTTTATTCTGCTCGGCCGTTTTTTTCGCGCTGCGTCCAACTAACTGAACGCCCGGAAGAGGCCAACCTCACGTTTATATAGAACGCGCTTTATTGAAGTCATTTGTATATTTTTGTATCATGATTGTGTAGTTCTTACATTGGTAACAATACTTGGATGGGCAATGATGGCCGAGACAATGACGCTAAGAAGGCTTACGAAGGAGTTTTAAACATTGAACAGAAATTTGGCACAGAGAAGAGATCGGGAGCTAAAGTCTCAGCTTTTGTGGATCGCATCAAAAAACGTATGAAACAAGAACCTTTTCACGTAGACATTCCTGAAAATAGGACGGTAAGTTTAACTTCATGTGAAAGCAACGAGAGTCCATTATCGTGAATAGAAGACATCTTAAATTTGTGTGCACCCTTGACTGTTCAAGTTAGAAAAGGGTAATTCTTAGAGAGATTTTGATTTTAAAGAGCTGTGTCGTCCATGTTAAAAAGGTGTGCGTGACTTAGATGGCTACTACGCCTTAGAGGGGTCCTTTTCTGAATAACCATGATCTTAGAGAACGGTGTCTACGCAAACAACGTGTCTGTCTTATTTCTTAGCCAGGAAGTGTGTGCCCGATGGACGTGTGAATGAATGAATGAGTGAATTACCGTGTCAAAAATTTCTGATTACTCAATAAGCCAATTCTGGACAGCTATGCCAGTAATAATTACAAAATTCCAATCATAAAAAAAAAATTGGACATAGTTAATAACTTATAGCATAAAAGTCTAAGCCAACAAAAAAGGTTTAAAATTCTCGTTATATAAAATTTTTTTTAATGCGCAACGCAAGGTGAGTGAGAACATAAAAAAAAACAATTGCTACAGTTTTCGATAATCAGTTCTGTCACGTTCAGTGTTCTTAGCCGAATTTCTAAGGTAGTTACTGAGCTTTGCCCGCAGTTTAGGCCCTAGACTGATAGCTTAGGCTGTGGTTTCCGTGAAACACTGTGTTGTTAAACAGTTAAGCTTTATATAGAGGAAAGGGCAGGTGTCAGATTAGATGTACGTCTATCTAAGAGGGATGTATAGAGAGGCAATCATCTTACGCAGGATGGCGGAATGGGGCTCATTATCTGAAGAGTATGAAATTGAATTTGCTCAACACAGGTAGAAGCTTACGCGGGTACAATGTACGATGCAGTTTGGTTGTATGCCTTGGCTGTAAACGAAACACTTGAATCAGGACAAAGTATCAGAAATGGCCTGGAAGTTGCGAAGAGAACGTATAACAGACTTTATGAAGGTAAACTGCTTTGCATTTTTCTAGTGTCGCAAAGGTGCTGGTCAGTGTAAATAGCTGCCGAAATAGTATAGGGGTAAATGTATGGTAAGTAAAAATTTTGCCATTTCCTTTATGATACCTTTAGTTGGGTTACTGTCTGTAGCCGCAGTTATGCTACTACCTGTAGATCCTTGAAGCCTTCTGTCTACAACACCTTTTCCAGTTGGCACCACAAAAAAACAGTTGAAATCAGACACCACTAATTAACATACCCGTGAAATTTGAATTAAACCGTCCCTAAAAGTTACCAAAACACGCTTCTAACGGTCCTTCCCATTGATTCTCTTATTCGCTCTTCATTTGCATTACCTTTGGTTGAAATAACCCTCTGTCTGATAAAGTTTACAACTGGACAGTGGGAACGTGGTAAAATTGAACACAATCTTTAGAAATCTTCACAGCGTCAATACTTTTTTTTAAGTGCAACTGGTATTAATTTTGCCATAGTAGGTTATAATTATCCCAAACGCGGCAAATAAGAATGAGGCGTATGTTTTCAGAACGAGTTTATATACTGATGAATGTGCGTGCGCGCCAGGTTTAACCGAAGACCGCTTTTACCATTAGGTATCGCAGGCCCAGTGTACATGGACAGGAATGGCGAGAGAGATCCTGACTATGTGATTCAAACCCTCATCGATGATAGATATGAAGACATTGCGTACTACACTCGTTACAACGACAATTTTACTATTCTACCCGGTGTTACTATTGTCTGGCCCGGCGGGGTAACCACGCCGCCTCATGACAGTCCTGAGTGTGGGTGGGACGGGGAGCTTTGTAACACAGATAGTGGTAAGCAATAAGCATTCACCCGGCTTCTGAGCCCTTTAAGCTCGTTCCCAGAGCTTTTCCATCGAAGGTGGAAAGGGAGAGATGTCAGCTTTCGAAAGTTTATAAAAACATAGTTTTTGTTTGTGAATGGGACCAAGACCAAGTATGGGTACTTGTTTTAAAATTACGGAGTTTTAACTGTCTGTCTAATAGCTCTTGTGGACACTATTCAAATATGGTCACGTGCTGAGAGTCTAGCGGGCCACAGGGCTGACTGCATTTGATTCAATTTCAACGGCAATGATGTTTTCTTAAAACTTGAAATAACCTTAAAATGTACTATCATTCGAAATTATCGGATACGTGATTTATCTGCTGATACAGTATGTACTGTTATTTCATACCGCAGCGAACAGCACTACTTATATCATCATCGCCTGTTGTACCGTGTTTGGATGTGTGTTTGTTACCATGGTATTTGTTTTTGTTTACAGGTAAGGTATTTACTTTACTTTTGCAAGATACTGATAGATCTTCTATCTTGTTGCCTTCTGACCTGGATGTTCTTTTAGTTGGTCACGCAATTTCCCACCTAACGTTTCAAGTTAGGCAACGCCTTTTTCTTGATCGAGAAAATATCGCTATAATACTATATATAATACTATATTATTGCAGGAAGCTTATTTTCGAGCTTGATCTTGCCCAGAATCAAACATGGAAGGTTAAACAAGAAGATATTGTATTCAGGAACGGCGCCAATATGTTTGATACCTCAGTAAGTGGACATTATATGCAATCGTACATACATACATCGAAACCTATCCCGGCGTTGAAACAAATTTGTTTTTTGAGTACTTGCTTTAGTTTTTCATACAGCGAAGTTTGGAGCCAGTAGGTTTCACTTACTAAGTTTCACTGGGCCAACTCATAATAATCAATTGTTTTAGTAACCTCTACCATTATACATAAACAAGCAAAGAGAAACGATAAAAACCGACGCTTCAGTGTCGTCATGACACCATTGTCAAGGTAATGAAAAATAAGGAATACAAATGCTGTGAGCTGATAAGGTGTAAAGATTGATTTACAGAAAGAGTACGACCCAAAATAGACCAATTTCGAAGTACAAGTAAAATACAGCCTCAAACAATAGACCTCAGTACGAGGCTCTGAAGAATGATTACAGAGTTTGTGGAGTTTATTCCCCAGGGCCTCGTACTGAGGTCTATTGTGTGAGGATGAATCAAGTAAAAATATCGAAATTGGTCTATTATACAAATACTTTTGCGTGAATTGATTCGCTTTGCACGTTTTAATTCTCTGGCCCCGGTTGTTCAAAGGCTGGATAATGCTGTCCACCGGATAAATCGCTATCAGTGGATAAGTGTTAACAGAACAAATCACGCTATCCGCTGGATAGTGATTTATCCGGCGGATAGTGTTATCAGCCTTTCGAACAACCCGGGCCTGATAAATAACATCTCCAGATGCTTTTCATCAGTTTTTATCGTCCGTTTTAACTTGTTTATGCATAACAAGACTATTTTCGTTATAGAACGCAAACTTCAATTCTGTCAGAAGTATGAGGTCCAAAGTGTCATCGTCTCGCCTCAGTCGTCTGAGCTGGGTCAGTACTCCTAGTTCATGCGCCAGTGTGAAGTCCGCTGACACAAAGTGTTCTGCGAGATGGAGCTTACACGAACAAGTCTTTTCTTCTGGCTTCACAAACATCGCTTTCAATAAGGTATGGAGGAGAGGGAGGGGAGGGAGGGGAGGGAGGGGAGGGAGGGGAGTTAGAGGGGAGGGAGGGTATAGAAAATAAAAAATGAAGAGGTACTGACCATCAGAATTCGAAAGAAAAGATGGCTAGTTACACGGCAAATAAAATATTATTCAGCGGTATTATATATTGAATTCTCAGGGCGCGTTCTTTTGGGACTATTCCGGAATAGGAATACTCGGAATAGACGGTGATCGCGTTCTTTTGGAACATATTCCGTTTTCGGAATGAACGGAATGTTATTCCGTTCATTCTGCTCCCAATAGCAGAATGAACAGAATGAACAGAATTCGGTTTAAGCGGAATAGGCAGAATGTGTTTTTTTGGAGGTATAATTATGGCGGGAAATCGTGCGCGGCCGGCTGTCCCAGGTAGCCAGGCTTCGAAAAATTAGAATGGACTATCTAACACGTCGGAATTATTTACAGTTGATGCGAGTTCTCTCGGGCTAACGTCCATGGACAGTTCCCTGCCCTCAGTGGTGTTA
>Ga0126337_10001447_pt1 | contig 14385 bp, 6 predicted proteins | sample DipCmetagenome_FD_92527 | JGI IMG/M metagenome (GOLD analysis project Ga0126337, IMG submission 92527) | Coral microbial communities from La Bocana,Puerto Morelos, Mexico - Diploria C A metagenome | ecosystem: Host-associated > Invertebrates > Cnidaria > Coral | place: La Bocana,Puerto Morelos... | reverse complement strand
TGATAGTAAGTTTATTGAAAGCTAGTGAATAAACGAAATATCTTATATTTGAAGTGCATCGTAGTTATGTACGTAACTACATAACTACTATGTACTTTCGTGAATTAAAATTTATAAATTGAAGATAATAATTGTTAGAGTGTTTCCCCTTTTTTATAGGACAATAGTGGTGAGATTGAGGGCAGTGAGTTGCTGGTTCTCTTGCGTGACGTCATGATCAGGATGGGACTGGTAAGACATGGAGACTGGCCTTTTGTTCATTGGTCAGGAGCGGAGGCTCTTGCTGAGAACGTTTTCTTACTTTGGCATTGTGCTTCCTAGAATGTTCACCCAGTAAAAAAATACCACTACTTCTCTCCTTTAGGCCTCCTCTTACATTGTCCTAAATTAGCCGAACAGTAATATTAAAATCAGTAACAATAAAATTATTTAGCGTTTTCTAACTCGACCTTTTCACCTTGCTATATTATGCGCCACCTGAGAAGCAGACCAATAGGAGGGCCTTTCCTGTGCTTGTATGCTTGTATGCTTCCTGGTGCATACAGTCACAGCATGGAAGCAGTTGAATCCAACAGATCAGTATGCCTATAGACAGACGTTACAGAGCGTGCTTACCACCTTCGAAAGGATCCTCATACAGTAGTCAGAAGAGAGAAGACTTTAAGAGAGAAGACTTTGGAGGCAGACCAATCTCCCAGCTGATACGCCTGCTTCGTCTGTTCTATTCAGTGTGTGGCCGATCCAGCCCCAAGCTCTTTGCCATATTTCCTGCTCTGCCGGTCGCTGCCTAGCTTGTGTCTAACTGGACGTTATTCGTGATCCCCAAAGGCTAAAACCTTTTGTTTTTTTTCTTTTCAGGAACCCGAAGATAGTCAAGAACTGGAAAAGATGAGGGATGTCGTTCTTGGTGTCAGTGATAAGGACAACGATGGAAAGCTCTCCAGGAGCGAGCTGGCGATGTTGCTGTCGGATATGAATGAATCTTAGCAACTGACACCGCTTAAGAATTGATAGTTTGAATTTATATCTTATAGGAATATGTGGCATGAGCTAAGAAAATACAGAAAGTAAGCACCTTTGGCATGAGTATACAATTTCCTTGGAATTTGTTTCCATTTATATACGACAGCTAGGTTACAATAAACTGTAACATGGATCTGTGTCTACGATTCAATCGAGACTCAAACGAGATTGAATTCTGAGTACTCAACGCAATTAACGTTAATTAACGCAATTAACGCAATTAAATTGCTTGTCTTACAGAAACGTCACAGAATTTTTTTATTTGCTAATGTGCCTGCGAAAGGCGCTAAGTGTTCATCAAAGAAGGAAATAAACTTTAAGATAACGTAAATTTCATAAGTAGTATTTGAATTGTTACAGTTTCAGTCTTTTTATATGTTGAATTTATAGACTGGACGTGTTTTCTATTGAATAAGAAATGCTTCTTCATTTCTACTTGGAACCTTGTCACAAGGTGCTGAAAAACTAATCTGACATGTTCGTGAAATATATGTACCTGAGTATAAAATAAAGTCTTGTCTGTGCAAGTGAGTGTTTGTTTTGATTCACTTTATTTCAGTAACTGGTACCTACTCTTTAAATTCGAGATCAGAGGAGTAAAGATGTCCCAAGAACGATGATAACTACTTATTAAGCGAGAGTCGGGTCTTTACGGGAAAATGTCAAACTGAGCCGCGCCTTATTGACCTAGTATTAGCTAATCAGAGCGCGCGTTATATCGGATTTAAACACAAGCCATATAATAATGCTGCCTAAAGGTCGAAGGTATTGGTTGACTTAAATAACATCAGAAACAATGTATGGAACGGTTGTAATGTGTTTTAATGGTACGAAATAGCGTTAGTGTGGTTCTCGATTTCTACTCTTCTCACAACAAACCTCCGCTTCAAATAAGTCATTTTTATCATAACACCAAACGTGGCCACTCTTATACATAGGGCTCAATGACAAGACCAAGACAGCGAGCAAGATCCGATTTTTCCCATTTTTCCTCTTCCCCCTACGAAAATTCCTATGAATCTAAGTGATTGTTTAAAGAATTTGAAATCTTCAAGATGTTACTCAAGTTCTGTTGACGATCTCCCTGCTTCAGTTCCTCAGCTATATACTAACGAACACGTTTTAAATATAGTTTTTAAAATGGTGTGAAACGTATTCGCAACTGCTGAGACTAAGATCTCGTTTAGATCTTCTATATATTACAAACCAACTTGATTAAAGGAACACAAGTGCAATAAAGAGGAAACTTGAAAAAAGGAAAAGTTTATAAGTGACAGAAACCCTCAATTTATCTCATTAAAAATTATTGTTGTATCACTGCCAGTAACTGTGATCAGTTGGAAATGATAATTGATTCATCAACACGTTTTGGCCAGGATGTTTTTTACTTCCTTTTTGCTAAACTTCTGGTCCTTGTCCTTGTCAAATTTCTTCATCTTTTCCGCCTTGTATTTTTCAAATAACTGACCCGGCTGTGTAAAAGAAATAGATAGCAAAAATTAAAAAAAAAAACTAGCTTACTAAATAATTTAAATATTTAATATAATATCAGACACGAGAGCCAGTGTTATCGGAATATCCAAACACCGAGAAGAGAGTTGAAAAGACAACACGCAGCGAAGTATTTTTGACGAAATTCGAGGCCTTTAGATAGACGATGATGAAACGCTGTCTCGAGTGTTTGATATATATCAAAACAAAAACCTATCAGTAAACGGAGAAGCAAAATTGTCAAACTCTATATTAATTAAGACGTACCGAGTGATTTTTTTTTTGTTTTCACTTGATGACTTATTAACAAGTTTGAGGAAATATGCCCAGGAATTGGATGCGAAGGAAAAAAACAGAGGAGATCGAAAGAGGTATATATATAGTGATAAGTCCTCAGTTTTTACTCATAGGCATTAAATGGTTCTTTTCAAACTCACATATTATAAATATTTAACAGTAATTCTACAATCGTAACGGTAGTTTAATTAAGACATATCTGTTAAAATTAAGTTTCACTGCTCCGTCTCTAGCAAGTTCCTTCAGTTTAGTTTTGCTTGAGAAGATATGAAACATTCGTAGCCGGGTTTCATTGCATTGTCAAACACTTCGGGCCATAGAAACTATACGAAAGTGTTAGGGAGATCGGGTGAATTGGGAATTTTGCGCTCAGTGAACAACAATAAAAACAAACAACGATAATTTATTTATTTCACCTTCTATAAAAGAAATCGAAAAATCAACAAATCTTACCTTATGTTTTTTATCATAAAGATCTTTCAGGAATCCTTCAAGCTCGAATCCCTCGATTTCATTACTGTTGTCCTGTAAAGGTTTGTTAGAAGGCCAAATTATAATGCTGCAAGCAGATAACCAACAAAGATCTACTTCTTCGACATATTCGTATTTCATTTTTGTTTATATCTAAAACCTGAAACTATAATTAATATTCAATATTATGGCCATGTCCGGCAAGGACTGGCAACTTGACAAATATGATTGGCTTAATCATTATTGACCTGCATCTATACACTTTACCTAATAATAATAATAGTAACGATAATAATTATCATAATAGTAATAATAATAAGCTTTATTTATCCAGCTTTAAAAGAAACCAACAATGGATTTACATAATTTCAAGGGGAATTCATGTATAGTGAGTTACTGTTAAGTAAAACTACTAGTAAGGTAAGTAAACAAAACACATAAGTGCATCATTAATTTTATGTCCTCTTAGTCTGTGTTAGAATAAGAGTAATTTAATGTCAATAAGGAATTCCCATTAGCCAACAAAAGCAACAAAAGAAATTGAATAAATGTGAGTTTTTGTTATTCATCCAAATTTGTAAGAAAAATGGCAGCGACTTCGAACCGGCTTCAGTAAGTGACTTAAAGTACGTCTTTTTGTTCGACTGGACATCCCAATTAACATCTCTTTAGCCTAGCTTGGTAGGTCTGTATTGTGTTATCTTGAGCTCGGTCGTGAATACAGTACTCCCGGCCTCGGTCAAGATCCTCCCATACCGACCTCCCGTTTGGTTAATAAGAACTGCTTTTTATGACTGATCAGTGCTGATTACCACGCCACAGATCGTCATCTTCATCTTCTCCAATTACTACGAGGTTAACCGTTCAATAATCATACAAAAAGGACAACTTCATTGGAATAAAAATATTTCTTAAAAGGGCGAGAATGCAAACTGAAAAATTACGGATTCTAGTACTATTAAATCTAATCAGTCATCTGTCAGTTTTTAATATTCATTGATTAAAATTTCCCTGCAAAGACTTGCCTGGTCATAATGTGCGAATATTTCCTCGAACTCCTCTTCTGCAAATGTCTGCAAAGCATTAAAAGGATTTTTTTCACCGATCTTCACTCAAGGTCGGGCAGTGTATCTAGGTTTCAGAATTCAGGTTTTTATAGTATCATTATAAGGGAATCGTGTTTACAATATTTGCTTTCTCATTAGCAGAAGCGATTCGGTTCTGATCAAGCTGCAAAATATCACTACGAAATATGGACGATGTGTATATGAAATATCATAGCATAAGTAATTTGAACTCGATGTAATATAGATCTAGCCAAGTATGAAAGCGGAGCTCATGGGCCGGATTGTTTAAGGACGTTCGCGCGAAAATTTTCTACTTGATAGATTTTCTTTAAACTTTTACTGTTGAAAGATAATGATTTACTTGTTTCAGAGAGATATGGCGTGTGGAAAACTAGTGTGATTTTGATAAAGTGGTGCGCGTAATTCAGAATGGCCTCCAGGATTTTTCGGGTTAAAATATCAAAGATAAGTAAATAGAGGCAAACTATTCTAACAATATTTTGTATAAGTGAATCTGTGGCGTTAATAATTTTAAATATTGCCATCATTTTCACAAACTTTAACCCTTAAAGAGGCTTTTGAAACTGTCGCACAGCTAAACCAAGAGGTCAAATAACGGAATTCGATGGAACGTTTTGCAAAAAATTAAAAATTCTACTTCTACTACGACCCATCGAAAGAAAAATAGGGGTTACCGAACGTCCAAGATCGTTAAATCCACGCAAAGTTGCAACTATGGCCGTTTGCCCTATTATTGTTCACTTTACTACTTAGCGCGCGCGCTTGATGCATGACGTGGCATGTGAATTTCGTGCGCAGTAAGGATGCGCAGAAACAATTGGCGCGAACGTCCTTAAAGCCTGATTAAGCAAACTCAGGTGAGAATTTTACAAAAGCTTGGTGGCGAGGTTTTATGCTTATATTGTATGGCGGTCTGAGTTTAAATAATCTCAAAATACAAAAAGCATAAGCAGCAAAAAACATTTTTATGAAAGAAAATTTTTACTTCGGTTAACTTTAAATCCTGCGTTAGCGTTAACTGGCTCAGTTCCGAACAACCCAGCCCTGATTACAGTGAGTTAACAAGGTTTGAGCCGATCCAACAAGAAAGACGTCACTTGGTCATCGGTTAACTTAATGAACTCAAACCTTGAGCCTCCAATATGGTGACGTGATACTGGTCGCCGGTGCCTACGCGCCCACGAGCAATACTGCTAGCTATAATAACCACAAGAAAAGTATTGCATGGATTTCCTTTGCTTTGCTATATGGGTGTGAGGCTCCGCTTGGCGGGCCTTCGGCCTCCGGAGCTCCGCTACAAAGAACGTATGAGCTCATTAGCAATTCGGCAAATAGTGGTTTGCAGTTTTTGAAAGACAATTTCTCTCTAAAAAATTGATTACGAATTAAATTTCACAAGTCAGTTGATATCCAACATGATGTCTACTGTACGCAGGGCTACATGTAAATGAGCCAAAATGTAAACAATGACGTCAACGGGGAACTCCAATACAAAGGTAGACAGCAACGTTTAATTGTTTAAGTATCTACACAGTCCAATGTATTAATTTGGGGTATTTATAAGCTTCGCCTTATTTACCTCATATTGCTCCAGAAAATTTTCTTCAACGGGACAAAATCTGCATAAGAAATAAGATGCAGTCAAAATGAAGCAAGCATTTTTCCTAATAGGGTTAAATGATGAGAAGATAAGTGAAAAAACTACGTAATTTTTAAATTTAAAACTTCATTTATGAGGTGCAGGGGTTGGCCTCTTTCAGAGATGGGTTGAGAACATTAACCTTCTATAGAAGGTAGCTGAAATATTATTAAAAATATATTTGTTACAAGGTTTGCGACGTATTTGAACTAAAATAATAAAGTTACAGAGACAGTCGTCGATAGTTGAAGGTTTGATTCAATAGCTAAAAAATCCCTCCATTTGGCGCAAAAATATGCCTGAAGTGAATATTTGTCCGCGGTCATTATCTCTTCTGGGAAGCGAACGGTTTTCCCAGCTGGCGAAGCCTCAGCACGCGCAGTTTCCAAAATTGGGTAATATCACACGGATATTCCCTTGTTTTAGCTAGGGCATATGCAGTCACGTGACACCGCGTTTGGATCAATTGCGAGCGAGCGAAAGTGTTTCATGGATTATAAACAATATCGCTGTAGATATTGACAGCGTTTACTACTTACTTGAACATTTCTTCTAGACTCACTTTTTCCCCTTTGATGCGCAGCATTTCGAACTGCGATTTATTGACAAAATAGTAGTTAGTGGACTGAAAAGGTCATTCTCAACAGTTCAAAGTGTGATAACAATGAGGAAGCAAAAATAAGAGAAATCATTGCATGAAATTTATAAATGTGTGTGACACGCGCGCGCCTAAAGTTCAAAATACTCTGCCAGATATACAAATACAAGTAAAAGACGTGATTCCTAACTTTAATTTATTTAAATATAAAATGTAAGTAATCAAAAGTATGATTTTTAGAATACGCTGCTAACTTTGGTACTTTAAACAGTTACCATCAGCCAGCTTTTTTCTACCACTCTTCCTTTCCTCTTTTGGCCGTCTAACGCGACAAACGCGACAAAAAAACTGCCAAGTAGTATCCATTGTGGCAATGAAGTTAATTATACCGACTCAAAAGTCAGAATTAGACAGGCATGCAAAAATGGTTCAAAGCTTACCATTGTTTTGATGTAATGATCTATTTTCTTGTCCAGATATGGGTCTTCATCACAACCCTCACCTCTGTTCCTTGTTAAGATGTCGCGAAAAAATGACTATGAAAAAAACCAAAATAAAAGAGAGGAGAAAAGTTATTAAGTTCCCGGGTCTCCAAAATGAATTGTTTCTGCAAAATAATTATACAGCTGCAGTTTATTTATACTATTACAAATTGCAATTTACACTACCTGCATATAGCAAAGGCTAATCGAGAAGTCACAACAAAGGAAAGAAAAAAATAAAATTAACAAACACATAAACAATTACATCAAGCCGGACTAGTGATAACTAGGACAAATGATGAAAGAAACATGACAAGGAAAAGTTTAATGAGAATTTAATTACTTTCCGATCAATTTAACTTGTGACTTAAAAAAAAAAACAATGGTCACAGCAAAGTCAGTTTTTTTTAAAGCACTTAAATTTATTTCTGGCACTGAGCATTATTAGCATAGTGCACAAGGGGACGTGTAACGCACCATAGTTGAGGTATACGGCAACAAGTCGTACTAGACGATTTGATCTTCTCACGTAATGTTTGACAATGACAACTTGTTGCAGGTTCTTTTTCAAGTTATTCCACTGAAATAGAATCTGGACTAAGATATTTCTCCAACTTTGCCTATTGATTGCTTATATTATAGGAACTTAAATTTTGAAATAAAAATGAAGGGTCCCCTTGTTCGTTTAGGAGCAACAGCACCTTGCTTGTACCCAATAAATCCCTATAATAACAGCATGATTAAAGTGACGATTGCTTGCTTAATTCACGTTTCCCACGATTGTTTCTTGACCTACACTGAGAATTGGGCCATATTTATTTTACATAGAGAAATTCAATACTCAATTCAAAACAACAGACAAATTTCGGGTGTACCATCAACTCGATGCAATCTAGGTATCCACTGCCGTCAGCATCATAGTGGTCCCAAAGCTATAAATTAGACAGTGTTAATAAGTTTCGTAACAACACACACACACCCACACAGACAGATAAGACTAAACTCATTGTAAACTGAACGTTCAAGTATCTTTGCTACAACAATAAATCATAAATATTGCATTCATTCCCATACATTTGGCATCTCAATCTCCAAATTACAAAACATTTTAATTTTAAATCGCTGTTCTCCATACCTTCATGAAGTCAACACTAGATATTCGTGTTGGTTGCTCCCCAAATTCAGCTGTCAAGAAGTTGACAGGTACTAACTCGTTGGCCAACTAGAATAAATGAGACAAAGCAAATGGTTCTTTGAAAATTTGTTGAGAGTTAATTTTTATTAATTTACCTCAGTAACAACTCGCTGCACTATTTATAACTGAATTGCCCGTTTCTCGACGTCTTTGGCACTAATTTAAGAGGTTAAATTAAAAAAAAAAATAAATTATAATATTTGCACCGTTTTCACCGAAACTACGTGAAAATCCCCTTAATGGTACCCAGTTAGAACCAGCCGGAACACTGCGTTGTCTTGCGTTACACGGCCGGGTGGTTTAGTGTGGAGGTTCTTCTTCAACAGTCCTGTTTCTAGCTTTTGCTAGGTTCAAAGTTTTGTGTTATTGAGGCAGACACGTAAATCGTACAGTACCTCTCTACACCCAGAAAATCAACGAGGACAAATTCCTACTGGGTCACCCTGACAAAACACTGGGCCGACTACCTGCGATAAACTAGCATTCCATCTAGGAGATATGATTCAGTACATTCATCACTCGAGCGTCGAAAAGTAATTGGTTTTTCATTACTGCTCAACACGATTGGCTTCCAAACAAAAAAAACTCGCACCAAAAGCCAAAATGAAATCTGCATGTAATTGGTTGATCAAGTTTTGATTGGTTCATTGGATTGTTTGTGTCTCGCGTGATTGGATTTTTGTTTTATGAAACTCTGTAGACATTGTTAAACAATTAATTACCGGCTTAGACTTAGGCATGTGTGGGGCACTTGGCTCCTGCAACACATAACACTGCGAAACAAATTCAACCTTACAATAACCTTCTCCCGTCATAGGACATATAGGATACCTAGTATATAGGATACGTATCCAATTATGTTACTACCGTGGTCATAGTCACAAATTCGTCGTCATCTCCCTGCTGTTCGCGAATTTTCTCCGCAATTTCTACAGCCCTGGAACTTTCTATTAGACCCTGGAAAAGAAACGTGTTACAAGTGGGAATCAGTCAAAACACATACTTTAAACAATTGAATGGCGTGAAATGTGTCAAAATCAAAATAAATACTAGCAGAAATGTTACTACACGTTGGTCATTGTTGTTTTCCAAATTTGCAATGTAGACAGAAAGCACTTGATGCGTTTTTAATTTCTATACGAAAATGCAGTTTTCTCTGGCGTGGACACAAGTGTTGCTGTCATTAGTCTGCAATCGTTCCAGAAAACGTTCTTAGTTGGTATTGTGTTGTCGTACGGGTGAGGGAAGTTTTGAAACAAACTCTTGTTGGTAACTGATTTTGACAGCCCGAACGAGTGTCACTCATAGTCAAGTTTAATAAAATATCCCAATTGCTTTTTCAGTGGACATCATGGCGGCTATCAATAACAACACCTATTGGTTATGATAAGTTATCGCGTCATATTTGCTTAAAAAAAGTCTTCCAATGCTTCTTATAACTTGTTGAGCTTTCAATTTGGGCACAGGGGCTAGAATTTTAAAGAGGAGGGGGAAGAGAACTGACAACTGACAACTTGAAAATGGTCAAACGTTTAACAAGCAACTGACAAATGCTTCAAATATTGAGATCAAGTCAATATTTCAGCCGGCAACTGAAAAATGGTGGACATTTTAACAGATAGCTTAACTGACATTAACAGAGAACGTTTTAACGGAAAAATCCACTTAAACCTCAATTTCCACGATGACCACAACATTTTAAAAGCCAAATGGGTCATATGACAGCTTTCGTTTACTTTTTTTCTCAAACTCAGTCTACAATCAATGAATTCATGAATTTTGTTGGCTAAACAGTGTAAGCAGAGCAACCTGAGCTTAAATTTGACTGGTGGCAACAGGTACTGGTTTAGAATGCCATCGCACGCCTTAACGACCGAATGCATATTACCTAACAGAGTACCTGCAGAATGCAGAAAAGCAAAATTCAACTCTCCACTTTTAAAAAATATATTTGTTATTAGTTGGCGAGAAACGACCGAATGAAATTGACAGTGAATTTGCTAATTACTATAGGACTGAAAAAAGAAAATGTTCTGACGCTATCACACATAAACAAACTGTGATAGATTTTTCTCGTTATTCTATATTCTCGCTTTGATAACGGTCCCGCAAACATAACATCTTCAAATTCGAAATGTTTTGTGAAAAAAACTGTTTCCCTTTTTTGGAACAACTTGCAGCAGAATTGACGGTTTAACTGAGTATGCTGAGATAAGATATTATGATAAGATTATTATTTATTATTATTATTCTAAAGTTTTTCATGTAAAAAATACTATTAGAAACTATTGGTACCAAATGAAAGTGTACAAGGAGTGGCCCGGATCCTAACAACTAGCAGATTAAATACCTCGTCTACAAATGCCTTCAGAAACGCATCCAATTCGCTTTTAGGGATTTGTCCATTGCCTGAAAATTTTATTTAAAAATAAGAGCAATATATTAAAAATTGCGGATAAATGCAAGCAGATGTTCTGCTAGAATCTTGACTCCGTTTGTAAATGTCTTACCTTCTTTGTCAAATATCTTTAGAATTGTCACAAATTGCTTGGACGTTATGCATTGGGTGTTTGCCGAAGCCATAGAGTACACGTGAAAATAAAATGCTTTCCGGCCACCTATAGAGTTACAAAACTGACTAACAGAATTCGAGTGTTAAAACTTACTAACCGGCGATAAATTATATTTGGTGGTTATAATAAACACCTGGCAGACTTCCAGTCGATGAAATCATTTTCTGTTGGTCGATATAAAACACGTGATACAATGCACAGCCTCAATGACGGATATATCTGGGATCTCTTTTACGCCAGTCTGTACATCGAACGTTAAGCCCGTGTTAAAATTTATAAATATTTCTCAAGTTTGAGAAAAGACAAATGCTGTGAGAAGGTATGCTGTAGATTCTTTTTGCGTCTAAAAAAATCGTTTAATGCATAAATAACCCCTGCATGCATTAAGTTTAATGACGTTAAATTTTATGCCGGAACGATTGTTCATTATCTCGTGAATTTCTTTATCTGTGCATTCTGAAAAAATACAAGCCGATATTTCTTGGTTGCTAAGTAACAGTAAGTAACATCCACATCAATAATAAATATTTGAATAATTTCCCATACTAAGATATGTGGATCTTAATCCTATAATAATTTGACATAAATTTGAAGAAACATATGAAAACGTTTGCAAGGAAATAGCTTTTCTAAAAAATATTAGTATTAGATGCAAATTTTGATTTATCACAGAAATAAGCTGTACATATCTGCCTATTTTAATCGAGCAGGTGTGTGGGTCCTTATTTTCTCTGAGAGTGCTTTCCAACAATTTTTCAAAGTGCGTCGAATATGTTACAGTTGAACATTCAACAAATACACCGATAGCGCTTTCTACCTTCCCCCTTTCCCCAACCCTTTCTTCGCATGCATTGTTTTATGTTTTAATGTTTCAGTTACTACGGGCGCTGTGATTGGTCAAATTTAGAGGGACGTATTCTATTGCAAAGGCCCGCTAAAGTTCAAAGCTGTTTTTTTGCTGAAACGTTTCGCGATTTATCGCCAAGTACTTTTAACTTTTATCAAGTGTTTAAATCTTTCTTTTATCTGATTTTAAATTATGTATTAAGACGGCTAATGACTATACAATGATTTCAGAAGTGTCATCCCGTTCCGCCGCCTGCCTATAACCAGAAGAAATCGTTCCCAAACCCATCAGACACACACAGTAGGGATGAGATATAATAAATATCCAATTAACCGTATAGTGAAAAACTGTGACCTTGGACTTGAAAATGTTGCCCTCGGCGTGCGGCCTCTTTTTCACTATACAAATACCGGCAAATAACATATATTTATGTCCAGCGCAGTCATGGAATAAATATATGTTATTTGCCGGCTGGGAGGTCCGTATAGTGAAAAACTGTGACCGAGGTCTTGAAAATGCTGCCCGAGGTCGCAGGCCGAGGGCAGCATTTTCAACAACCTCGTTCCCAGGGCTTTTCCCTTGAAGGGAAAAGCCCTGGGAACGAGGTTGCATTTTCAAGTCCGAGGTCACAGTTTTTCACTATACGGACCGACTCTAAGTCGGTAAATAACTTATTTATTTTTTTCCAAGCTCTCAAACGAAAGAAAACTCACGGAAAAAAACTCACGCAAGCGTTACTGTGACCGTGGTCAGAGATAGGAAAATCAGGACCACGCTAAGAACCAATCAGATTGCAGGATTCGTTACCGTGCCCGCTTGGAAGAAACATAACTGTGAGTAATAAAATCTAGAAGGAAAGAAATCGCAACAACACAAATGTAGGGAAAAACGTTGTCGATTGTTAGGTTGTATTATTGTGTCAATATGACCCCTATCGGCCATCGCGATCCACCATCTAAGACAGACTTTAACATCTTTGTGATATTAATATTTGTTTACAATTAGTAATATTGCCAAATCTGTTTTGTAGACCTGAAGTAGTTCAAGAATACTTAAGCCGAGGAGATATTGTTTCCACGTACGATTAAGGTGCTATAGCCTGACAGAAAACGGAAAAACAAGTCACATGAGCAAACCGATATTCACCAGTTTGGTTACTATACATTACTTTTCAAAATCCATGCGAAAAGATTAAAATCTGGGCGGGCAATGTCTCCCCCGCGGCCATCACCCGCGCCTGCGTAGTAGCATTATCAGACAGAATTTGATAGCATATGGAGAACATTCTCCTTTAGATTTGTATACAATCCTCTGACTTTTATCGCTCAATTGGCTTTTTTGAGCAGTATTTGTGTTACTGACTTCGGCTTCCGATCATTAACAGCTTGAACCGGAACGAAAATAGTGAAGGATTTCAGGGAACTTCGCGTACTATAGACACTTTGTTTGGCACGAAGTTATATTTAAGCTAAAGCTTTTAAGCCACGTCCAAACACACTGACATGTCTTAATCTTCACAGACGCCGAAAAATACACATTTATAGTCTACCTTTGATATGTTGTAGCTCTGAATTTCTCATTACGGTCACGGGTGTCATTTTCGGAAATAGGTCGGAAGTCATTACGAATAAATGTCTGAGGTTTTGTGATTATTAAAAAAAGGTACGATAGGGGCATGAGATAAATCTGCTTCACTCATTTTTGCCCTGCAGCAAATAAAACATGGGTCCTAACTGGCGCATGCCTTTATAATTATGCAAGATAGTACTATCTCGTGTCTAGTGATGTGACACAAAACTTTATCTGCTTTTTCAAGGGCTCTAGCACAGATTAAATCGGAATATATCATTGCGAACATCCATGTCTGACACTATTTTAAATAGAAACAAAGATCATTTTAACGTTAAAGGTAAAGGCGGAGACGATAGAATAAACGTAACGAAAAAGAAAACTTTTAAAAAAAGAGCGAAAAAATCGAAGAAAACAGAGATTTTGTTGACAATTAACAAGGTTGTCAAATTGTATTTTAATAAAAATTCGATTGACAGTATTTAAACAGTATTGCGTTTCAGTTCCTCTTTTAATCTTTGATAGCGTGTTTTTCGTTTTATGTTATACATAAAGTATTAAGAAATTATTTTTTTTCTGACTTCAAAACAGCTTTAGTCTGAACATTGTGTTCTAAATTTTAGCTTTATATGAATTTTTTTTCTGCCTCATCTTGGTTCCAAAACATTTAACATTGCTGACAGCTCGAGAATATTAAAAGTATTCTTTGTCACCCAAATCTGACATTGCAGCAAGACACTCTTCAAACACAAATTCAAATTTGGGACGATGTATGCTGGTCTCCGCTTTTTGTTTAAAAAAAGGAATGGAAATTTCAGCTAAAAAAAGCAAAATGTGAAAGATACATCTGGTTTTTGTGCAAACAGTATTTTGATATGCAAACTTAATCGTCAACACTTGCCCCTAAAAACGTTCATTCTATTTACGTGTGAAAATCGACAGCAGTAAATCGTTGTTTCTAAAGATAACTAAGTCAACATACTGGCACAATGATATTAAGCCTTTCCTTCATTTGCATATGTAAGCTTTCACTGATCGGAGTAGGTTTTGATTTCACTTCAAGTGGTTTGGGGCAAGTTGTTTCAATAACCACTGCGATCCTCACGGAAAAC
>Ga0126337_10001446_pt1 | contig 14389 bp, 6 predicted proteins | sample DipCmetagenome_FD_92527 | JGI IMG/M metagenome (GOLD analysis project Ga0126337, IMG submission 92527) | Coral microbial communities from La Bocana,Puerto Morelos, Mexico - Diploria C A metagenome | ecosystem: Host-associated > Invertebrates > Cnidaria > Coral | place: La Bocana,Puerto Morelos... | reverse complement strand
TGATACTCAAATTTAGTGACTTTAAATGCTCTGGGACTGGGGATTTGAACCGATAATCTGAACTAAGTTTAAACACCCAGCCCATTCCCTCCTGCAACTTAACATTGATGGGCATGTAAGATGACTGCAGTGGCTATTGAAGCATGGTGTTTTTAATTACTGTATGAGCCATGGTGATACAAAAAAATTAATTTGTAAAATCATTTCATATTTATATTAAGTAACTATTGAAAGTGGCACCTTGTTCTAATAGTGTACTGGCCTTTTTAGCTTGCTGAATTAAGGCGACTTAGGGCGACTTAAGGCGACTTTAGGCGACTTTGTGCGACTTTGTGCGACTTTGCGCAACTTAAGGCGACTTAAGGTCCCAGAGTAGGCCTTGGCTCGGGTATAGCGGTGCCCTCTCATACTAGAAACCGCTCGTTTCACGCGCGCACAACGAGTTGTGACGTGCTTAATTTTGCACGTGTAAATGACGCGCAAACCTTTTGTCGAGTCACACGAGCAGAAACAGTTGCCTTTTATTTTCACACTTAGCGCCTCGTTCAACTGTGCTCCGAGTTTTGCTATTCCCCGCACGAGAATGTCCGCCACGTGGGACCAACACATTCAAGTTACTTTCAGTGGAGTTTCCCTCGCCAACGAGGCGATCAATTTTCAAAAGATTTCTTTTGTCATAAATCCTCGTTCGAGAATTTATCGATCTTGGGAAACCGTTAGCTCCATTTGCATCTTTTTAACCTGTCTGATTGTCCCTTTTCAAGCAAGCTTTGATTCGCACAGTTCAACGCTTTGGGCTTTGACTTACATTTTTGATGCTCTATATCTCGTGGATGTGTCGCTGAGATTTTTGGTTGGATATTTCAGCGAAGGAACACTTATCACCGACCGATCGCTTATTCGGCGACGGTATCTCCTTGGCATGTTTATACCGGACTTACTGACCCTTATACCGTTGGATCTGCTGGCTTTTGTAGTTGGCACACATCTCAGATGGCATCAGACATTGACCCTGTTGGGGCTGAAACGTTTTCTGAGAGTACTTCGGCTGCATTTGTTTCTCGGTAGGTTGCATAAATTTTGACTTGCTGTCGCCATTTTTTGTTAAAGGGCGCGCTAGATTTCATTTTATTGTGTAATTTCTGGCAGAATTCGCGAGGGTAAAACCTCGCCACTGAGATCGTTAGACCGCAGCGTTTGAGGCGATCACTTAGGCATGTATTTCTTGTAAGATGCTTACATGAAGAAGTTTGTGAAAAAAATCATAGCCCTTCAGTTTCACCAATTTGAAATGTAACAGACCGTTTACTTTTTGTGGTATGAGTTACTAGTGAAATTTAGCAATATATAACGAGCTTTCTCTTTAAAAGAAATTTCGTGAATCAATAAGTATTAGATAAAATGCACTTTTAAGAGTTGATAATGATTGTCAAAGCAGTTTGCGGATCCACTGGGCTATCCTCTTGTGAATCCACAGATTCCGTTATAAAGAAATTCACGACAGGACAGACCCATAATTAAGTGGAAAGAAAACCTAACGCTGTTGAAATATTCAGTTGCAAAAACCATTACTGTGGTTTCTTTCTGTTTGATGTTTTTTTTTTCCGATTGAAAAAGAAAAGAAAAGTTACAGGAAGAGAAATTCGACCTGATTAACTCTGTTTCATTTTTGCTCTTTCCAGTCTGTTTATTTCTAAGACAGAGCAGTGATTGCACAGCGTTGAAATAGCCTGTCTTTATCTCCCACCAATGTGAAATGTCGGATCGGAATCTCGGATCGTGCACGCGTGCCCTACCTAGGTTGAGCTTATAGTTGGATTTTGTACTTCGTTCGAAAGTTTATCTCCAGATTTTCTAGCTCGCCCCTCCCATTTCCTTCTTTCTCCACCTTATAAATAGCTGGCTGGTTTGCAGTTTCCAAAATATAAATCATAACCATTCAATAACTGGATTCAAGAAGCTTGGATATTAAAGATGATTGATATATAAAGAACCTACCAAGATTTAGATCTGTGCGGTGATTCATTTGCGCGTTACATTGACAACTGTTGGACCAACCTAAGCACCAACCTAGCGGCCGTAAAGTGAGAGAACATCTGTCATCGAGTTTTGCCGTCGAAACAAAAAGTTGTTACTCTAACTGTTTTGTTAGCAAACCTGGGCAATAACACATCTTTTGGCCTAACCGAGAGCCTTTTCTGGGCCGCCATTTTAATGTCGCAAAACGCACAAAAACTTGGAAATTCAAGCTTGCTTGCCCTGTCGGGTATAAGCCTTGCAAAACATCAAGTTGTTAGAGGGTCTTCCATTTGATGAAACTCAAATTACAGGAGGATTGATAATTTTCTTTTGATAATGACGTCACGTGAAACCAAGAATTACTCGTAATTTCAATCCGGTGTGCGAGAGTAAATTTACATTTTTAGTAACAAATTTATGGAAAAGGTTGATTTTCGTTTTTTTTTGTTTCTAAGCAGTCCGAAGACAAATCATTGAATATGATTGGCTAATCGCAAGCGCGCTCTAGCAACTGATAACATAGATATTTGACAATTGCATTATGACCTCCAGATATTGAGTGTGCGCTTGTTAACAAAATAGTGGCCGCTTCTTTGCATTTTCGAAGTGCCTGTAAAGAGGACTTAGATATTTTTAACGACTAGTAGATTTATATTGAATTACATTCGCTCTCGATTTCTTTGCATGATAGTTGAGGAGGGTAAAGCGAATAATCTAATTGATTAAATGAAGAATTTTAAAAATCTTTAGGCTTTGCTTTTATTTCAGGAGCGCGAGAGAGCGAACTGGGAACTAATACGTCACTCATCCGGGCATTGAAATTCGCTACGGTCGGTATTATTACGATTCATTTGATGTCATGTGTGTGGTATTCTCTGGCGTGTTCCAATGAAGGAGCTTTTGAAATGTCATGCGACGCCAGCAGCTGGGCAGTAGAACTTGACACAGGTAGATCATGTCATGTAGGGATAATTTGTACTGATAATTATTAAGCGCAAACAAAACAAAAATGATTAAGTGGCTTGAAAAATTTTTAGAAGTTTAACAAATGCGCGAGGTCTGGTTGGCCTAGCCAAAGGGATCATTTTATCATTTACTTTAACTTTAACTTTTTAAATGTACAATTGATAACGCCCTAGGACTTTAAATTTCAGCTTTTTAGGTATGCAGGGCCCTTCTGAAAACGATATATGTGACGTTGGCTCCCTGTGAAAATATCTTACTATGATGGACACTCTCCATGTGGATCTTTGAGAGAGCTTCTACTTTATCTTATTTATTTTTTTACTCATATCCAATTTAAGTGATGATCAGCCGAGGAACATATAGATTACATATATCTAAATATATAATAACCCAGATTATTATCGCATTTTGATTGGTTCTCGCCTATGATCTATTGAAGAACAGACGCACTATTAACGCGTCATCATTACAAAGTTTATCCGCTCTCTTTTTTAATCAATTATATATAGATATTTTAACTAACTTGACAAACGAAGATATAAAAGAAGGTCTAACCGAGGCTGGAATCATGTACTAGAAACAGAAGGAAAGCCACGTCTCTTTGTGGAAAATGATTTGCAAAATAAATTCAGGCAGTCGCAGTCCAGCGCGACTGAAAGAAACACAAAATGGATATTGCCAGTGCTTTGCTTCGCATTTAACAAGCCCAATAAGCAAAAACGTTAAAGACTATTTTTTAACTGAACTTCTCCCAGTCTCAGAATAATTGTACACACAGATTAATGTCAGAATGAAACATGATAACAACACATCTCAAATCGATTAGCATCCAATGTTGTCCTCAACCACAAGTTTTTCGTGCGTAGTCTTCAAATTTTGCAATATTCAAGACAACGTTCAGGTTTTTCAGCTCACAGGTTGCTCTGATGATGAAACCGATGTTTCCTGTATTTCTATAAAATCCTTTCAATTCTGCTTTTGCTGTAAGTTTTTAAGGGACGCTCGATTAGAGTTTGACAGTAACGTGATCTCTCTAAAAAACGCATAACGTCAAATTGCTATTTTCGTGTTTGTCAAAATGAAAAAGGCGCCAAAAATTAGTTTGAAATAAACCAGCTTTTATGCGTTCAAGTTTCTTTCTTTATTATACAAAGCAAATAGATTCCACGTTTCCGTTCAGTAACAGATCACAAAAGACGTCAAACTTGTAAGAGCGTCAGCGACACACCAGGCTTTTGCCTCTTTCCCTTCGATTTATGGTCCAAGCGCTTTGGCCATAAATCGAAGAAGAGAAAAACTCGGTCCGTAACTTATAGTAGGGACCTCGAAATGGGTTAGTAAGAGCTATTTAGCCATGCTTGACACCAAGCGTATAGCCAAGGGCGAAGGACGACATTCTCCCAAAACGATCCCGAAGCAAGCTCGAATAGTAATTTACCTTTACTCTTCTACGTCTGAAATATTTCACTGACTGGAAAAACCTAGCACGATTTATTCAACCAAACAATCGAAAATTTCGTAGCTTGGACAAACGGCTCCGACATTTCCAGGAAATCTACAAGTTGTTCAATTTCCGAGAAACATACCGTGCAACCAAAAACTCTGGAACAATCTGGACGAAATTTTAGAAAATTTCGATATACCTCGCAAACTGTCCTCTTTTCCGAAAATCCGGAAAATACTATTGCAATCGTTACTGGGAATTTCCGTAAATTCAAACGAAATTTTTCGACAAATATAAAGCGCTCCTAACTTACTTCAAGCGCTCAATTCCTATCGAGACCACTCTATTGATAGCTTATTCACTTCTACGTTTGTCAAAAAAGAAGACACGAGACAACTATCGAGTATTTAGCTTGTAAAATGTAAAATGCTTGTAAAATGACAACTATCGAGTATTTAGTAGTAAAATGTTTCTTTCTTCTGTTTATTTTGACGAGGTCGAATTTATTTTAGGAATTCAACTTATTGACGTTAGAAGTAAATATGTTCTCTCTCTGTACTGGGCAACAGCGACTGCTACCTCCACTGGGTACGTTTTACAGACTAGTTATTCATACTTTTGATTAAATATATAGTTCTAGAGTCAGTAGCCGGTAAAGCAGGCCATGCAAGCACCCTTTTGATTTTCACTGGCTTAAATTTTAGCTTTCGCTCATTAATCGGGTTCCGAAATTTTAAAATAATCATGCTAGCTATCATTTAAAACTAGTCGATACGAGCCAGACAGACAGTGAGACAAAGAGAGAGACGTACAACCGAAAGACAGTCAGACAGTAACACAGTCGAACAGTCAGTCTGAAAGTAAGACTGTTGTACCATCGATTAGTCGGTAGTAAAACAGTCAGACAGCCAGACAGCCAGACAGCAAACAATCGAACGGTAAGGAATTCGGACAGTTGATCAGACAGATAATCAAACAGTCAGAGAGCCCAGATAGTCGGCATGTTTGACAATCAGAAAGTCGGTCAATTAAACAGTCAGAAGTCAAACAGTTAAACAGTCAGACTGGCAGACAGTCGGATAGTCGGATGGTTGGACAGGAAAGCAGTCAGGCAGTCGGACATTGAAACAGTCAAGCAGTAACAGGGTCACTCAGACAGGGAGCCATGCAATCAAACAGTCAAGTAGTTGGACAGTCAGACAATCGGAAAGCCAGAGAATCGGACAGTTAATCAATCAGGAAGTCGGACAGTCAAGCAGTTAGCCATTCGGACAATAAGACAGTCTAAGATTCTGACATTCGGACAGTAAGACAGTCAGACAGTCGGAGTGGAGGACACAGTCACACAGTCAGGCAGTGAAACAATCGAAAAGTCATAGAGTCATACAGCCAAACAGCCACACAGTCGGGCAGTCAGACAGTTGGAAAGGCAAACAGCCAGTTAGTTCGACATTAAGACAGTCAAGCAGTTAGACGGTCAGTCAGAGAGCCAGAAAGTCGGACAGTTGGTTGCTTAGACAGTAAAACAGTTACGCACTCCGACAATCAGATAGCCGGAAAGTCGGACAGTCTTACATTTAGACAGTCACACTTTCAGGCAGTCAGACAGTCGAGCAGTCAGACAGCCGGTAATCTGGACAGGCAAGCAGACAAACAGTCAGTAATTAAGAGTGTCAAGCAGTCAGACAGTTGGACAATCGGACAGTCAGACAGTCGGACAGTCAGACAGCCGGTAATTTGGACAGGCAAACAGACAAACAGTCAGTAATTAAGAGAGTCAAGCAGTCAGACAGTTGCACAGTCAGACGGTCAGACAAGATAAATTGGTTTTATCAACTGGGTTGATTATGTGAACTGGCAACCGTATCGAGATTTAAAAACCGACGTTTCGAGCGTTATCCGTTCGTAGAAACGATTCACTCCGACAAAGTGATAACGATCGTTCCGACGAAGCAAGAACGCTCGAAACGTCAGCTTTTGAATTTCTTTACGATTCCAATTCACATTATCAACCCAGTTGAGAAATAATACTCCCAACCCACAGACGCAGCACTATACAGTTTCTTTAGAAACTTTCCCCTTTAGACAGTCAGACAGCTAGATAGTCAGACAGTCAGCCAGTCGGACAGTCAGACACTCCGGCAGTCAGAGAATTAGATAGGTGGACGGTGAAACACGCAGACGAGCATACAGACAGACAGACAAAGACGCCGTTGATCAAGCAGACAGAAAAACAAACAGGCAGTGAGAGGCAGTTACTGACTCGTCTTTAAGACTGAAGGCATCAATAAAAGCTTTATTCCCAGGCTGAACTCGTCTTCAAGAACAAATTGTCATCTCAGTCAAGCATACAATCAAGATCAATATTCTATTTTAATCTTATTGAAATTCTATTTACAATTACAGTTATGGGGATCTGCACGCTGTTACATTACAAGAGAAATGGTTTTCCATATTCGCCATGTTGGCGGGAATAGGTTTGTTTTTCGGGTTCATTTTAGGTGGAATGGCGTCCATGCTGACCAACTTAGATTCACAACGTGCCAGATACATCCATCATCTTGACGTCATCAAAGACCACATGGTATGTTATTGGAAGATTTTAATAAGGGTGTTAGAATCTCAGTTTTTGGCTACATCTGTCGCGTCTCCTTAATGCATCCCGGGTTCGAAATTTGCAATATGTGGGTCGAATTTTTTGTTGGTTCTAGGGTATTTCTCTAGTTTCTCCGGTTTCTCAGGTTTTCCCTTCTCTCCAACAACCAAAGTTTCCAATTCCAATTGGTTCAAGAAAGAGGAACAGCATGAAAACCAACTAAGGTCGACTAGTTTCCTCTCTGAATATCGTAATTCTGTAATATATACTTGGTTTGATCGAAATAGAAGAACATTCTCAGTTCTCGGGTGAACTCAAAAACTACCAATGATAAGGTTAGTAAATTGGCAAAAATAAGCCACATAGTTCTTTCAATTTGGTTACTGACGGCCCAGAAAAGAAGTGAAACACGATGGTGAACGGTCCAGAAAAAAGGTGAAACACGATGGGAATTAGATAGTTTTGTCTGTGATATCTGGATGCCATTATGCCATTAAACGATGGCATCCGTAACCTTCCGTAGGCCATCAGACTGAAACTATGCCAATTGGTAGTGGTTAGGATTTTATTTTCTTCACATCCATGTAAGTTAATTTACGGTACATCTATTTTATATCGACACTAAGTGCCTTTTAATTTTGCAGCATGATATGAAGATATCTCGTAACATGCGTGACAGAGTCCTGTCTTTCTACGAATATCTGGTAAATAAATTCTTACTTTTATTATACTTTCTACCTAAATTACTAGGAATCTAAGAGATTCTACTTTTTTTATTTCCTTTCTTCTCGACGTAAGAGATATAGTAAAGAGTCGCTATAGAAACGTTAACTTAATCTTTTCAAAACACTTTTTTTTAATTTAAAAGATGAGTCAAAAATACAACCCAAATGAAAAAGAACTTTAAATCCAAAACACCGAGAGTTACACTTCACCTTGAAAGGTATTTATTCACATAAAATACTAACAGTTATCAGTATAAGCGAATTTTTTTGTTTCTCAAGTTCTCAAACCTATAAACAATTCACCAAGTAAAAAAAGAATCAAACCGTGATGGAGGTTTGGATACCTGTTCTTGTTTGGCATAGATTTTGACGATGTTCCTTCTCCCTTTACTCCTTAGTTTTTGTTTTGATCAAAACTTTTCGAATCTCGTCAAAATTACTCCGATGTGGGCCGTATTTCCAACTCTCTTTTCGATGTTTGGATATTCCGATGAAACACTATCTCTCGTGTCTGACATATTACTTTCTAACTCTTTCCATTTAGATACCTCATGCACCCTAAAGGGTTTCAAATCAAGTCTAATTTTTAACAGATTTTGAGTGTTTTTCTTATTCGTTTCAGTGGACACATAATCGTGGCGTAAGTGGTGTAGGCATGTTCAATGATTTACCGATGACCTTCCAAGCTGAACTATCTCTAATGATCAACAAAAAGGTTTTCGAAGAGGTATGTGATAAACTTTGAAAGCAATAAACCAGTTAAATCTTTGAATTCATGATATAAAGTACAGGTAAAATTTGTTTCGCTATTCTTTAAACATCACAGGCTCCTCTGTTCAGAGATCTCAACCCTGGTTTTAAGCGCATGCTCTCTCTGGTTATACGCCCTGTGTTCTATATGCCAAATCAGGTCATAGTGAGCAGGGGAGACATTGGACATCACATGTTCTACATACACCGCGGTCGAGCAGAGGTTGGTATGTCTTGATGTTACATCTTTAATTAGCTCACTTTCGTACTTGAGAAAGGCGAGGCACTTTCTCTTCGGTTTGTTTTTGTTTTGTGGAAGTACGTTATTTTCCTTTCGTTTTGGGAAACATTTCCATATAGCCCCATACATTTATTATGCATGCAGAATGATTAATTATGTATGCGTTCTATTGTTTTTGAAGACAATAGGAACTGCCAAAGGTATTGAATATATACATTGATAATTACTACTTACTGTATGAATAAAAGAGGATTTCATTGCGCGCTTTTGCGCGCTGTCTTTTCGCTGATTCTCTTCTTCCCCTACCTCCATTCCTGGCTTTACTTGGGGTAGAAGAGCACAGAACGCGTCATCAGAATGGAATGAGTAAAAACTTAAATTATTCAATGCATAACAAATTTCTGTATTAATATTCCACTGACTAAATAGGAGTGTGGAAGTCTGGAAATGTGGAAATATGTGTTGAACGGCTAAATAGTTAACGTCCTAAGCTTGGTAATCTGGAAATCTGGAAATCTGGAAATCTGGAAATATGCGTTGAACGGTTTAATCGTTAACGTTCTAATCTTGGCTTTTACTTGGGGTAGAAGAGCACAGAACGCGTCATCAGAATGGAATGAGTAAAAACTTAACTTATTCAATGCATAACAAATTTCTGCCTTAATATTCCACTGACTGAGGAGTGTTTCTTTTTTCTTTCTTTTTTATTTTGCTGTTTAATTGCTCTTGAAAATAAAAAAGTGGTTTCCATTTGAGGGTTGCGAAATCATAGGCCACAATTCGAATTGCACGGACTCGCGTATTTTGAGGTTGACGGCCTCTACCGCCTTTGGAAAGTAAAATCCAAAACAAAACATAATTTTATCGAATTTTACATTTTATATCCTTTCCGTTGATATATAGTTTTTGGGGTTTTTTTTTGAAAACAGCGCGCGCACAAATTTTTTTTTTTTTCTGGAGGACACCCGCGAAGGTTTGAAGTAACCTTAAAGAGATATCTTGATTGGTTTGTTTTAAACTACAGATTCTTTGTAACAATGAAACCACAGTGCTAGTGACTCTGAATGAGGGAAAACTGTTCGGTGAGGTAAGTGCATATTATAAAACACGTATTGAGGTCGTAACCAAACATTTACAGCTGAGAAGTAATGTGAAAATTTCGCAAATATGCTTTGAAGGAGCTTAGTTGATAGAAAGAGGGAATAGATCTTTGGTACAATTCACTATAAGATTAGAGCACGGGCGAACTAGTAAGTTGTAGCAAGTCACTTTACTTTTTTCTCGAGATTCGTGAGTAGGTAAGGCTGCGAATTTTGTTATGTGATAACGAGAAACTGGCGGAGACCGAGATGTTTACGTCTTTACGGTTCTTTACACTTAGCAGTTGCAAAAAGGAACATGATCATGAAAGCTTCATTTCTTCAAAGCTTTCAACTGAAGAAATAACATAGTTTTCAACTATACCGAGGTTGTGATTATTTTTTGACGTATGTGCTGTATTTCTGTATCATTATTTTCAGTTGAGTATGGTGTACAATCTTCCACGATCAGCGTCAGTTCGTGCCGCCACTCCATGTGTCATTTTTATTCTGGACAGAGCAGATCTCAAAAAAGTTCTAAATCATTACCCGGCAGGTCAGTTTTAGAGCCCTTTTAGTTCGTTAACTTCGACTGGTACTTTGAATAAACCCCAAGGGGGGGACAAAGGTATTCATCTACCTCTCTCTGTTGAGAGATCAGGGTGTCCGCGTAAGAAGGCGGATGGTCGCGACAATTCCGCTGCGAATGACTCAAGATATTTCTGGCGAAGCTTCAACTCTTTTCAGCTCTACAACAAAACAAAAAGATATTACTGCTGACAGTCTTGTAGAATATCTTAAAGTGAACAAGTCTAAATTTTGTTGAGCTGGAACTTTTAGTGAGCTTATTGAGTTCATTAACAAACATCTTCATCTTGGCGAAGGCGTGGCAAAGATAATCGATAGTTAATTGGAGTTAACGGGAGGCGAGTTAACTGGAACACTTTAGGTCCAAGGGTCAAAAGAAGACTTTCCTAAACCAATTAATTGATGGTACAAAGGGAATTGAGTTCCCAGCCCTGTGTCTCCTCGACATTTGTGATGAAGATGGCGACAATGCCGCATGTCATCAGACCTGGAGTGATTTCCTAGCGCCGGCCCCGAATTTGCTGACAGATGAAAAGATGAAAGATGCCGGTGATTTGAAGAGAGAGTGGGTCCTTGCGACTAATCATGGCAACGAGTCGCGTAGACAAGTACCATCGTGTGAACTAGCCATTTTTGCCACAAAACTTAGTCCCTGCGACTAGTTCTACAAATTCATACTGGTTCGAATTTTTGGGGAAAAGTCCTTTACAGAAGACCAGCTGCAGGGACAAGTCGCAATGACTAGTCCCCTGGAGTGCGTCGACCTTTACTAGCGCACAAGCATAAGCTAGAGTAACAGGCCTTAATTAAGCCTCTTTCCTTTCCTAAAAGTTCATAACAAGAAAGCTTTCTATATTTCTTTCTTTAGTGGCGGATCAGTTTTATTTAGCCGTTGAACTTCGATGTGATCTCGACCACCTGCAGTTAGACTTTCCAGGAGGCTGCAACAAAGAAACGTTCTTGGAAATGGACAAAAGTGAAGCCGAACAGTACCTAAGACAAAGTGTGGTAAGGACCGACTACGGAAAGGGAAAATAAGGTTTAACGATAATTTCGAAAATGGCAAAGGCAGCTTAAATTCCGGCATAGTTTACATTTCTTTTTAGTGTCTTGGTGTTTTTTTTGGTTTTCTACTGAAACAAATTTTAAAGTTCTATGGTGCAACGAAGGTAGTGTTATTTTACAGAAATTACATCAGCTCTCAGTGTTACGTGCACAGCCGACATCTTTCTACAAGTCAATAATGTGAGCACAACGGACTTCTTTACCTTTGAATTGGACTTTAAGTCATGAAATATGGATTTATTTAACATCAGATTAAGGCTAGGAGCATCAAGAACTCATTATATGAGTGGTAACGCGATTGTTTTGAATTTTATCATTCGAAATCATATTTCGAATGATAAAAGCGGTAGCGACCCGGCTCCACCGGAAGTCACTATTGAGAGCCGATCGACTATACTCAAATCATTTGATTTATACCATAAATTGGATAACATCAAATGTCCACAATCTTCTAGTCGGCCATTTTACAGCTGTCTGCTCAGAGATCTGACCTTTGAATGGCAGCGGCGCCGGAAATGACCTTTTTGCTCGCTGCTTTTGTTGTGTAACTACAATTTTTCACTTTTACAGTTTCTCTCTATCAGTGGTGGCTTTGCTATCCATGGCTAGCTACAGCTAAAGTGAAGGCAGTTGTTAGTGTCTATCACACTGGATAGGAGTCCATAGAAAGATGTAAAGCAAGGATTCAAATCGGTGAAGATCAAAAATGGCTTTCTTGGTCTGAATTTCCAGGCCAAGAAAACTTGGTTTGGGGTCGTTTGACCTGAGACTTCATCGGCTTGCAAAAGTTAATGAAAACGCAGAATATTATGCCATATCAACTCAACACCAATGGAAATTAACTAGTATAATCTCAGTTGATTATAACAATATACTATAATATAATATATGTAAAACAATGGCAATTAATTATTAAAATTTTCGGTCAACGAAACGGGAGAAAATTAAACATCGATTGTTTATTAATTAAACAGTCGATTTGTTTATTAATTAAACAATCGATTTATTTCTTCCGGAAAGACTTCTTAATACATCTAACCTTAGTTTGATGACATTACTCGATCTATCACCGCCAAATTAAACTTCGAGCTCCGTGGTAAAAAAGTCAGTTGTGTTCTTTTCGGTTCGAGAAAATTATCACAAAACCCTAAAAACTCATTTGAATATACGGCAAAGAGGAAAATATTTGAAAACACATATACGTCCGCTTGAGTCTGCGCAAAAAGCAAATTCTGGAAAAGATTTTGAAGTTTCAATTCAGTCACCTTTGTTGAAGTCATTAAATCGTAATAAACATTCATTTAAATAAAGGCTGACGCTGGACGTCGAGCCGTTAAGTGTTTTTCTTCGAAAAGTTTCAAAAGTTTGATTTCAAAGGTTTTTTAAGTGTTCATCCATTCGTACTCAGCTAGGCATGCTTTGTTTGACTTTTTCTCACTTTCCCCATTTTTCCTACTTTTTGTTAAACCGATGACGTCACAAGTTAAAGATTACCATGGTCTCTGGGAAAGCCTTTTGTCGGAATAACCAGTCAAAGGATTAATCATAGAAATGACGTAATTTGGACATATACGTTCGTGTTTTGAATTATCTATTTGTTTGCCCAGATCTAGTTACTAACTGGCTACTTATTTGTCAATAGGGATTCAACGATCAGGCATCTACAAAGAAGAAAAGGTACATAACTTAATTACCAGAGGGCGGTTGAGATAAGTAGTACATTTCTCGACTTCACCGTACCATTTAAACAACATCTCTTCCTAGATATTATTTCAGCACACTATAAGAACTTTCAAAGCTGTTAAAAAATTTTTCTATTTAGAGGTTTTTTAAACGGTTTTAAGAGTTTTTTTTTTGCACTGTAGAAAGAATATCTATGAAGAGATGTTTTTAATGCGCAGTTCGTAGTAGAAGATCACAGATAAGGTCTAAATGGACTAAATGTGATAAGAAAAAAAGGTTGGACATGAGGCAATAGCCAGTGTGCCACTGATGTTCTTTCCACATTTTGACGTCTTCTCTGATTTATTACTGAACAGATACACGGAAGGGAAACATGGAATCTGTCTGTTTGATATAACAAAGATTAGAAAGCAAAAATGTTAATGACGTCATCAATGCCCGTGTCCTCCAATTGATGTCAATAGCGACCTTAAGATTTGACTACAAGTACGAGATTAAGTACCAGTACGCCTTTTAAATCTAGCATATGTGGCTTTGATAACCGCTTATCAAACCAATCTTGTGTCTCGGGTCTTCTTATCTGCTGGTAAACAACGGGAAGGAGTGAAAGTTCTAGGGAATTAACTGATTCGAAATTTGAAAGACATACTCGTGCTAAATCCCGTACGCGTACTCTCAACTCAAGGTCGCTAATATTGCACTATAAGCAGTTTCACCAATAAACCATTATTACTGATTATGTTTTAAATTTAGTATTTTAGGGAAATTAGCTGAATACGTCATCATGCCCGATTCCTGGTTCGCTGTGATCTGGGAGCGACTAGTTCTTTCTGTTCTTCTTGTTATCTGCTTCGTGTACACGTTTGTTGGCTCGTTTGCAGTAAGTTTACATGCACTTGGGTACGGAGAGAACATTGGTAGCATGGTTCTTCTGGGTTTTACGTACTTATTGGATGTTGTATTGGTCGCAGACTTCGTGTTGAGATTTAACATGGCATCTGTAACTACTACAGGTATTGTCATATTAAGCTTAGGAGACCTAATGGCGTAAATCGTATCGTAAGGGGATATTATTCCTAGCCCAGAATAGCCTTTCAAGGCTTACGGATGTTAAAGGGTGAAAGTTTCTAAAGAAACTGTTGTGCTGCGTCGGTGGGGGTAACAAGGTAATTTGGTTATATCAACTAAGTTGAAAATGTAAATTGGCCACCGTAACGAGTTATAAAGCTGACG
>Ga0126337_10001445_pt1 | contig 14394 bp, 9 predicted proteins | sample DipCmetagenome_FD_92527 | JGI IMG/M metagenome (GOLD analysis project Ga0126337, IMG submission 92527) | Coral microbial communities from La Bocana,Puerto Morelos, Mexico - Diploria C A metagenome | ecosystem: Host-associated > Invertebrates > Cnidaria > Coral | place: La Bocana,Puerto Morelos... | reverse complement strand
GTTCAATTAACGTTTCAAATTGACTGATTCTGCAACAGAAGCAGCTCAATTAAAATAACTTGTCGTCTTGGAGCTTAACTACAACAAAACGTTTACTTTTTACCGTCAAAAGTACAAACATTCCGCAGGAGAACAAGGTTAAGGCTTATTAATCTTGGTGTAAAATGCTAAAACAAACAAAACACGCCACAGATTTACATACCTGCAGACTATTTTCCGATCCCTCTTCGCAGCATGTTAAAAGATCCTACAAGTGGAGAACACAGGTTGTTAGATGAATCTTTTCATTCCCACAACAAAGGGGAGCATGGAGTCTTGTATGAACACGGTTTGAACTATTAACAAAGTGAATGATAAAAACGGGTGGAGCTTAACTCGAACTGAACGAACGACCTTAAATAAACTTTCTGAAAATCACAAACCACTTCACACGATGACCAGAGATTTCTTGAGACGACATGAAATCCAAACTCAAAAAGACTATGTGAGCAACCCAGTTTTAATGTAAGGAAGCTAGCGAAAGCACCGCTGGAGTAAAAGAAAATGCTTAAAAAAGCGCAAAGATTTGACTTGTCAGTCAAAGAAATTAACATTCGTCCGCGAACGAAGGCATGTCGTTTGATCACTCACCTTCAGAAGCAGCTGATATTTTGTGATTCTTTGTACAGGTTTAATGAGATAAGCTGAAATTGACAAACCATGGCCGTAGCTGGCTTGAAGGTCCTACAAACACAAACATACTAACTGTAAGACTCTGTTAGACACTGCACGTTCAGTGCAGAATCGATACATAATTATGTCTGACCAAAATAAACACAATTGATTACAAGTTATGAGCACGACAATGTGTACATTTGCATGTGAAAAGAAACCACAATAGCAAATTCTTTTATGCTCACTCACCGCAAAGAAATTTCCACCGTGTTCGATGAGGAGCGAGTTTGAGAACGGCTTGTTCTTACAATACGCTACGTACATCCCGACAAACGATTCTCCCTGCGAAGCAAAAACAATTAATAGTTACTTTTGCAGCATTTTTGCACCCTAACAACCACAGATTTTTAGTCAATGCTACAGAACAAGTACTTGAAAAGGCGTGGAATCCCTTAACAAACACGAACAGAAACAGTTTTTAATGTAGATTAAGAGTGTGCTGCTGACAAGACATCCTCGTGAGGTCGGTCACTTAGTGTAATTAGTTATGGAAAGGTGCTTTATATAACAGGCGACTGTTCTGTTAACTCACCCATTCTTGAAACGCTTCACCCACGTCTTCCGGGTTTGTCTCGAACTTTTCCAAAGCTTGGAGGAAAGTGCTGCAAAAAAGAAACAGTCATTAAACTGTTGCAAACTTCGTCTTTTTTTCCGTTTCGTAGTCTTGATTACCAGCCGCAGTTTCCCGAGCTCCATCCTTAAAACGAACAAAGAGGGGACTCGACCGAACGAAGACCACAAACGAACGAAGACCACAAACGAACGAAGACCGTTTAGACGAAGACGCTTCGGAACGATATCGGACCTCTTCGGCTCAAACCAAAGAGGGTACAGCTAAGTACAACAGAGTAGTAAAATCGTATTAAAAAACCCGGCCCATTCCTGGTACTTACTCGTTGTGGAAGCTGTAAATATCCTCAATATTGCCGAAAATAATGCTCTCCTTTCCTACAAGACCTGGTGGAACATCAGAGTTGTTCGACATGGCGTTAACATAGCTCTACAAAAAAGAACGCACAAACAAAATATAAATTATCTAATGTAAATATCTATAAAAAGTACATGGAAGATATTTTTTAACAAATTTACGCTTTCTTGTGATTTTACCGAACAGTTTTGTCCAGCTACAATGATGTTCATGTTTGACTAGCTTTTCAACGATTGATAAATAACCTTTGTAATTATTTGATAAGAGAGCCAAACTTTAGGGGGGTACACACGAAGGCCGTATTTTGGCTGGGTATTATGGTTTTAACACAAATACCTCGTTCACGTTTCAAGCAATCAAAAATCTCTATGATTTGGCTGACGGAAGTTTTCCCGCGTTTAGCATAAGTTTCATGTTTTCCCGCGCTTGACAGTAGATACATGTTCTCCCGCGCTTGGCACTGGTTCATGTTTTCCCGCGCTTGACAGCGGTTACATCTTCTCCCGCCTGGCCACTGGTTCTTGGTCTACCGCGCTTGTGACGCTCAAAAATTGTCTTTGACTTCTGATTGGTTGTTACTAAAGCTAAGACAAGTATTATTCTTCCAAATAAGAAAACAAGAAGAAACAGTACATTCTTACCTCTATAACACAATTCAAATCGGCCACGTAAGTCCTCTCTGTCTGTAGCAGCTCGTTCATGATGAATCTAAGAGAGAAAAGCCCCCAAAAGATAATTTATTGTATCTCTCAGTTACAACACTGCGATTGGTCAATTAGCGGGCCACATTCTACTACGCGACGCGCTACAATTTGAAACTGTGGTTGTTACTAAAACGTCAAGTGATTCATCGCCAAGTTAACTTTCAGGCCGAATATGAATTGAAAACTTTTCGTTGCCTTTAAATAATAAAGTAAAACGAGCTAACAACTTAACAACGGTTTGGAATTAACTCGTTTTGCTTTCGTCGTGCGACAAAAATTTGAAGTCGTTCCGCTCGCTGACTGGAAATCTATCTTACAACCCTCGTGTTCTCGGTCCGTACAGTAAGTTACAGATCTTCGTTTTCGTTTTTCTCCTTCGATTTATGGCCCAGGCGGGAAGCGAAAGTAGGTTCATAACTTACTGTACGGACCTCGAACGCGGAACCATTTCTTCTGATGCTAGTTTAGAGAATTTGGCATTACATCAAGACTATACATGAATTTTTTTAAGTTTCACCACCTGCTTTATATTATGTTAATACTATTAGGAGAAATTGTAATTTGATTACATTTCATGATCATAAAAGAAAAACTCGAAAATAAGTACGTATACTCGTAATTCAAGAATTACTGACAGGGTTATTTTTTTCAATTTGACATTGTAGATATAAGCTTCATTACCAAAAAATTAACACTAAATTTAACGATAATCTTTACGACCGCTACCGTCTACTAAAACTCAACTTTGAAATACAAAGCAAAACTGCTATTTCCAGAAGTTACAGTCACCTTGCAGCGAAAAATATCTTTCTTTCAACCTGCTAAAACGGATTAAAACCGCGATCCGGAAACGGGTTTTGCGACTAGAAATTAATTCTTTGTTTTGTCATCTACCCTTCACAAAATAATCACCATGTTGTCTACAACCGAGAAAACACAGGTTTACAAAGGCAGGTTTAGTCACGATTTTATGGTTGTTACCTTCAAGTAGTCACAACAAAATTTAACGCATTCTTTGCACTCACTCTTTTCTCTTAGCAGAACGCCTCTTCTCCTCTGTCATCTCATGGATACCACTGTCTTTCGAGGTCTCTCTGAGAGCGAATGCTTGTTGCTGCTGCTGTCCTTGAGTGTGGAGCGACTGGAGACTTGGCCACTCCACCTCATCCTGACAATCAATACAAAGCAATGAGGAGAAAAGCGTCAGGGAACTGTAACTTGAAAAATCCGAATCTTCGTCGGAAAAGTCCCCGGCGAATTCGTCCGCCATGACTCGATCCTACCCGCTTCAACTGACAACAACGCAGACCGCTTTGTCTCAACGCGGTCGCAAAGCAAAGGTAGAAATATGCACAGGAAATATCACAACAGCTTTGTAAGCGATCGTTTTAGCACGTAAATCCACATTTCTGGTGTGAAAATGACGCCAGTTTACGCCACGAGTTCAAGATCCTTGTAAATTCTAAACAGTGTTCCAGACACTCCTATGTGTGCAAATAGAACTTCTGCAATTAAATCGCTATTTTCGCCTGCTTATTAGCAGCGCTGTTCCTGTTGAATAGTCCACAAAAGATTCTCGAGTTTCGCTACGTACAAACAATCAATCTGTCGCTTTCGGAAACAGCCGAGTCAAATTTCCAACGTCAGAAATCCTCCGATTGGATTCGACACGAAGCCGCAGCAATTCCGCATGGCAAACACACACGTTGTATTGCGGATTCTCGCGAGTTAAGAGGCTTTTAGGAAAATCGCCTTACTTTAAATCTAAGCGACTCAATTTTATAAGCGCGCGTCGACAGACCGGCAATATGGCGACTGAGTCTCTCCGCTCGCTCGCTCGCTCGCTCGCGCATAACAACAAGGTGATTAGCAGAAATACAAAAGAGAAACTGAATTCGGATATTAATTAGTAATGGAATGACCGGTGTTTCTTTTTGTGTTACTTATTCATCCGCTAGAAGGGGGCAGCGCCGAGACCAAATACAATGACAGGAAAAAAATGCCACACGCGGTTTTTCAAAACACTTTCCACCTGCTGTTGGGCCGCGGTATTTCGAATCAAAAAAGAAACACAGCTTTATTATAAGCAAATAAGATCAAGGAAACAATTTAACTAATATTCAATACTCGTTTCGTGGATGTTATCACTGCCAAATGAATTTTAATTTTTAATTTTTGCCTTTGTTCATCACGTTCAATAGGTTGAAAGCCTTTGTGTATTAAGCGAGTATCTTTTACAACTAATAGTGTACAGCAAGGCTCCTGGCTGCCATACATCTGCATCAGTGTCAAGTTACGCGGAAATACGTCAACGCACTCCGCAGAATTTTTTCCAATTCCAATTTTACTACTTTCAGATGCTTTCGGAAATAATTTCGGAGAATACCACAGAGAGAATGATTAAAGCATTAAAGTAATCTGACTAGAGCTTCTCCTAAGTCAACGTTTTTATACACAATGTAAATTCCATCATCGCACTTTGCGCGAGACTGATGTTATGAATAAAGAATATCGCTTCAATCAAGCTGTTGATTTTCCGCAATGCAAAGCACATACATTTCCAGTATGAATAAGAAGTGAGTTGTAATAACCACAAACCGCAGGCTATTAGCAATATGAATTAAAAACAGTACATAGAAAGGAGTTTTTGTAATGTACATCTATGTTTTTAGATGGACACTGATAAATGGGCTGAAATTTTTTTTCAAGTCCGCTTTCTCTGACTTTTGAGTTAAGTTTCCGTGAATGCCTTTAGAATGTTTTGACTTCACACGACAAAATACCAATTCAAAGATACAACATTTCTGATAAATCGAAAAAAAATGCTGAAAACTTGCGAGAGACTGCGCGAAAAAGGCAGCGGGCGCCAAAAGAGGAAGGGGATTGGGGAGAGCATTTCCTGTGCTTAATACGACCTATGGACTTTTAAATCTCTCTTGTTCAATCCCTCAGATTTTTCCGAGAGGTGTGAGAGAGATGGGCAGTTAACTTAACTAGACCCATGGGATAGATGATGAAAAGTCCAAAGGACATACTGTACTAAGGGAGGGGAGGTCGAGTTAACAATAAGAAATACCAGAGAGCATGTCATACCTCGTGTTCTGAGACAGTATAGCCCAACTTGTTTTCCAGTTTAGCGCGGTATTTTTGCATCCGTCGAGCGAAATCTTTGTATCTCTTCTCCACTGCTGTCGCCCATTGTCGGATACCGTCGCCATGGTAACAGGATTTGGTGATCAGTGTCTCTGCTTGGTGAAGCATTGACTTCACTCTTTCTCTGATTTGCTGTAAAATTGTAAAACATGGTTAAGATAAAAAACACTCCCGGATAGCAGAAATTGTGGCTGCAGAAACGTGATCAGGGCAGTTCAAGAGCTTTGTGGAATTTGCTGAAGATACGTTAACCTTCAAGTTTCCTAAACTAAAACGACCAAAATACACAGTGGGAATTTGGCTCGAATTATTGAGAAGTTCCCGAAATAGGGATTCCAATGTATCTAGTGATTACCTGGTGTATAAAAACTACCAGCAACACAATAGCAAAAAAAAATTAGCTACTTTCAAAGTTGAAGCGTTAACTTTTGCCAATGCACAAAACAGGTTAAAATAAAGAAACATCACAGTCAAAGCAGAAAGTGAACCAAAAAAGTTCCACACACCACTTCATATACCTCTGAAGCTTCCTTGAATTCTTGATGTTCATCTAACAACTCTTTAGTCTGTGCATCCGTGTCTCCCTCGCCAGTCCGCGAAGACAGGTAAAACTCGCCATTCTCATGGATCCAGTCCAGCGCCTTAAAAAAATATGAAAATTTGTCTGACATTCAATGGTTTTTTTACTATTTACACAAAAACTCCGGAAATTTCGGTCAGAATGTAAACGATGCTTTAACTTTGGCACGATCGACCGGGAAATTTTCTAAATACACGGAACGTCTCAGATGGTAGTCCAAAAATTTCCAACCTAAATTTGGGAGTAGAAAATGTGCTCACCATTGCAATTCTTCACCGCCATCTTGGAATTACGATCAGGTTCAACACTCCCTAGTCTCTTTCGGTATATTAGGGGCAGTTGAGTAAATCGATGAATGGTTAATCCGAAAGAAACTTACCATCAGGCAATTGTTCTTATCATTTGCACAAACCGTTGACGAACCGGTTTCTCCGAGGAAATGGTGAACAACCAATGCAAAAGTAGAAACATCTATAATTGTGGTATGAGTTGGGGAGGGGAGCGTGCGAAGTGAAATATAGGAGAATCGCTTAGATTCATTAGGCAGAAATGTTTAAGGTGGCACCAGTGCTGACAATGCAAAAATGATTTCCTAACGCGCGCCATGCCCAATTTCCTCAAAAATTACGAACTGACGAAAGGATTAGTGACTTTTGAATACAGAGGCCAGAGCGCACGCACTATCGGTTGTAACGGCAAAACTATTGTGAGACGGTTTCTGATTGGCGGAAATAGAGCATTTCCCTGGCTTTCTCGCTTAAGGAATCCCTTCTTATTTTTTACAAGGAAAGACTAAACAAATTGGACATCTATATTTTTTGACTAGCCCACCTCTTTAGCACACTGTTCCAGCTCAAGATACTGCAGACAGTACTCTGCTAGCGTTCGTCTACCATTCCACACATCCAACACTTGCTGCTCCTGCGCGCGAAGCTGTTCTTGGACTTCCTTCACTTGGCATTCCACTCGCTCTATCGTGACGTCCACACGCTCAGCACTTGAAGGTGCGATCGTAGACAGGAACGAGTCAGCGTTCCGCTTCACTTCCAGCAGGCCCGAGGCGATGGAGTCCTTGTCTTCGTCATAGCTTTGTACAATGGCTTTCATGGCATCTAAGCGTTTCACTGACTCAGTTTCGATGAGTTTACTGCATGGGTCTCCTTCTTCAAGTTTGTACTCGCGGGTCAGACGCTCCATCAGTAGATAAACCTTTCGTTGGATGAAAATTCACCACGATAAGAATGACCACAAAATCGAATCAATTTTGTCTTGATAAATTAGACAAACCGTTGTCCTTTCTTTCAGTGCATCCAGATCTAACCAGCTACTGTAACCGAATGCGTAACTGATTGACTAAGGATGGACTAACTTCTACGACCGCTTTTACTTGAAAAGGAGCTAGACAATGGGATCAAAATCTTTAGTACAACTGTTTATTATAAGAGATTGTTAACCAAGACTTGCCATGAAACAGAACATAGGCCATTTCCGAGTTACCTCGTGCTTCTGTTTCAAAACGAATTCTCATACAAAACCTTTCATATAAAACTGAGTTTGACTTGTATGAAAATGTATCTGTGGGTGGATAACAACAGCTATTGGCCACTCGACTGACTGCAGTTGTTACCTGTTCAGCAGATTTGAAGAAGCTGTACGAGGCGGTCACGACTTTTCTCCTTTCCTCAGACTTGGTCATCAGATGTTGCCATCGCCGGCTCATGTTATCCGCACAGTTCCAGATGGCCTCAGGGTCGAAGTGGCCATCTTTCATCAATTTCTCTGCGCGTTGCCGGACTTCATTCGCACTCTGACACGTTTTCTGTAAATAGAAGCAATTCCAACGTGAGAGTTTGTCTGAAACACAACACTTTGTCACGCTGCATTACGTGATTCTGTCACAGACAAATTATTCTTAAAATCGCATACAACCAGTTCAGCCCTTAAAATCCCAGGAGTGGTCAAACTCTAATTTCTCAATACAATACCGATACGTTACTAGGCAAACAGATGAGGAGACTAATGAAAAAGGAAGAAAGCCTGTATACCCATTCGAAATCCGCACGCGTTCGTACCAGATCGCTTATAAACGTGAAATTTTGTCCGGGAGTATTTTCTTGTACTTGTTGTCCCACCAAATAAAATTCTAACCATAAAAAGCTACCAGAAAACGTACAAATACCTCAATAGCCCTCTGGAATTCCTCATGTTCTCTCAAGAGAGCTTCCGCTTCCACCAGTGATGTTCCAAGTTCGGTACTGGCATAGAGCATGGCCTCGCCATTCCGAACCCATCCGATCACCTACCGAAAAAAACCGAGTTCATGAACAATATACTGAAACTTCCTTATACTTTCGGTGACTCTCGTCGATTCTCGTGCACTCGGCGAATTTCGTCAACTCTCGTGCTCACTTCCTCAATTCCTCGTTTGTCGCACGCTCGCTAAGAAAAAATTATCGTATGACGATGGACCTTTACTTTAGGTGATTATCGTTTTTGTTTGGCCCTGGTACTCTACTCCAAAAAGTCAAGTTACAAATTCTCACATCCTCGTTGCCCTTTTTAAACCATTATTGATCAATAAACTAAAATTTGTTGTTCCTCACCTGCTTAGCATCACTTTCTAGTTGACGCAAAAGTAAATTCTGTTCTAGTTTAATTTTCCTCTCCTCGGCTAAATCCCGAAGATCTCTTCTCTTTCGATGTAAAACCTCTAGTAAATTATGAATATGTGTCTGTGCATCAATATTCTCCATACTTAAAGGGTCCTTCACACGCAACTCAATCTCGGATTGTTTTAAATAGTCTATAAGTTCTTCGCCTCGACAAAACGTTCTCATGGCAGCGTTTTCAAGATCCTTCATTTGTTCTTCATGATGGTTTAGAGAATGTTTAGCTCGAGGAAGATCCGGAGCTAAGCCACCCTTTTCTAAATGGCCCTCGCAACTTTCCAGACGGTCCTTGAGCTGCGAACAAAGAAAAATAAAAAAAATGTAATTTGAGATGTAGGAGCTAAAACAAGAAAATAAACATTTACGCACAGAAAGATGGCTCCTTATGTTATCTCGAAAGATAACTCTGAAGAGAGACGGATGGTTTCTTTAACTAACTAAATATTTTTACAGATGTTTCGAAACTGGATCTGATTTCCTCTTTAGCAGAGTTTTCATCAAATTCAGTTGAACCTATCAAAATCCTACACATCAGCAGGGTATCTGTCGCAGGGGTGGTCGTTTTCGAGACGTTTCAAGAGAGAAAGCGTTAAATAAGCAACGACGATTATGTCTCGATTTTCAAACATTGCTTTGCCTTACTTAATTTGCGATTAGAAATCAGACATCTTGTCTTCCGGTGTTAAAACTAATCTTTAGCCAGTGGCACTCGAGTCCAGACAGTAAAATGTCTTAAGTGGAATTTAACCGTCTCCTTTAATTACTGCTAAATTTGATCATTTTACAAGCACATCGTCGTTTCGCATAGACAGTAAAAAAATTACCAATATGTATAGTACACGTGCAGGCCGTTAACTGCTCTATAGCATTGCGACTGCCCGTGTCTGTGCAATTTCTTTAATTAAACGATGTGGTTGATTTTGTTTTCATCCACTTCTCATACTCATTTATAAACCATACATCAAGTTCACCGGTTCCAAAGTTCTAACATTCATACTGAATGCCCAGTGAATGCAGAGTTCAGCTGGCGATCAGACTGTTAGATCCACCACCTGACAACGTCTGGGGATGGGTTTTCACGTTTTAAGAACCCGTTAATCTGGCCACTTGACGCGAACAGGTTATACGGAAAGAACGCCTTAGTGGTGGTCGACTTAACCCTTCTCTAGTGGAACGTAAGCATTTTAACTTTAACACTTTAACTACGTTTAGGGTGAAAAACCTAACAGTTTAAGCGCCAGTCAAAAAAAAATGTCGAATAAATTCATATTTGTAAACAAATGTTGTACTGATTGTCTGCGTGTGTCCATGAAAAACTAATTGTGATAATTGAAAGCTGTTAGCAGTACTTTTATATGGTTATATGGTACTCTTGTAGATGCCGTACAAGACGAATCTAACGTTCAAACTCGCGGATAAAACCCTAGTGTGTGACCATTCAGATGAAAGCTATTAAACAGCACTATCATGTGGTACTGTTTATTATGCTGTACAAGATGGTTCTAACTTTTAAATCTGTGGATGAAACCCTAGTGTGTGACCATTCAAATGAAAGCTATTGAGCAGTACTTTCATGTGGTACTGTTTATTATGCTGTAAAAGTTGCTTCTAACTTTTAAGTCTGTGAGTAAAACGCTAGTGTGCGACCATTCCAATGAAAGCTATTGAGCAGTACTTTTCCTGATCTCCAAGCAGTATCCCAAGTTTTACGTCTTGTGTGCAACCAAAGTCTGTTGAGGGGAGCTGTCGAATAGCGCATTCAAATGGCACAACTTTTACCCACACAACTCAGTAGAATTAGTTTGGACCATCTTTGAGCTCTCTGGAATACTCCATTTTCTCGTTTTTGAGACGGAATCGACGACAATTCTTGCCCATACAGAAAACTCATTTGGAAACAAACTGATGTTAAATCTGCGCCCCTATGTAAACAACAACGTATTAATTTCAAGTGCGCTAGAATATTAGCACGCCATTTTCTGAAATGTCAGACAAGGCCACAGTCGCAATTTTGTAACCTATCTGATAAAATTCTTCTGTAAATAATCGACGATTGACAAGTGAAAAATATGTGTTTCGGGTTTCGTTTTCATTAGAGATATAGCGCTATTTTGCCAAGCTACGTAGCTTTACGAAACTTCAAGTGAACAAGTGTCAAATGATGTTATTTACTATTGACAGATAACTGTTTAGTTGGGTTTACCTCGGTGTAAGAACCCGTGAAGTTTCTCTTTGTTTTGTAGCTAATGTTAGGGTTATTGTTTATTATGCTGATTCTTTGTTTTCTTTGTTTTAGGTCACTGGTGAGTGCTGCAGGTTCTTACACCGAGGATGAGCCGTTTAGTTTATGTAAGTACTTCAAGGGCGACTATTGAAATGAAAATTGTTGATAATGACATTCTTGTGGTACGGTAAATTACTCCCACAAAGTTTTACGCCTGTCAATTAAAGTGGGACCATTTAAATAAAAGCTGTTTATCTGTACATTCTTGTGGTGAAGGTTACTTGTAAATAACTTTTCAAAGTTCTTCAAACATGTTTGAAGATACAAACTCGAAGTGCGACTACTAAAGTGAAAGCTACTGAACTGAACATTTTTTTAAGGATAAGCTATATTATACTGAAGGATTTTTTTAAAATATTCATCCCACTGAAAGCAAACCTTGCGCTATGACCATTGAAACGGAAATGCATTGAAACGGAATGATTACAAAAGCAATATTTATCTATTCCAATTTTCAAAACAAGAACAAAACTAGGAGCCTGAACAGCATTATAATCAACGCAAAACGTCTTGTGATCCTGCTTCCTCTCTTTCATTGCTATTAGCAGTTTGTCATGAGTGTTTCAGCAACTAAATTAAAAGAGGGGTCAAACTGTTACCCTCTCCTACTAATGGCTCCAAACAATGAACATCTTAATTGCACAAAGGACAGCTTACATGAAACAGACCGCATCGAAGCATAGCATATTCACTTTCAATACGCAGTGGATTTTCTAAATTAGCAATTCTCTGTACGTGCTAAGTAAATCTCGAAGTTCTTCTCCCAGAGGGTACAACTTCGACTACAGGAATTTAAGAAACGATAATGTGTTGTACAAACTGGTGTGAAAAACAGCCGCACAACCAGGCATTTAAGATTCCTTCACTTAACATGAGCAGTCTTGCAAAGATCCTGTGTGAAAATGTAAAAATCCGAGCAAGACCGCGAAGGAAAGAAAAGTAAAAAAACTTCAAGAGGATCACATGCGAGGTTATGGACAAACAGGTCATCATCAGCATGTGTCTTGTGATACAGATCATATTTCAAAGTACACAAATATCAGAGCGTCCAAGTATGAATTGCCGACTACTGTGTTTATTTATTTTGGTGCATTGGGACAAAGATAAGAATTTTAATGCGTAATGGATGTTTGAGTTCGAAATATTCTGCCAAAACATTCCAACTAAGCATTTTGTTATTATCGACTATCGCACCGACATATCCGCGAGAATGATCTCATAAATGAAATGGATGCAGCTATCTGCTAGTCACACGAAAAATGTTTGTGTATTCTAACTAATAAGCCGCGAAAGCGCTTAGCAAAGGAAAACATGGGGCGAGAAACAAAGGCAAACAACAGAAATATTCCAACAAGCAATTTCATTAATGTGACCCTTGGCAGCGTTTAATCATCTTACAAGACACACAGCAAGGCTTCCACTTCCAAAAATTCTATTTGCCTTGTACATATACCAATCTTCAACCCTGCGATCTAAAATCACGTAGCCACTTTCTCGAAGTCGCCTTCAGTTTCAACAGGGAAAGACGAAACATGCTGACGTATTTTCACACAGGGCCTTTAAAGTAATACTTGCTCCCTCTTAACTTGTACCTCAGCGTTTTAGGATCGCGACAGAATTTCCGCTGGAATTTCAGCCGCGATCGATTTATCAGCCACAGACATGCCAATGCGCATCGTTTCATGTGATTAACATTATATAGAATTAAGGAGGCATTAAATACCCACCATCTTCGCTGATCGTTCAAATTCCCGCAGTTGAAGCCAACACTCTAACTGCTGCCGTCGTCTTGTCCACGAATGTTCAATCGCTCGCCGCACCCGGTCGAGCTCCTTGATAACTTTCTCGACATGTTGAAGCGAGCTTGAATCTACACCTTCGGAGCTTGCAAGCTTTAATTCCTCGATAATCGTTTCGCCTTCGTCGATGGCGGTGTGGATCGAGTCCAACGTCGCTTCGCCTTGGTGTTTCAAATTCGTAAGCACGGTAGCGATGTTGTCCGGATTATCGGACACCTCTTCAAGTTCTAGCTGAGCTTTCAATTGTTCCACAAGCTCTGACAGCTGAAAAAACAGGGACGATAGAGTTATAACAAAAACCACCGTGGAGTCATCGTCCGTTTCAAGCTCTACTACGCTCATGATTTGCATGCACGGTCCAAGTCGGACAGCGCGCGGGTGAGTCCAATAACGTACAGCGTGTCTTCGGGTGTCCCCTAAGAAGAAGCCGGGAGACAGCGCTGACTGCCAGGCCTGCAAATGAATCGCGGCGCGGCGGCGAGAACACAATGCAATCACAAATGAATTGTGTATCAGTGTTCAAGATCGGCCATGTCAATTAATTCTAGAATCTTCATGACTGACATGGTTGAGATGAACGTAAAATAATAGGTCAATATAAAAAGAACAACAGCGTCAGTGATGTCACAGAGAAAAGCAAATCCAGCGCACTCGGCTTCCTGTTTTGAACACACAGAGTTGTTCTCGACACACGTAACGCGCTGAAGATCGTTCCACATTGCGACAGATTTTAACTGGCAGGATTTTTCACATTGGATAAGAACTAAACAGTCATGAAAGCGATTTGGACAAGATCGCATAAAGTATGTTAACGTGATTTGACATTTACAGCACGTAAGCACAACAAAAACACAGTGACAGATGCGTAACTTGCCTGGAGTATACACGTATTGCATACCGTCAAAGGCCGCACCAAAGCCGAGGGAAGCATGTTTACAAAGCAGCACAAATTCGAGCCGTTTTACAGACGGGCTCACAGCGAGTCCAAAACGTTACGATGAAAGAATGAAGCCATGAACGGTTTGAGCAATCTCAGTGCGCAGTATGTCGAACTGTCATGACCTCCTGCAAGCAAGATCGATAATGACTCTGAATTTAATATGCACAATTACGCTGCCTTACCTTTTGTGTCCGAGAATAGAAGTTGACAGCTAATTTCAGCAGGCTTTTCCGTCTGTTTACACGATTTATAAACTCTTGGACGCGCTTTTCGAAGTAGTCCACTCGCTTTTGAATCTCGTCCGCGTTGCATTCACCCGTGTTAGCCAAATGACGGGCGGCTTCCAGGAGCTTCGCCGCGTTTGTGTAGGTATTCTGAAATACAAACCCAACAAACACGAGTTTGTGAATTAAAAGTGCTTATTTCTAAATTAAGCTGCAGTGCAGACACGTATATCGGTCTAAATCGGATCAAGAACACTTCAGATTTACACGGAAATATTTCCCACTCCCTGTCATAACCGACAATTTTCTGCGGATTCCTTTCAAAAATGTTTCTCTAAATAAACCTGCGGTCTGTCGAATCTGGCAATTCATTACCGCACTAATGTGGAATAACTTAAT
>Ga0126337_10001444_pt1 | contig 14394 bp, 4 predicted proteins | sample DipCmetagenome_FD_92527 | JGI IMG/M metagenome (GOLD analysis project Ga0126337, IMG submission 92527) | Coral microbial communities from La Bocana,Puerto Morelos, Mexico - Diploria C A metagenome | ecosystem: Host-associated > Invertebrates > Cnidaria > Coral | place: La Bocana,Puerto Morelos... | reverse complement strand
CAGTCCTGGAAGACCATGGCTAAACTGGTCGCAGCCATAACAAAGAGTGTGGGTCCTGTTGGAAACATCACACTCGTACTCGGCGTCATCATCTATATATTTGCTGTGGTGGGAATGAGGGTATTTGGTGATGCTTACACGGAGGACAAATTTGGAGAGGAAGATGTACCACGCTGGAACTTCAATGATTTTTGGCACGCGTTCATGATGGTGTTCAGAGTGCTGTGCGGGGAATGGATCGAGCCTCTCTGGGACTGCGTGAGGGCCACCAACCTGATGGCCATTTTGTTCTTTTTACCGGCCTTCGTTATCGGTAATTTCATTGTGAGTATTTCTTTTTCTATATAGCATTGCTCATACATGGCTCAGAAAAACAATGAAAACAAAATTACCTCGTTTAATAATTTCACGAAAAGGAGAACTTGATAATTCATTCTCGATCTTTACAAGCAAATAGTTTCCTTTAGGCTCTGTTCTCCAAAACACAGCTCTTTAATGAGAGTGATCAGCTTCTGGTAACCGACGCTGTTTCAAAATGTAACCAAATACACCCGTCACTCAGAAGAACCCATAAATATATAATCAAACACTTTGTAATAGCAAATTTACGCAGCTGATATTTGGAAATGATTAAGACGAATTAGAATTTTAAACTAAGTAGTAAAAAGGAGATACAAGATAGTTTCTCATTGCAGGTGCTTAACCTCTTCATCGCTCTCTTGTTGAGTGCTTTTGACACTGAAGACGACGAGAACATTTCCGATGACGAAGAAGGGCAAAACTCCAGACTGAAACGTTTGCTGAAAAAACTTACCAAGACCAAAAAGACTCGGCTATTTGTTGCTACATTCAAAGAAAGATACAAACTATATGAGGTGCAGCTACTGGAAAGTAATGTCGCGTCACAGGGCACCCCTGTGCGTAGAAACACTACAGATGGAGTAACGCAAATATCCGGGAGTCACCAAAAAGGTAGGTATATGTTTAATTAAAATGCGATAGTTGCATTTCTGCTGGAGTTTTGAATTTTTGTGGCTCATGCAAGAAGTACTGTTATGACTGTTATTGTAATCGTTTTGACAAGATATTCGTACTGAACCCAAAAAGTTGATTCCTAAATAAGAACATAAAAGTGCTTTGAGATAATCAACGCTATCTAGAAGTGAGAGAGGAAAGATGATTTCGAATTGAATATTTTCCATTTCGGATTAATTCCACTGCTTAAAATATCTATTTTTTTAGATCAACAAACATTACGAAACTTTCGATTTCTATGAAACAGTCTAGTCACATTAAGGGACAGCAATAACTAACTAACTAATATGCTAAATATGTTTTAAAGTGAGTTAACTAAACAAGGTTTAAAGTTAGTTTCTCGTACCCTGCATACCCCACAATTTGACAAAGAGAAAAAGTGTTTGAATAAAATATGTTAGCAAGGTGGTTTGAAATTTGTCTTCTCAAAATGACAGCAAAGCGTAATTGACAAATTTGAAAAACCTAAACCTGATTTAGTTGGTGTGAATGGTGTATGGCATTCTCCATCTGCGTCAGGGAAAGATTTTAAGAGTATGTTATATAATTTTTTTTTTCATTTACCAGAGGATGGTTCTAATATGACATCTTGGGTACCAATTTATTATAAGAATGCACCAAAAATAAATTCAAAATTCTTATGAAATCATCTGTTAATTAAAGCAAGTCTATTTATTAATAATCTCAGGTAGAGGGCAAATTGTAGCCAGCGACAACCAATCTCCCAAGAGGACCCCTAACAGGTATATTGTTGAAGTGGACGACTGTCTGCCTGAGTACTGCATGTGTTCCATGTGGTCACAACAACACTTCAACTGGCTTAAATTCCGATGCAGCATCAGATGTCTGGTAGAGCACAAGTATTTCGAGTGGTTCATTCTCTTCACTGTGATGTTTAGTAGCTTTGTTTTGGTAAGAAAACTAAAAATTAAGCGTCGATCTTAAATTCAGCGGAACGAATATAAAATTGATTCCTTTAAGTAAAAGTAATTGCTGGCATCAAGCCTATGAAACTCCTAAGACCGGACATGATTACTTTGTGTTACAATATGAAGAGGCTGCAAAGCCTCTTTCCTAAACCCCGTAATGAAATCCTGATTACCCAGCTTTTCTCTCAATATTCTTTTCCCTAACAATTTACGCATGGGTAGAGTAAAACATGTTACAAAGGTAATTGGGGCGAGCTTATTAACGCATTTGTACATAAAATTTGCCTTTTGCTGTAGTAATCAAGATGTGGTTCGTTAAGACCTTTGTATATTTTAATAGCAGTGTTACCGAAACAGGAAGCGACTCATTTCGAAATTGCGCGTATGTGCTCCTTCCAGGCCAGGATAGGTTTTCGTCTGTGCTCAGTCTGAGAGCTTTGCTATGATTTGTTTGGTTTATTTTGATACCATTTGCATAAATATTTATTGTCTTGTTTTTTTTTAAGACTGCAATTTTTGACGCGAGCTAATGACCATGAACTCAGTTTTAGCGACATTGAGGCTGAACTTGTTGTCTCGGAGCCAGAGATTAATGTCATTTAGTTCACTATTAAATTTGGATCTCAAGACCACGGGGATCATGTAAGATGCAGCAAACGTAACATTCGTGTCTTCAGCATACAATCTAGGGGAGCCTAGGCATAAGGAATTTGACAAGTCATTAATATAGATCAAAAAGAATAGAAGACCAATTATTGATCTTTGGGGAGTTCCGCAGTTTAAGGGGCTTGCACTGGAAAGATGTCTGTTTACTTGCATCGTTGCAGACAATTTGTTACGTAACACTTAAACCATATCAGGGCATCTTGATCCACCCCATATTTAGCAAGTGTTTGCAATATATTTTATGATCTATGGTGTCAAAAATCGTCTTTAAATCAATGAAAATTGAAAAATGAAAATTTGTTCGTTCAATATTTGTTCATAAAAAACTTCTAACATAGAGCAAATACAAATAATGTTGCTTGAGTTACATTTAGTCGATTCAATGAAATAGAGAAACTCTTTGTCGATCACCTGCGACTTCAAAATAAGGAGATTAATACCAAAGCACTTTACTTGTTTTCAGATATTTGAGGACATTCACCTTTCTGAGAGACCGCTCCTTGAAAAGACATTAAACATTCTAAATTATTTCTTCGCGGCTGTGTTTTCGCTGGAGTTTGTTCTCAAGATTCTTGGTCTAGGGGTCGTCAAATACTTCTCTTCTGTTTGGAACTGTTTAGATGCTTTCATCGTAGCGGTGAGTACAAGTACAAAAGATCTGACTCACATGATCGGATAACAATACCCTCTCCTTGAGCTTGAGATAGCAAAACTCCTCTTGGTTGAATTGACTTTCGTCGGGCACATAACTCGTTGATTGATCATCTCTTTTTCAGTGTTGTATAACGTAGGACGCAACGAGGTATAAATTGACCAGAGGTACTTATACAACGCGCATGAAGAGTAAATACTTTTTTGTAGGTTGACATCGACATTCACGTTTTCCAAAAAAATTCATATTTGCAGTGTTCTTCCTAAAGATGTAGGTGACAAGAAAAAGCGAACTGAATAAAAGAGGTTTTGTTTTGTTTCACAGATTTCCCTGGCTTGCTTGTCAGAGAACAAAGAGTTGTCAGTATTTCGATCTCTTCGTACCCTCCGGGCATTACGGCCTCTCCGGGCCATATCCCGGATGGAGGGAATGAAGGTATATGGCGTAGTATTTTCACCAGTCTAAATGATTTATTTAATTGAATAAATTAAGTTAAGTCTATGATTGGTGGGGAACGTGCGTATTCTTTCTGCCACAGGATTTTAAAATAAGCGTTTAGATATATCAGAATAAGAAAAAAATGACGATAGTCTATCTAGAGAAGGGACGTTTCCGGTTGTAGAATGATATCTTTCTAGCTGAAGCATCGTTTCATAGATAAGGCTATCGACAGGGTCGTTTTCTATATTCATTCCCCACCACAGACCGAACAAGCCATTTCAGTAAAGTATTTATTGTAATATGGATCTTTTAAGACTCTGTTGATAAAGTTATTCGTCCTTGCGATTCATTCTCGGACAACACGCGCTAGTAAAGCAGTTCCTTAACAACAGACTGTTTTCTTTTATTGTGCAATGATTAGAAAAGCTATTTTCGGAAGTTGTTTCTTAAGTGGTCCATCTCAACGGTCCGCATTGCAATATTCCTACCGCTCAGCGAATCAATCAGAATTCTCCTTTTAATCTTCGACCAGTTTATGAATTTTCTTAACCTGACTTGTAGAATATACTTAGTTAGCACCATTTGTACTTACATCCATTTTTACGTCCATTCACCGGTTTAACACACTCAGGTTGTCATCAACGCATTATTCGCAGCCATTCCAGGTATTGGCAATGTTCTTGTGGTATCGCTTCTCTTCTGGTTAATATTCAGCATTCTTGGTGTCCAGTTGTTTTCTGGGAAGTTCCAGGCCTGCGTGGATCATGAAGGTGAAAGGGTGCCGCCCAGCGTTATTCCAAACAAAACAGAATGTCTCCGTTTTCCGGAAAAGTACGTCTGGAGAAACTCTGAAGCGAATTTCGATAACGTTCTTAATGGGTTTCTGGCACTCTTTCTGGTGGTACGTATGTTAGGATTAAGCTGTGACAAGTTAATTAGCCAAATCCTAGATTAGATTAGTGTCTAGATTACACGCCCTACGCGACCTGCCTTCGACAAGCGTACGTCACAAACTGCTTCCTTACTATTTACTTACATGTACGACTGTCTTGAAAAGTGTCATGCGCTTGTAAGTTTGTCTTAAATCGTGTCATAACTAGGTCGTCAAACATCAAACGATAGGTTTACCTTACCATTTAAATTAGCCCTTTTTGGATTTAGCGTCCGATACCACACAAGTTTTATCCAAAGTAACCAGGACACACTCTGGAATTAACTGGGAGCAGATACCACAAAATAGCAATTGCTGAGCAGTATGATACATACTTATAGGAAGTGTGAGGTCTTTCAACATATATAGCCAGAATAAAGGATTTATACTCAATGGATGAGTGGTCAAACACGTCATTCGCTCCCCCCCCCCTCCCCTCCGACAACTGTTCTAAAGTCAATAAGCAAAATTACCTGGTTTCTTAGTATCAAATTAATTAGTTTATCAGAACGTAATCAGCTCGCCTAAACAATTCGCCACTCATAAAAATAACTAATGACTTAATATTACTGTCAATGCAGTACTGTTGAGATCAGAGTTTTATTTTTATTTTGTACCTTTATTTATTTGCGGGTGGTCTATGATCGTAAGTTGTCATAAGTTGTAACCAGAGCCATTTCACAGGAATCAATTGCAATGTCAAATTTCGTCCTTTCCATATTCTGTCCCAGGCAACATTTGAAGGCTGGATTGACGTCATGCATAATGCAGTTGATTCCACGGAGGTAAACTATCGTGCATTTACCCCTTGGAAATTTGATGCTCTTAATACTAGCATGTTTGCCCTCGAAGCTTCGCTTTAAATTTTCGCGGGACACCTATCACCCGACAGTTCCTCGACAGAAACACTCTATTATTTAACTTAAATTTATTTCACTTTAAAAACACTAAATCTTACAGGACTATAAGTGTGTGTGTGTGTATGTAAGTGATGTGCGACTACGAGTGCGCGTGTGATGTGCGACAATTTTAACTATTTCTGTAATTTTATATCTTATTTTATTAGATAATACTGTTATCACCATAGGTTACCTTATTTTATATACTTCTAACAAGCTGTTTTTCCATCTTTATTTTTATTTCGTGGCGTACCTGAACTAGCTCTAAGCTAAGCGTACTGATTGCTTGCTTGATTGATTGATTGCTTTATGCAGGTCAACCCCCAATATAGCGAGCAAAAACATACCACACAGAGCTTTAAGCATTTCTCTCTATTACTGACTTTGATTCAATCTGGCCTCTTTCGCTTCTTTTCTCATTTTTAGCTTGACCAGCAGCCACAGAGGAATAGCAACGTGATCGCGTACATCTATTTTGTAGCATTTATCATTCTTGGTTCTTTCTTCGTCCTAAATCTGTTCGTCGGTGTTGTCATAGACAACTTCAACTCCTTGAAGAAGAAGGTACGAGTCGATGAACTTGTAAAGTTATAAGTGCCTTATCTGGCTTCACAAGATACATGTACAAATATGAATATATTAGAAACAGAGGGAACTCTGAAATATTTAAATATTTTCTCTTATTCGGACATCATATATATGCCCCAAGCATTTTATTTTCTGCTCCTAAGTGCAACTGTTGCCTTTGTTTTTTATTTTTATTTATTAACTGTTGTTCATGATGATAATAGTGATTGTAATGATGGTACGCCGCTTTGAGAAAACACTTACATATTTTCATTTGCAACAAATTTAGACTATATCTTGCAAGAGTGAGTTTGTTAAAAGTCCTATAGCTACCTTCGGGATTTCAATAATGATTTTAATCCACTTGAGGCAAAATTTCCGTTATCCGTTGCAAACTCTTCGTTTCGAATCGAAGTTACCAAGCCATGAAGTTTCACGGTTATAGTGTCTTTAAGCGGTGTGTTGTATCAAGTAAAATTTCTGATACAAGAAAAAGTGGACGCCACTACTCGGCTATCCTGGATGTCTTCTTTCCCCTAATCCCCTCCCCCTTCCGTCGCTCCCTTCGCTGGAAGGTTTGTGCCAGCCCGCCTTCAAGACCTTGATATAAACATTTTCAATTTTGCAGTATGAAGAAATAAGCAGCATGGGTATGTTCTTAACAGAGACACAAAGGAAGTGGGTGAATTTTCTGAAAGAGGCAGCCAAGAAAAAGCCCCCTGCAAAAGGACTAAGACCGAAGGTATTGCGGCATCAGACATGAATAGATAGTAAATGTATGACTCCTATCGGAAGAGGTCTAGGAGAGAGCACTATTCCTTTATCAGTAGCGAGTTTAAGAAAACCACGACGACAACGGGAACGGGACCGTTGCTAAACAAATTAAAAGATTTATTGAACAGGAAGTACATGGCCATGCACGTGCGTTAAAATTCTTGGTACATTTCTTTGCCATCCTCTGCAAAAAAAAACTACGTAAAATGACCAAATTCTGGGTTGCCTGAAGTTTTCAACTTTCCATGTCAAATTTATCGCTGTGTTCCAGATTTACTTTTGACAGAGATGAACAAAGTAAATGATTTGACTATCCCCCGAGTTTCGTAAGTAAAATTCGTTTTTTGTTAGACGGTGTTTCGTAGACTCCCTAGCATCTACTGCACTGCAATGCATGCACTTTCCTCTGTAACAAGCTGCCCACTTTTTGCCTATTTACTGAAGGACCGATGTCGTGCTGTTTTATACGATGTGGTGACAGGAGACAAGTTTGAGATCGCCATCCTGGCAGTGATAATCTGTAATATGGTGATGATGATGATACAGCATTACGGACAGTCGGCCCAGGTCTCCAGCATCTTACATATCCTTTGAAAAACACCATGTGATGATGCACAGTATTTTGACAAACATGTTCTCTTGCTCGTAGATAATAAATCATGTTATATTAGTGTTTTCTTCCCGATAGACTAACTTGTCATGTTAGCAAAATGCTCTCCCAGGCTGTGGACGTTCAGCGGTCCAACCAATACAGCGTTTCCATATAAACAAACATTAGCCCATGATTACGTTTCAAATTAGTCCACATGAAGTGTAGATGAAAATATTTAATAGATCTCAAATAATAACGCTATAGATAATTCTGTTGGTTTTTAATGTCGTCTTCGAGCCCTCCAACCCTCACCCTATTACCCGATATATACTGCCCTACTTGTAACTTCACCGAAGTCCCCTTACGGTTTAAACTATAACATTATTTACTAAATTGAATTTAAGGCTAGTTTCCTTGACTATCGCCTGATCGGCTAACACGGATCTCAAACTGGGTTTTCACTGGAATATTCACAGCTGAAGCTATCGCAAAACTGATTGCCTTGCGACAGCATTACTTTAAGAAGGCGTGGAATGTATTTGATTTCATCATAGTGATTTCGTCACTCATTGGTAAGGAGGTGTTTAAGTTATATGTTGTACAGTATGATGTAATGTTATCACTCTAACTTAAGCATGTGCAGTTGTATATTGATTGGAAGAGAGATCAGCTCTGATGTCTGATAGTACCGAAAACATGCTAGGTAGAGATTACTCTCAGTGCTTTGAGGAGTCATAACAACACGCGGTTAAAACTATTTTACGAATACGCCAGGGAACTGTGTCAGTGTCAGTGAGGAGTGTATCCGTAAAAGTGATGCAATGCAATGTTATATTTATTGCACTCCTAGTCATACGATTTCCTATACAAACCCAGAATGATAAAAGTGAGTTCTTCGTATTTTACAGGGGTAGTACTTGATGAAATCAGCGTCAAAGACACAGTAGTCAACCCCAGTCTCCTGCGTGTCATGCGGATCTTCAGAATCGCCAGGCTACTAAGAGTGCTTGAATTTGCCAAAGGAATCCGGCAGCTCCTTGTGGCACTTATGATCTCATTGCCTGCGTTATTCAACATCGGCACTTTGCTGTTTTTGGTCATCTTTATCTACGCCATCATCGGCATGTCGGCATTTGGTCGAGTCAAGAAGCAAGGAAATCTGGACAACATTGTGAATTTTGAAACGTTTGGGAGTTCCATGATGCTGCTCTTCCGCTTGACAACGGGCTCGGGTTGGAATGACGTCATGAGCGCATTGTCCCTTCAACCGCCTGACTGCGACCCAAATTACGAAGGTTTACCCAAAGGCAACTGTGGTTCTCCTCTAGGAGCTGCCAGCTACCTCATCAGCTACATCGTTATCGTGTTTATGATAATCGTCAACATGTATATCGCAGTAATTCTTGACAACGTCAACCGCGCTCACGAAAACGATGATTTTGCCATAACGAAGGAAGATTTTGACAGGTACTATCTTAAATGGGCGGCTTTTGTTCCGAATGGAAAGCAATTCATTCCTCTAAGTCAGCTATCGGACTTTGTTGACGCGCTGGACAAACCTTTTAGGCATCCCAAACCAAACGACGAGCGCTTGAGACAGTTAGATATCACTATACGAGCAGGCGAGCTCATTCACTGCTTTGATCTGCTCAAGGCGCTCGTGCGATGCATTCTGGAAGAACATGGCGAGTCGCCAGATGTGTTTCAGGATATTACGGTCAGAATGGAAGCACAGTTTACGAAGTCTCTAGGAAGGAAGCATTCCATCGCTGTCCTCGGCTCCACGCAAACAAAATTTCAATGCGAAGAGCAAACCGAAGTGGTGTAGAAAAGAGGATTAAATGCCACCACGTGGAAAAGGCGATAAATCAAGAATGTTTGGAACTGATTGGGCGCGTAACCCAAACGTGAGCCATTGAAAAACAGAGCAGGGTTTCTGGATGGTCTTTTTAGGGACCCACGTTCTAGAAATGGCGACTATGCTGATTATTCTATAGGAATGAAATCAGTGACATTTTCGCTTGATATATAAGATGGACAAGCCAATGTTTATGCTTATAGAAAGATTTATATTTTAAACTGCTGAAAAAATTGTTCTTGTTTACTACAGTCATCCTAGCTTAACAGAGATATGGTTTTCTTGTAAAGGGCAATCGATGTTAATTGCGTTGCTTTCCGTTTCTTTTAGTAGCCACCGTTCGTTTTGTTATGTAGGATAATGCAAGTTATTTCGCAAAGTTGTTCGATCTAAACGAATCTTCTTATTAATCACGCTTCCTTGCAATTTTTCTTTCCATTTAAGTGGCGAAAATAATAAAGAACTCTGGATAGATACGGCACCTGATCAATGACTTATTGTTCTGCTGTTAGAAAGAGGCTAAGCGAATTTCTGCATTCGGGAACCCGAGCTTGGTGAGTAAAATTTTTATAAGGCTCTTGATCAGTCCAACCTTCCATAGGGGACGCCATATTTTACCCCCAATATCTTATTTCCGCATGTTATGCACTGCCTTGCTGTACTGGTAGTGAGAATGGCTTAGAAGTTTTCTCTTCATATGTTCAAGAAATTCTGAATTACTTTATATTATATAAAGTAACGTCGTAATGACATAATTCACAGCTATCCTATCGGTCAATATGTAATGGCATGTACAACCATTATATATTTCATTTTTAGGTCTTCCTGTCGGCTTGGGAATGACTCTTTTATAAACACTACTGCCAGGTTTGCAGGCAAAGAGGAAGTGAAATTAATATTCACAAATTTAGCCAAGCCTAAAGGCGGAGCTCCTTACTACAATAACTAGGCATATGGAAAAAAGGGAATTTTTTTTCCTAGATCAGAAACTCAAAACAAGATCAATTGTGAGCACGTGATTGTTCAGCGTGTGTGGTTTCGCTATTTTTCCAGTTAAATTGTAATAAACTTACAAGATGATTGTGACGAATTAGAGGGAAGAAAAGTAAAAAACGCTCCAGGGGTAAATTTGCCGAATTTTTGCCTTTGATCGTACTGCCCCCACTCTTCCCATATTAATAATCTGGCTTGAGCCCGCAATCCAATCGAAAAACTTAAACTTTAAGGAAAACATGTGTTCTCCATGAACTCTAGACCTGAGCCCACGATATGGTTAACTGCGTTTTGACAGCTGATAATTAACCATAACATGAATACCCAAAATCATAGATATAGCTGTTGTAATAGTGCTACTTTCTTATTTTTAAAACTACTGCCGTACTTGTTTTCAAGCTATTGCCTTGTGCCGTACGAACGTACTACGGGCAGTCAAGTGACAACTAGTGTTTTTTTAGATCGATGGGTTACTAAATTTTCTGAGGTATAGGGCTCGCCCGACATCGGCGCGCAGGAGCTCTGCTATAAATTTAAAAGAGAATGTAGATTATAATGCGTACAATATTCCTCACAAACTGCATGTCACGTGATATATTCCCCAGTGGGGAATCTGTGCTTGCGCTCCCTACTCGCTACAAGCTTCCACTCGCACCTGCTTTCTCACTCCCAGTCTCCCAATCCCCCATTTTGCAAAGAAAACAATGAGAAAAACCTGTGGAGGAGGCGGACGTTTTCAAACACAGAGAAGGGACTTAAAGTAATTTGACGAACCTCGAGGTTTTTGAAATGTGGTTAAACGTGGTATTTCGTGTTTGATTTATCTTCTTAATAGAAGCTTCAGCTAAGGAGAAACTTGAGAAATAATATCGTAAAAGTCTGTGGTAATGATTGAAAAAATATTAAAAAATTCAAGCACCGTCACGTTTATAATTTTCTTTGATTACAGACCTGAGGAATTATTCATAAATTAAAGAAGCTACAGAAAGCACTAAAGGTCACCAATCAATTTGCTTTACTGCGCGTTCAATTAACAAGCTCTCCTTTTGTTTAATGTGTTATACACATATTGTATATTAGTTTCCCTTGACAAGTTCGAGTCGAGGATGGTAATCGATTCTGGGGGTGTTTCTGTGAACTCCCCTAAATCATTTTCACGAATGTCTTCCTCAGTATAAGGTATTCTCTCTTTTTTCTTCACTTCATATCTTTCATATTAAAACCCTGTACAAGCAAACATACCACTCTTCAACGCAGACCTGTAGAATGACAAACCACCATAATTATTGTGAAACAAGCCGCCATTTTGAATTAACCCACGTAACATGCAGCCAAAATCCATAACCATATCAAGTAAGAAGTGTGATGATTTCCGAAAGTGTCCTGAAAGTTTTAATTTCCAAGGTTTCATAACGATGAAAACAATGTTAAAGCAATAATTCTCTTTAATCTCCAAAGAATAATTTCATTTCGGCAGAATGTTTACCTCTCTCCATAACGGCTGGGTAAATATTCTCCACTATTCGCGTCAGTGGGCGGATTAAGCATCCTTCAATAAATAAATTTTAATTTACTTTACCTTCTCTTTTTTAGAACAAAACTTGTCCTTTAATTGATTTTCTTTGATATTACGTATATTTGTACTATGCATAATTCCTGTGTAAAGAACTACAGATCAGTCTAGTTGGCATTTTTTAAACTGTCTTTGGTAGACTCTGATGCCTATTGTTCACACTTGAGATGACACCCTTTTCGCTTCCACCCTTCACAGCGATCGATCGTGTGATTGTTTGTTGCAACATCTAGTTTCCGTAGCGTGACTTTCCATATCTGTATATCATCATTAAATCATCATGGCCAAGCGCACAGGTACACCATCGGACCTCATCAAGCTCGATGCAAACATTCACTGACGTTTTACTGACGGAAAATCCTTCGTGTTTTTATTAAATAAAATGAGATTTAAAACAGATTAATACGGCAAACGTGGTAATTGGAACACCCTTTGCTAAGGAGAATATTTAAACTAAGAAATGATAGCCTGTCTTTCAGCCGCTATTCCGAAACAAAAAAAATCGGTGAGGAATTAGAACTTTCTCTGAGATTTTTTAGCAATGTTCTTTTGAGATTATTGAGGTGTACTGTTTCATTCCGCACCCTGAGGCTAAAAAAGTACATCAAGTCTTAATTAAAAGAAGAACGAAGAACCCATTTCCTTAACCATAAAAAAGGTAATCAAACGCCGAGCTTGATATCGACGGGCTTCAAAACCTAAGCCAACTCGATTTTTTTTGATCATCTGTATAACTTTCTATTGAAACCCGTTATGTGACTCGAGAGATTTTAATAATGGCTCCTTTCAAAACACGTTTGATCAAAAAGCGCGTGGAAGACCTTTTTTTATATTCTTAAGAAGTTCATTAGAGAAAAGATAAATGGCACATCTATCGATAATGGCGAGAGTAAACAATTGACGTTTTTAGGATAGAGAATCTCATAAAGTTCCGTGCTTTGTTCACTTTAACAGCTGCACAAAGTCAATTTTTATAGCCAATGGCAGTGTTTCGTTTGTCAGCTATATGTTTATAGAGTTTTGAGTGCGTTTAGGAAAGAAATAAACACACCCGAAGACATAAATCTTTGTCTGAGGAAAAAATCTCACCGTCCCCGGCTTTGTTTCCAGTTTGCTCAGTTTGAAGTTTTCATGCTTTACATTAGCCTGTTCGTTAGCTTACAGACAGCTCTATTTCCATATACTTCTTAGCACCTTTTGTAAGAAGTAGCTCCATTGGTAGATGACGTCGTTAAGTTCATACTTATCAATTTGCATATTTGTGCAAAAATAAGGGACCGGAGACAGTTATAAGCCAGGTGTTCATTGGTAATACAGTCACACGAAAGAAAGAGAAATCCCTCTGAGAAAAACTGACACTGCTAGAATGATGTCGATAGCAAATCATACTGAAGGTCTAAGCCAGAAAGTATTTGAAGTTTTATGTTCCATTGGCTCGACCGCAGAAATAAGCTACCAGTTAACGGGCCTTGTGGTGTTCAACCTATTTCTGGCACTTACCACAACTGCAGGTAACACTCTGATCCTAGTCACCCTTAACAAGGTTTCGTCTCTCCACACATCCTCCAAACTGTTATTTCGAAATCTGGCGGCAGCTGATCTCTGCGTTGGAGTTGTTGCACAACCACTTTACATTGCCTATGTGATACTTTTACTTACGGGAACAAGGACGATTTGCCGCTCTACGTTAGTCGCAAGTTTTGCAGTGGGCTCGATATTAGGCGCTGTGTCGTTAGCCACTTTGACCGCAGTAAGTGTGGACAGACTGCTCGCCTTGTTGTTGAAACAGAAATACAGACAAGTTGTCACTTTGAGGCGAACAAAAGTGCTTGTATTCAACATTTGGGTTGGAGGTGCTGTTGGTACTGCAACATACTTTTTGAGTTATAATATTGCCCTACAAGCCACTATCGTAGTCGTATCGTTAAATTTGACAACTTCGATATGCTCTTACATGTGGATTTTCTTCGCTCTACGTCATCATCAAAGCCAGGTTCAAGACTCTTTTCAACAAGGACAACCGAGCCGAGCAATTCCACTAAACATCGCGCGTTTCAGAAAGGCAGTGTCCAGTGCACTGTGGGTACAGTTTGTGTTAGTTGCTTGTTATCTTCCGTATGGGATAGTAGTGACTTTATGGGCTTACGCTGGACTTCAATCAGTCGTTTTTCTAGTGGCCCAATGCACAATAACGTTGGTGTATTTAAATTCTTCCTTAAACCCAGTTATTTACTGTTGGAAGATTAAAGAACTGAGACAAGTCGTGAAACAGACGATTAAGGGATTTTTCTTTTCACCGCATTAGTTAGCATTTAAGGGAACTTCGAAATTCGTTAGAAAGCACTTCTAATATCGTAAAAATCTTGAAGAAAACGTACAACTATTTTTAAAGACATGTTTCGGCATGCTTATGCCATCTTCAGTTTAATAGTGAATAACAAGAACGTGATACAGTTATATAATACAAAATATGAATAAATTATT
>Ga0126337_10001443_pt1 | contig 14394 bp, 6 predicted proteins | sample DipCmetagenome_FD_92527 | JGI IMG/M metagenome (GOLD analysis project Ga0126337, IMG submission 92527) | Coral microbial communities from La Bocana,Puerto Morelos, Mexico - Diploria C A metagenome | ecosystem: Host-associated > Invertebrates > Cnidaria > Coral | place: La Bocana,Puerto Morelos... | reverse complement strand
TTATGTGAATTCCCTAGAGGTAGACAATTATCTATTCATGGCAATGCTGTTAATGTACCAGCTGATGTGAATTCAGTTGTAAACACTCTGCCAAAACCTATAAACGAATCACAAACCATTGCTTTAAAATTGAAAAGCAAGGTAAGTTAGAAGTACCATTATCAGTTTCACAATGTTAGACCAAGAAAAGTGTTGGAAACAGAAAAACATCTTGTAAAAACAAGTAAACTGTTTCTGTGAACTGTTAATTCCACGAGTTTGACCATAGGTCTCCTTTGATTTTTCATTCAAGAACCTTGTAAAAGTATAATGCTCAGTGCTCTGGTAGGAAAAGCTTTGAAGTGAAGATTTTTTCTAAAATTAAACTACAGGTGCTGGATGAAAATCTCCCAAAACATTATTTATTAATCTATAATTTTAGTTTTTTTCTCTTAAAAAAGAAAATGAAAAAGCTTTAGATATAATGGGTTGGGAGAAGGCTATAAATACAACATTTCTGATGCAGCTGACAAAGCATTGTAACAGGTCTTCTCATAAATTTGTAGTTGGGGTGGTTAGAAGTTTTTTTAAAAATTTACTTCCAAAAAAAGTATTTAAAAGAACCTTGTTTTACTGGTTGACAGATGATGACTTGAGGGTGCAGATCTCTTCAAGGAACAGTTCTGCAGCAACTAAGAATGCTTCAGTAGGACTTGAAGATTCTGGTGTAGAGGTTGGACAAGAAAGCGAACAGGAAAACACGTCAGGCAAAGCAATTGCAACTGTTTCAGTGCATGAATTACTCAAAAGAACAACAAAGCAAGACAGAGAATCTACAGAGTCTTCCAGGCGCAATACCACTGAACATATTGTGTTTGGTGGAAAGGGCATTCCAGAAGCTGAAAGTGAAACAAAGAAAAACAAATCGCAAAGGTGAGATAGAGGACTCCAGTGTAAACAATATGTCAGAGTTTTAAGGCACTATACTTTTTATAAGGGGTCCTCAAAGAGAAAAGTCTTCAGGATTCAAAACCTAACAAAAGGTGTTGGTTGGCAGAGGTTCAACCATATAGGTTTTCAGTTGTCATAAGATTATGAAAACCCCAAGTTATAAAATTTGTCTTAGAACAAAGGTGAATATTAACTACAAAATGTTTCTTTCATTCTGTAGTCCTCCAGCAACCACATCCCCTGATGTTGACAGTTTTCCACCCCTGTCATCAACAGTGAATAGCCATGAAAGACTAGGAGATAAACCAGAGAATGAAAGATCACGCAAACGTCGAAAACGGAGGAAACAAAGGAAGCGATCGGGCTCTGTTTCAAGCTCTTCCAGCGAATGCAGCGAGAAGGAAAGGACTTCTGTAAATTTGGCTGGTGCTGCTATAAAAGCCAAAACTGCAGCCTCGTTACTCACTACAGATAAAGTCGTTGTAAGCAAAGTTGATAATGATGCTGGTAAGGTACATGTGAATGTCCTGTGTTCTTCACTGAAGGAGCAAAACAACAGCAACAATCATTCAGCAGACAAGAAAACAACATCACAAAGAAAAATCTTGAGCACCTGTGATGGAGAAACTGTTGGTGATGGAAAGAGTTCTTCATCCACAGATGGGACATCAAACAGCCCTGTTCAGAGCGACTCAGATGTCAAAATTACAGGTACTGTGAACACTGCAGAAGAACCCTTGAGTTCAGACAAGACTAACGAATCACTAGAGCTTGCAAATGAAAGTCCATCTATAGTGGATGAAGGCAAACAAACAAGCAATACAACTAACAAAGGAAGTAACACAAAAGAACTTGCAAAACCTCCCTCATGGGCTGATTTGTTTAAAAACTCTACTAAGGCATCACCTGGTATTGTTATTAAGGTTACAAATCCTGTTCCAAGGGCAGAAACTAATTTGACATCAGCTGGAAAGACAGAAGATCCTGTTCAAACAACAGTAAGGGTGGAGGAGGATAAGTATGCCAAGAAATTTGCAGGTGCAGTAATTTTTTTGTACATGTAAACGCATAATTTGATATATGTGGCAGTTTTACAACATGTTACTATATGACAATTTGCATCTATTGATCTACAAATTAAGTTCCCAAATTGACTGTCATATTTTCTACATGAAGTAAAACTCAGTTTGATTACAGCACTGATCATGTGTAAAACGGTATTTATTACAGTGTAGTTCAAAGCCTTAGTTCGTTGACCTCAAAATTAATGTGGTCCAGACAAGATTTAAAAGTTTACCTATCTCAGGCAGTATAATTATTCTTCCTGTGGACAGTGAGCTGTACATGTTGTATATGAGTTTTTTTTAGCTGGATAATGCATGGGGTTATAGTCTAGACATTGTGTTTGGTACTATAATTGCAGAAATCATTCAAAAACAAGAATTAAACTACAACCAGAAATCTTATGTTCCAAGAGGGCTGGTCAACAGAGGCAACTGGTGTTACATTAATGCTGTATCCTTTACACATGTTATTTAACATTCACCTTCTCTTGATAGGAAGCATTCTTTAGGGAGGTTCTGGTTGACACATGTTTGTAATATGACCATGATTATGAGGGCTCTCATTTAGTTCTGAGTCACGTGTTGCACTGATATTCACATCCATAACCAACATGTTTCTCTGACTTACACCAACAATAGACAAGTTGTACTGTAACATCAATGGACCATCAAACACACTCAGCTGTGTTTACAGGTTACATGTACATCCCTTAATGAAAGCCTTGTGGTGACCGTGTTGTGACAAGTCCATCAAAACTTGCTTTTAAAAACCACTGCTTATTCAATTAAGTGATCTTTCCCATATTTTACCACAAATACATGTTTGCCAGTTAATCAGGGAATTAGTTACTACTGTTTACAAGTCCTTGACTTTGTACAGACCTTGCAAGCATTGGTGGGTGTTCCACCATTCTTCAACTTGTTAAGGCAGTTACCTTACATTAAGGAAAGAGGTCCCACATCAACACCCATTCTGGACAGCCTGTAAGTTTTTTACATGGGTTTGGGAGTATTTCTGCTCAGATAAGTGCGATCATGTTCCTCAGCTAAAGTATGCCACTGTTTCAGATGTTCCTCCTTAGCTTGATTCTTATTTAATGTATATGTTTTTTTTCATTTGTAGTATAGTCTTTATGAATGAATTTAAAGAACTCCAATTTAAACCAGGTAGGCAAACTATACATGTAAACCGGTGCTTAGAAGTTTTGAACTCTAAAGATCTGCTCTTTTGAATTGCATGTTAGTAATAATAATGATCTTTACTTTTAGCAGGCAATTCTCCTCTACCTTCCAAGGTTGATTTCACCACTGGGGAGCCATTTGAACCTTCAAATGTTTACAAGATGCTGTTAATCATCCAGAGTTCACTTTCAACTAAGGTAAGTCATGTTGATTTGAACACAATTTTTACAACAGACTGGTGCTTTCTTGTGCAGCATAGGACCAATTGTATTCTCTTGCCACTTCTTAATCACAAATTTTCACAACAAAAGCACTGGGCCCAGATTTAGAACTTTTAGGAATGAAGCTGCTGTATGAGATTTTATTAGCATAACTTAGAGGTGGAAGGCTAAACAGAAAATTGTAGAAGGGCATCGGGCCGTACATGTTGAATGAAGCAAATAATTAGACAGCACTTCAGTTTAAAATTGCTGACCGCTTTGCCTACCCAGCAAGATGGTGTTAAAAACCTTGATTGGTTCCATTGCATTACAAAATGTTTGACTGTGTGTATTGATTTTTTTTTCTTCTTTTCAGGGTCGCCAAGAAGATGCACAGGAGTTTCTGAGCTGTATTCTGAATGGAATGCATGAAGAGATGCTACAGCTTACCCAGATGATTTCTGTGCCAGTCAAAGGTAATTAAAAGTAATTGAAGTAAAGGTAATTAAAGTAAACCCTCTTTGCAGTTAACACTGGTTTTTGGTGCACAAAGCAGCTGCAAGTGTTTCTTTTTCCCCAAGAACGCAACACAGTGACCCTGGGCAGGGTCCAAACCTGAATCACCTGATTTGGAGTCCAGTGCCCTAACCATTACACCACTGTGTCTCCCAAACTACTCTGTAAATCATATATAGATTTAGCCAAGCCTAAAGGCAGAGCTCCTGGGCCAGTTTTTTCAAAGCCTGATTAAGCTTACCCAGGATAAGTGGGATTCTGAGGTTTGTAACTTACAGTGAAGTTTTCTGTTTATGTTGTTTGGCCTTCTGTCTAAATGTTAAATGGCCTCAAGGTCCTCAAAATACACAAAACATAAGCACAGAAAAACATTTGTGTACAAGAAAAAATTAAACTTGTGCAACATGGCCATATGAGATTGGTCAGCAGATACATGTACCTTGTTTTGACAGGTGTCAATTGACCATAACATGGACATCCAATATCAAAGAAGAATTCTTTAAAACAAGACTGCATGTCTCTGTCGACATGGTAGCTGGAGTATTTTCACCATCTTGTCCTGTTGTCTCTGTCATGAATATGGACCCACAAGCAATTCTGCTAGCCTTTGATAACTGAGAAAATCCATTCATAGATTTCCTTTTCTTTCCTATTTGAGTAAGGTGCTCTACTTGATGGCCCTTGGGCCACCAGAGCTCCGTTATAAACACTTGGGCAACAGATTTGCAGAAGGTTCTTTTTTAAGATATGTGTATTTTAAGCTTGTCATAGGCCGGGACCACTTAATACGTAATGTAGGTTTACAACACAAAGCAACATTTTCAAATCCCTCTCCAGCCGTACACACCTGCATGCCTAGTATACTAGGCAATAATTTTATAATTGTTTTACCAGCTCAAGAAAAGGATGCTGACTTGGTACTCGCCACTAATGACACTGCAGTGAATGATGAACTCACTCCTGAAGGGCAAGAAGATGATGGAGACTGGGAACAAGTTGGACCCAGGAACAAATCAATGGTGACCAGAATGGTAAGATGTTGAATCAACTTAATTACTTTTTGAGAATCTTAAGAATCAACCTGACTGTAAAGAAAGGTCCTGTCACCTTCCTCTGGTTTCTGTAGCAGGAAGTAACTTGGAGTATCCCCCCCCTCCACCTGGATGCGATGCTACAGTGTATTCCCGCATTGCAGGGTGATTTCCCAGAATTAAATTCACAGGTACCCATCTCTATACACCTGGGTGGAAAAAGTCACTTCGAAAAGAAAGTGTCTTGCCCAAGAAAACAACACAGTGATCCCTGCCATGGAGCCAGGGTTGAACTCAGACTCTGTGGAGTCCAGTGGTCTAACCCTTGATTCACTATGCCTTCGTGCTACTGATTGTAGCGGACTCCTAATTTGGAATGGTCAATAACCAAACACTGTCATGTTGATTGCAGGCATCATACCCACAGTCACTCATTTCAGACATATTTGGTGGATTTCTACGCTCCTCTGTCCATCAGTCTGGTTTGAAAGATTCTGCTAATGTGGAACCCTTCTTTGAGCTTCAACTGGAGGTGCAGGTGTGTAGCTAAGTCACAAACCAAGAAAAAACTAATTAAAAAGTTATCATTCTATTACAGTCGTAATCATACTCGTGATTAGCAAATCTGATTCCCGCTTCGTGGTCATCCAATTTTGTTAATCACTGGTATGATTACAGACCAAACTGGACTCCACTCGGTCCTATTACCCGTTATTAATTGTACTTGTTATTAACAAATTGGACACCTGCTTGGCTCTGCAGTCATCTGATTTCACTCACATGATTGCAAACCGAATTGAACTCCATTTGTTGCTATTACCATAATTTAATGAGACAAAACAAGTACCTGCCTGCTGTCTGAAAAATGGAGAGGTCTTGATCCCATCAGTGTGATACATGTATTTTTGGATGTGTTAAGTTTTAGAGTACTCAATAATTTTTTAACCATTTTTTTTGACTGGATACAGGTATTTTACTCGGCAGTTTACTCTTTTTGAATCGTGAAAGGACCAGCTAGGAATGACCATGGCTTTTTCCAACAGAAACATTTTGCTAGCGATCTGAGTGCAGTCTGTGCTAAGACGCATGAAAGCTTAACATCTTAGGAAATCCGAGAATACTTATTTTACAGTTGCATCTCAAACGATATATTTAGTTTTGGCAGACACGCACAAGTAAATAAAAAAAGAAGACAAAAACTAGGTATGTTTCCAACAACGATGACAACAACTACAACTTCATTGGTACTCGTACCTTGAATTAAATTTTACAAAATTAAGTTTTGAAATAAAGTAAGTACTTGGCTGCCGGAAATAATTAAATAAGACCGGGCAGCCATCCTTAGTAACCATGGTGACCAAAAAAGTAAAATATGTGGAAAAGAACCCCGATATAATAAAATCCCATGGCCTTTTATTACATCAAGGTAAGACTGTATTAGCCTGAAAGTCATTCTTACTTGTCTCAATATTTTATTCCTCACTCTGTATTTTGTTTTAGACTGTAACGTCCGTGGAGGAAGCGTTAAAGAATTTTGTTTTGAAGGAGGAATTACAGGGATACACTTGCACGAAGACTAAATTACAAGTAAGTATTGCTAAAAATTCAGGATAATAAAACCTGTAAAAACACTCTGAATCTTGAGCTGTCACTCGTGCCCCCTCTGAAACCCTTGTAAAAGCCGTGAAATGGAGGCTTAGTCACTTTGTTCTCCCTTCTTGTTCCACGCTCCTACAAAAAAAGCTGTTGCGGCGCGTGAAAAAAGAGCGGGAAATACCGGATGTTTTGGCAGGCTACACGTTTTCTTCAAGTATCGTTGATTGCGTGACTTGCCAAAAGAACGGACGTCATTAATTAATTTATATGAAGTACATGAAGTACATGAAGGTGAAGTACATGCCCCGAAGGTGAAATTTTAGTCTCAAAATTTAAATAAATTATTTATTGTACCTAATAGAGTATTGTATTTTTGTTGATATTTTCATGCTAAGCTCAAGCCGATGTTGCGTGACTGTCATTGTGTTAATGTTTACAGGTTGACGTGTCACGTCGCGTGACCCTTGAAGGCCTTCCAAAGGTCCTTATTCTTCACCTGAAGAGATTTATTTACTCTAAGGCTGGAAGCCAGAAGCTTACCAAGGTCATCGACTACCCCTTGGAACTCACTATTGGCAAAGGTAACTAAGTAGTTGAACTGTTAGTACATAGGTCAGTTACCTGCAGTGTACCGTGACTGTGTTTGTTGACCACAAAGCAACCGCAAACAGTGTCACTATTTTTTTATTAGGGAATTATTACTGTGCGAATCTGAAAAGCCTTATCACTGGAGTAGTTTGTGGAATGTTAATATTAGACTGGTACATTTTCCTTGTATAACCTTTTATTGTTGAATTCGAAGTTCGGTACAAAATGAAAGTCTTAAGCGAAATTATTTCAAGATGTTAACATACTTTTCTGACAGAGCTGTTATCGTCAAATGTGAAGAACAAGTACTCTGCTGCTCAGAAAACCTACAAGCTTTTCGCCGGTAAGTTTGCTCGTACAACCTAATGTGAGACTCGGTGAGATTCTTTTATCCAAGTAAAATTATTTTCAATATGCCCACGAGTAGTTTCAAACATTTCCTCACGCGACAAATGGGTAGCTTGTTACAGTGACCCGTTTGATCAATTGTTTTATAGTCTATAGTCTGTCCTGAGACTTCGTCGAGATCGCAAGCGAAATGTTAACTGCGAGCTAAAATGGAAGTTGGAAGGGGTTACAACTGACAGAGAAAACAAACGTCCTTGGACACTGACCTTTTTTACACTGTACACACTTGTACATTCTGCAGACTGTAACTATTGGGGTGTGTCGATTGCGACCCTTGTAGACCATCCTATTGGCTGCGCGTAATAATGATATTGATAATAATAAAAAACGCTGCTTGGATCTCCGTAAAGCTCGGTTACCGCCTATCCCAGCCAGACTCGAAGCATTTTTTGAACGCCCGTCGTTCCTAACTATTTCATGTTTTCCATGAGAGTTGTATTGTTAAAATATTCGTTTTTTTGTCCTTCCCTTTTAGTGGTGTATCACCATGGAAAGAATGCATCGGGCGGCCATTACACCAGTGATGTTTGTCATCCAACGCACGGATGGATCAGAGCGGACGATATACGACTCAAAGTCGTTCCCTTCACCTATGTTTTAAAACCCACACAGGGAAAGGATCCGTACATGCTGTTCTATAGACGGATAGACCTCATGCCTTGAGTGGAAAACAACCATCTCATCACGTGCACGGGGGAGGGGTGTTTGGGGTAATTATTTGGGAGTTTTAGCAAATCACGACTGCGACGGCAATGAGAACGTCACAGGTTTAAAGAGTAGAACAGTGGTTCTGCACGTGCGTTTGAAATCTTGGTACATTTCTACGCCGTCTTCTGCAAAACAACTACGTGAACTAACCGAGTTTTACGTTTTTGAAGAACGCGAACCGCGTTTTCGCATCTTCCTTTGGAATTGAACGCTGTCAGTAGATATTTGACCTGAGTAAGTGTTTAGACCGATAGGCGCACAGAAAAAATTTCCTCAGTTGCGACATTCGAAGGTAAAATACAAATCTATTTTTTACAAGAAGTCGTCCTCGCCGTCGCCATCGTTATTGCTAAAACTCTCTAATACCGTCAGGGGTACGGTAGTGGCAACAGTAGTTGTATAGAGTACAAGTAGTCATGTTGTAGGAGTTATATGGATCGTCACGCACAAGTTTTCTCCGGTTGCGTGACGAGCTACACAACGGCCGCGAAGAGGACGGTACAAGGTGATGGCTTATACTAAAGTAGAAATAGGATATTTTGTAGGTAGTTATGATACAATTGGGGTTAAAACAAAAGTAAAAAAAAAAAAAGAAATACAAATGGGGATATTCTTCTGCATTCTTGTATACAACGAATAACGAAAATTTTCTACTCACAGAATTTAGATGACATTATATTTCTCTCAGTGAATTGTATATTTCGTGATCTTTCCAAAGGATGACATCATTTGAAATAAGCAGGAAACTAACACACAGACTTACGTGGAGAAATGAAATCTTACAGCAAGCCAATAAGTAATTGGCTTGTAGATATCGCATAAGCTAGCCCGTATTGCAACCGCTTCCTCGAGTAGCAAAACCCTACTGTTTCAGGCTAATCTAAAGACACCCTGAGAGTAACATACAAACGTAGCCTGTGTAGCTGGCGGGATTCTCAAGCGAGTGAGGATCAAAATTCCCGGCGATCCAACTCGACTCCCTGTATGTATTTAGGTATGTATGAGCTTATTTACAAAATAAAAATACACTCGCGGCAAGCTGTTTCGCCCCCAAAACAAAAGTTCTAGCGCGCGAAATCTCGCCAGCTACGCAGTCATTTGGCCCAACTGGTTGTGCAGGCAGCTTGGACATTCAGTCCTGAACACGCTCACGGTATGTTTGACAGTGTGTCTGTAGCCTGTTTTTACAACCTATGTACCTTTTTAGATATTGTAATGGTAGGTTTTGAATTTGAGTGACGGGTAGCAGTTAATAGATAGGTCGTTGTCACAAAGCTGAAAAAGGTTCCGAAAAAAAGAGTCTGGGAAAAGTCATCGGCCAAGGGGACATGTCTATATATGGGCAGTCCCTGGTTGGTTAATCTTCTTCCTTATTGGTTAGAGCATTTTATTACTGAAACCAGTGAAAAATCAGGAAAGAACCAGCTTGGGGAAATACTGTGTATCAAATGTACTTGAAAAAGCGGCGCGGTGATTAAGCGCCGTCGAGGAATAACTTCCGCACTTGGCAAGAATTTCAATAAGCGGAGAGAGAAAGCAAGGCACGATATCGAGAAACTTTCGCCTAGATGACAGTGGTTGTACCGGTGACAGCACTTGCGAAGATGACACAAACACACTCGAAAAATATGTTAGTGATTTCGAGGACGCTTGGAGAAATTATTAATTAAACCAGGTAATAGTCTGACCACTGTTTTTCGTTGTAACTAAAAAAAGTCAGACCTAACTTTTGTACAAAGATTAACGAATATGATACCAAGCTTGGTTATGCAAGGATAAGCAACAGAGTATGAAGTTTACTATACATGTTCGGTTGAAGAGAAGTCCCCGTAAAACGATTTGTTCAGCAAGATTAAGCAAAAACGCCGGGATGGTGAACCCATGCATGCACTTGGTCACCAAGGTGTATCATTTTAGGTATATTCATTTAAGATCTCGTTCGTCAAAAGTAAAACTAACTACCACAAGCGACCTCGTCCACCGAAAACCAGCAGTGGTCTTCACCATATTAGAAGCTCAAGCTGACAGGCCGTTAGAAATGAAGTACGTGATCAATTATGAAAAAGTGAACTCATTTGAGAAACAGCAAGTATAATTTTCAGCCTAAACTTTTCCCTTTTTTTGAACAGTTCAACTGGTCGCTTTGTGGGAGTTCAGTTTACCATAAGTATCAACATCACCATTTCATACCGAGCATTAAGAGTTAACGTTTACAACGGATTGTTGTTGGTAATGCAATGAATTAATCATACCTCGAGGCAAAACATGCACGCACGGGCGTGGACGTACAACGCGCGGGAAATTTCGCCGAAACTCGTGTCACAATTGGTTTCGGTTGCTCCTGATTTGTTAAAACAAGAAACAGCACGTTTGCTATTGGTTTAAAAGGCGTGCTGCGTACTGCTGTTTCCAGTTTACGTCATGTTCAAGAACACTTTTGTAAACGATTTACGACTGAATAAAGGGATTCTTAAAAGATAGTCAGACGTTACTCTCCTGTGTCAGATGGATGCCTGAGAAAAGTTAAATCTACCTGCAGCAGAACTTGTTACTTCTTCCAGACGTTTAGTTAGTTGGGGCACGCGAGAGAGCGGTGAAAATCGAGCCTAACGAGAGAGTTGGAGAGTTGGTAAAATTAATTCGTTCCGCCGTTTTCTTCGCGCTTCGCCCTAACTAACTAAACGCCTGGAAGAGGCTACAGAGCGTGTCAATATCGGTACTGCTTACTTGATTCCAAGAGGAACCAATACGTTTATTTTACATGAAATATCGATGTACGCGTAACACGTAAAGAACTCCTCTGCTAATTTATTTTTTCAACAATTTACAAAGTCTGGCATTTGAGACGCTTAACAAGTGTTTGTTGTTTACAAAGTTAATTTTAACTGATGTACAACTTGTCTTTCAACCGCAATCACGATGCAAATACGAGGCCAATGCGGCTCATGGTAAGACTGATCACACACGCCTCTAATGCTGTGATCTTTACTTCCCGTATCAGCAACAAGACATTATCTTGAGAAACTCCATCACAACCTCGCCCCTCCCCCCCTGGTGGCTATTCTGATGCTCTTCTCTACTGCTATGTGGGTATGGTAGTTGAGGGGGTTTCCTCTTCGTCACCATTCTCTTGCAGCCCCTGTAGTCCTTTGGGGAGACTGGTATCCTCTACGTCACCACCAGTTCCTTCCACGAATTCTTCGTACGTGGACTTCTCCTTGAAGGGCCTGGGGCCTAAGAGCTCAATCATATCTTCACGGCCAAGTACTTCTTTTTCCAGTAGGCGTAAGGCAATCTGACAAGGTGAAAATACGACGTAAAAACAAAAGGTTACAGCTCTATTTCTGCTTGTCTAGCACGGCGATTAATTACTACACCTCCATCCAGGATTAGTGTAAGACTGCTGCTTTCTACTGCGAATTGCGTCCTGATTTACACAATTTACCCTTTGTATGATTAGATTATCCGCTCTCGATGCCTATGGGTGATGGAAATCTCGAGCTCATAACCTAGTAAGTAGAGAATGTCGGTATAACTTGGCCTGTGTCTTCCTGACGGGTGTGACGAAGAGCATTCTCCGCATTTAATAAATGTATGGATTCCAAAAAAACTACTTTAAGAGTCGTTGAAAAAAAAAAAACAAAAAACAAAAAACAAAAACTAGAGGGACGGTTCTGGAATGAATAGCAAAGAAATTGAAGTCCCCTCCCCCTTGGTCTTTTGTTTGATTAATTTGAACCGTGCGTATTTCCTATATCCCGAAGACTAGCGAACGCTTCATTCTCGTAACCACACTATGAAAACAGCCCAGCAGACGAATTTCCCTACCTTTTCCACGTCTTCCTTGTGTTTAGTGAGGAGATCAAAAGTTCTCTTGTATGCATTGTTAATCACTTCTCTGGCTTGTTCGTCTATTAGTTGTGCCGTTGCTTCGCTGTAAGGTTTATCAAACGTGGGTTCACCCTCGCGAGGAAGGTCAAACGACACATTACCGACCTTTTCGTTCATTCCAAATGTAACAACCTGAAAGAAAAACAAATAAACATACGTAGGCATGAGAATTTGATTACTCTGTTAAATTAGGAACAAGTGCTGCCGCTGAAAGCTTTGATAGAGTGCCCGAGAAGCTTGTGACTATGTCTGACAAGAACTGGCACGACAAAAAGGACGGCAGTCACTCCAGTGTGACGTAAGCAGCTACATTCTGCTAACTAGCAACCTATCCAAGGAATTTTTTTCATAGACTGTCCACTGCTACTTCTTAAGAGAGTATCCGCATTCCAAGTTTTATAATGTACTTGAATTGTTTGAGGGAATGACAGTTTTGATGGTAACATTGAAAGTGCGTGCAAGGAATGGTTGAAACGCAGCTCTCAACTTGTTTTTTTTTTTAGGTAGGGAACTTCTACAAACTCTACTGAAGACGGACTTCTCCATAAGTCATTCCCTTGACACTACACTTTAACAAGCTCAATAAACGAATCATATGACGAGTTATTTACCTGAGCATAAGCACTCTTAGTGACTTTACTGAGATCGTCCTGGGCCCCAGTAGTGATGCGGTCAAAGAAGATCTGTTCTGAGACTCTTCCTCCTAACGTCATACACATGCGATCTAACAGCTGAAAACGTGATGATAATGAGCAAAACAGCTAAAATAACAATAAGGACCTCTTCATATGAGCCCAGCAACTGTGCTGGTTACCAGGGAAAATTATGTTGTTTGTTCATACAGGAAATTTCAGCCCAGTCAGCTGGGATGTAAAAAGTCAACTGAAACAAAATGAAAATAGCACAACTTTTCATGACTATCGCACCATTGTTGACTCTCAAAATTTTAACAAAGGAAATAGGAGTGAGGCAAGATCTTGGTAACAAGACCAGCCTGGTCAACTGGGCTCCGATGACGATGGCCCTAACTTTTGAAGAAAGAAAGAAAAAAGAAGAAAACTTGTAGACTTACCTGTTCGGTGGAATATAAGAACTGTTCTTTGGGGAGATACTGAGCATAGCCAAGCCCTTTTCCTCTTGGGATGATCGACACCTGTAGATGGGAACGAAATAGTACACCAATGCCTTGTTACAAACGAAATGAAAAACATTTCATAAGCTTTAACAAACGAACAATAATTTAAGAGATGGAGAGCCAATAATACCACAAGTGGACTAAAAAAATTAATGTTACAGAGCCAGTTGAAAATAATCAAACTTGCCTCGTTCAATCGCCTGATATACATGGTCAGTTTTTTAGGATGAATTTGGGTATAGTGAATTACTCCTCATCCCTTTTCAGTATGCTTCAGAGACATATCACTAAAGCTTGTTTTGTCTTGCCAAGATTCCACAAAACTTGCCTGATAAGCCACCAAAGTGCACTGAAAAGGTCTTGACTGCACTGTGAAATGAACTGGAAATCTTAACAGCTGAGATACTGTTTGTTACTCAATAATAATATCTTTCAAATGTAGAACAAACCTTTAAAAGAGGATCAGCATGTTCAAGGAACCATCCTGCAACTGCATGGCCAGCCTCGTGATATGCAACAACTTTCTTCTCTTCAGGTTGTAATACTTGGGTCTTTTTCTCCAGACCTGATACAATTAGAACAAATGAGGGACATTGAGTTTTGGATACTGTAATTAAAAAAAAAAAGCCAACTGCTTGCACAGTCCATAATCAAACCAACAGTCTGAGTGTTGCTTGGACATACCAAAAACACTCTCAAGATTTAGTTTTAGATAATTTGAAAATTTGTGCGCACTTGTACTTAAAATGATACTCAATCAGAGAGTGTTGACTTATTTTGTTACCTTTAAATTGATGGAAAACCTGAAAATAATAGCTTACTAAGATAGAAAAAAAAACACCACAGAGGTGATAATAAAAGGAACAAGAATGGAGAGGATTGACACTGATTATAATCAACAATTTCAAACTTAATAATTTAAGCTAAACTTTCCAAGATGGAGAGACCATGATGCAGCTCAAATGTGTGACACGCCAAAAAAAGGCTCTCAAGATTGAATTTGCGATCATTTGAAAGTTTGTGTGCCAAGTGCACAGTAAAAGTTACATGAACACATTTTCCAGACCTACAGTATACGACTTTATTATACGACTAGCTCCGCGAGCTAGCAAGATGAACAGAATCTCGCGCTGTGATTAGCTACC
>Ga0126337_10001441_pt1 | contig 14402 bp, 4 predicted proteins | sample DipCmetagenome_FD_92527 | JGI IMG/M metagenome (GOLD analysis project Ga0126337, IMG submission 92527) | Coral microbial communities from La Bocana,Puerto Morelos, Mexico - Diploria C A metagenome | ecosystem: Host-associated > Invertebrates > Cnidaria > Coral | place: La Bocana,Puerto Morelos... | reverse complement strand
TTACGAAATGAACGCGGGCTCCTGGCAAGCATGGGTTTTAATAACATGATGCATGCAATACATGAATATCGAGCAAAATAATAAATTATTATAAATGGAAAGCACTTATTAGCTTCATGGGGAGAGAAAAAGAAAGAAAAAACACGTCGGAGGCTTTCCCAGCTTTCCAATACAGTATACCAACGCATTTAACACATAGGTCTGCAAAGCGTGTATGTGTCTAGAGTGTTATGCATTATTGTATTGCGGAGTTAGGGCAGGGATTAAAGCGTGATTTTAAGAGGTTTAAATAAGGGACAGAAGAAAAAAATTTATTTTTGCAACACAGCCAAAATATTTTCATCTTTTCTGCTTATACTGATGCATGTATTTCATCATGCAAAATAGTCGTAGCCTCATAGAGGCCTTTGATTTTCAGTTAGTTGCATCCGTTTGGTATTCTTTTTGCTTTCAGTTTCTGTAATGGGAAGATGAGACTTTCCTGGGGAACCTCGTTTACATCAACTGCGCAGACTATACATCTGGGTAGATGCCAACTAATTAAAAGACAACAACTATTTCGTATACGCAAAGGACGCCAAGCGACTTTCTTCGTGTAAAAAAAGTCAAAATCAGTGGCTTTCATTGATTACGCACCACACACACACACACTGCTCAATAGTGGCCAAAAGACGAAACTTACACTCTGAGCCGTTTAATACATGTGAAATTAGTACTACTTCACCATTTGGATTGTATTTTTCCAATTGTTTTTCGGGCGAAAGTAAGATGATATTTTGAGAGGTGGGCCGACGAACTCTGACATCTGACGCCGTAAGATAATCAAAGTATTACGCTCAAAAGAATGCCGATTAATTTGGAATCTTAACTCTTATTTGAACCCGCTTCTTAATGAGAGCAAAAATCATTGATTTTGTACTGAATATTTGGCATTTCATGAATTTGCGCCCGCCTCTTTTCTCGGCGGAACCTTAGGAATGTTCAAGTGTGATACAGCACTATCACACGTATTATGGACTTCTGGCTACATGCCGCCCCATAGAAGCTTGGTAGGGGGTGTGCGGCGTACCCCTATAAAGAAGACGGTGGAACTCGTTGTACTTTTCAGGCTTTGATCTCGCACAAAAATTGAGAACATATCTTCGTACCAAACTACTTTCATGATTTCAAACTTGTCGATTGGTATCGTTTCGAAAAATGATAGGAACAATGTGTTGCTCAGTTGATATTTTTGAAACCGCTTAGTTATGTTTTTATAGCTACAGCCGTCCATTAGGATTCCTATTGTCAGTTAATTCACTTGTTTAGATTACTACCTCTTAGGGTGGAAGCAATTTTGAGTCACGCCGACAAAACAAGATTGCCATAGCTTTTGGAAGTTTTTTGCAAACAAACCGACGACTGCTTCTGAAATTTCTCATCGAGGATACCCCGTTCTAGGACATAGAGTATCAAGGCCGGGAATCATTATAAAATAACTGTAAGTCAAACTACTGCCATGTTAAGCAAAAAATAGAGTGGATACTAAGTAGATCTGATGTATCAACCAAAACCGGAGTTCCAAAAACGAGGCCAGTGCGATTGACTTGACCTCACATCTAAAATAAAGAAAAAGGTTCAGAAGGCAAAGAAAGTTATGTCCAACTTTTGGATGGAGCTCCGTTGTGAGGACTAGAGATAAGATAAATGTTATCTTACAGAAGCTAAAGGTTGATGTTGATAGCTGATAGAACTTGCCAAAAACATTGATGATACCGGATCCGAACATTACAAAATGAACCGAATTAATGAACATATAATCATTTTAAATATAATATTGACTGTGTGCGGTACACAATCGGAAGTTTGCCGAGTGGAAGTTTACAAAATGCTCAGGCACCGGTCGGAAAGTCTCGCGAATCATGCATCGGTCCCCGGAAAGGTGACGAATGTTTTATACCAGCAGGTAATGATGAACCATGCGCTGGAATAATATTTCGCCTACGCAGCTTTTTAGAATTGTTTGATCTTAGGCTGCTGGAAAATCATAAAAGTGATCCTAGGGGCTACTATCTTTCTGTTGAGGGAGCTTTTTGAAAGAGCATTGCAACAAGCCATTTTCCTCCCGCCTGATTCTTGATTAGTAATTGTTTTCCACGAACGTTTCCACCAAAATTTAAACTATTGTCTAATAGTCTTAAAAAAAATGCACTCAGGAGAGCCCTAAGCACGTAACCGCCAAAATGTATGGAATTAGACAGGGATTGTTGCCTTAAAAGGTTGGGGTCTCTTAAAAGCCGTAAAGTAATTTGGCTAGATGAGTAACAAGTAATACTTTTGTAACAACATATCCATCATCACGGTTTTTTTTGTCCTTGTGTTTTTTTAAACATCTCTTCAAACATTCACATCATTTTAGAAGCCGAGGTGGTCTGTGACACACCTTTCAATGTTAATAACCTACGATTCCAATATCAACACGCATTCAGGCGCAGTCCACGCTACGTCGTAGAAATTTGAAAACGCAGCATTTACCAGTCATTGGATTTGTTTTTGAATAAAATGTGGCCAGGGAAGTCATATGATTATCATGAGCGCCATCATTTTCCGTTTTCCGTCCACACCAAAGCACAAAGCCACACTATAGGCTTCAGTCAGACTCATTGATTCCTTGTTATACCAGGCGACAACGTTACTCAGGAATAGAGTTGACCTCAGAAATAACAGCCTTGCTGTATTACACTACCCTCGAGTTCACAATCCCTTTGGAAATGAAACTGCAAATGATTGCCGGGAGTTGGTATAAGGATAGAAGTTTGCTAAGGGCTCTCTTCTCTTGTGCGCTGGGAAAAGGTCTTAAATATGCTATTCAATACGTTTTTAAGTCAAAAAGGAAAATGCTTAGAATTATTTAGTATGTTACCAGTATCACTGAAGATCAGACAAACGAAAACCGTGCTTAACAAATGCTTGGTGTCTATCATCACAAAAAGAGAAGTACATGCCATTTTAATGGTAAAATTCGCTTGCACCGGATGATAGAAATGAAGAAGGCCCAAAATCATATCCAGCGACGTTCCCCGAATCTTGCCTTAATTTATTTAGCAATGATTAGTATGATAAGCCACAAAAATGTTTACATGAAAAAACGGCTGAATTTAATGACATGCTTGATTTTCTTCTAAAGAAAAGACAACACGAACATTATTAGCTCGTACCTTTAGAGTTTTATACAAATATCTATTAGGGTAAGATGAAGTAACTCGATAGTAGCCCTGTAGTTTTTCTAACTAGTCCCCAATTGTTGTTATTCAAGAGAATACAGAACTAATAAGAGAGCAGAGGCGCAGGTGCATCATGGGATGGAATGGAGAAAGTCCTTGTAGGTTTTCAGAATGTTGGTCAGACAGTAAATAAAACTTCAGTCGTTTAGAGAATCGAAGTTGAAGGCTAAAACGTTGCATCACCATGTAAGTCTTCTTTGGCGGCTTATCAAAGAAATTAACGTACGCTATTACAACAATAAGGCTATGGCATTAGAACGCATCGAGAGACCAATGATCTTGAAGGCATGTATGACATATATATTCTGTATGTATATGTTAGTTTGTTGTGTGTATAGTTTTCGTTTATTCATCCTTGTAGCTTTATTACAGAAAAAGGAACATTTGTACTTTATATACTAGATTTGAAAGATAAACAGCACACATCAGCCATACATAGACATTTATTTCTAGAATAGAAAGCTTTTTACATCAAGCTGTAGATGTTTCTAAGGATGGTTTTTCGTTTTTTTTTCTCCCGGAGTAAAGAGACAAACTGACTTATATTTTTTAGCAAATCAACTTTAAAAGCTGCAATTGTGCCATAAAAGCAATGCGCTTGTTGATGTCGCCTATTAAAAAGTGCCCACACTTTGTTATCAATGATCGTCATTTTTTTATTTAAAATGAACTGACTTTGATAAGTAGCTTATCGCTGAGACTTTTCTCTTTATGAGATTTCTTCCTTTCAACCCTTCAAATTCCGACTGTTTTGTTTTTAATAACAAGTTGCACCGACACTAAAACCTTGACAGTCTGAAATATACCTCTATTTGCTCGCTAGTCACTTAATTTTTTCGCACCCCAAGAGATCTTTCATTTGCATAGAATTTATACATGCATAGCACGTTTGAAAGTTTTCAGCTTTGTTTTAGCCAAACTTGAGACCATTCGTCACAGCAATCATTCAAATAAAAAAACAACTTTGAAGTGACAATCACTAGAAAAAAGAAAAAGAAAGAGACATGAAATTTCACTGGGCTTTCAAACGTTCTCGACGCCTGTTCAAACGTAGCGAAGTTTTCAATTGTTCATAAAACCCACTCGAGAATATTGATAGGAAAACATTATTTAATTTGCAGTTTGATAAGGCGGCATTACTGCTTTCATTACTCGCACTTTTTAAGTACTTTACGGAAATACACGAATCAAATTAGCACCTCTTCGTCTTCTTGCGCAAACGGGGGGCAATAAAGAGGATTTTGGACTAATGAGTCATAAATGAACAAATTCTCTGTTCGCAATTCGGAAGATATTATTTTCCAGCGGGAGGCTAAAAGAAAGGCTACGTCAATTGCAACGAGTCCAAACTACTTTACGAAGGAAAAAAAAATTGCGTCGGCCCCTTTAATTTGGACCCGTAAAACATACGCCACACCCATATGATATATACCTTTTACGGGGGCACTATTAAATTACAGCAGAGATCTTTCAAGTTTATATTTTATTTATTAAAATCCCATTATTCTCATTCAAACTATTGAACAACTTTTTTCTGTGTCAAACAAAACTAGCCGAGGGAAGAATTCTTCTGCTAATAGAGGACAAAACAAAAAGTTATGAAATTGAAGAGTACTATTTGCATGATTAAAACAAAATACACTCTAAATATCGTTTACATTTTTTTCAACGAACAGAACACCCACATGAGGAGGAATTGTATTTCTTGTACCTAATGGCGGTCAACCGTTTTAATGAAGGTACTAGCTTCACAAAGGGGAAATGTAAATTAATGCCGTCTTCAAATTTCCAATGGTTCACAATAACAAATTAACATATATGTTAGGCGACTTTCATTCTCGACCTAAACCTCTTATTTCCTTTAAACAAAATTCTGTTAGCGATAAAGCACATGCGGTGTAATCATTCAAATGATTTCATCGTGGGCTTTTTAATTTGTTAGTCACTTCAGCGTTCATGGCAATTTGAACTTTCAATTCTGTTGATGAAAACTTACTGCGAATGATATCTTTTGAGCTATCTGACTTTTGTATGGTAATGTTTGTTGTCATGTACAAGGTGGCGGTAGATGTATGTCTGTGAAAGAAACCCTTAATATTCAAATGAAAGCTCTTGAGTTGTTATTTGTTTCTTACGCTCTACAGGGTGGCCCGTGTAGATTGTCTGTGGATGAACCCCTTATGGGAGACAATTTGAACGAAAGCTATCATGTAGTACCTTAATGTGGCAGTGATTTGTTACACCTTTAAAAAGCAATATGGGTCATAGGATCAATCGTAGGGTGTTACCATTTCAATGAGAGTCACTGAGTGCTAGCTACTACTATACGTGGTTTCATGACATTATTATATTATGCTATACACGTGTTCTTTTTCTCTTCAGTTTTTGACTATAAAAATGGAATCAGGGTACTATCTCCTGTCACCTGCTTGCATGGTCAGTGAGATATTGTGAGGAGAAAATAGAATAAATTAACCCGAAGGCAAATCAGATAAGATAGATATTAACGTCCTGCAGCACGAAACTGAGCCGGATAGATTCACACACAGTAATAATTTATTCTGTTTTTTTTTTAAAGAAATGCGATGACCTTCTCAGCTAGACATATCGTCGCCTATATATTGAGCAATGTTACGACGGAATTACTAAAAAAAATTACACCGAGAAGCTGAAATGACCCACAGGTCAAAACTGCTCTCATTTTTCTCAGGTGAAATTAGTTTTTTGGGTAAATTAAATTATTTACCGGCTAGCATTCGCGATGACTACGTCGAAATATCTATCATAAGGTCCGCTACTTGAACTGAATTATTGTTTTTTGTAGACTGGGTCCTTTCACTGCACGGCAAACTAAGTGACGTGATTGAGTCCGGCAGCTAGCCCAAAGCTCCGACTGAACTCATTTGCTGCCAGGATAGCTGTATGACTATTGAAGGTACTGTTGTGTAAACTTAAAGTATTTTTATTGTAAATGTTTATATTCTCTAGAGTTGAAGTACAAATACATTCTTGGAAAGACTATTTTTAGAAAAAGTGTTGCTGGCAAGCGCACAGTGGTCAAAGGCTTGCACTGAAGGAAACTTCAGTCCAAACTTCAGGCAAACTTCTGCGTGAAGGGGCTAAAAATAGGTGTTGATTTAATTTAATGAAAACAATGTTAAGCATGTTTCTTCCACCTAAACGCGACCATTGTGCATGCTAACACAGCCACGGAATTGTTCCAACAAACATTATGGTTTTGTTGTGAATTGTTGTGTCTTGGTAAGCAAAACAATGTTAAAGAATTATGCAACCTTTTTTCAGTAATTAAGGAAATATTGTGAAGCACGTAGCACCTTAGTCGCGACAATTGTTCAGCGAAAGACAGCCATGGAATTGTTCCAAGAGAAATGAAAGATTAAGACTTCGTTGCGGTTTTCATTAAACCAAGGTTTAAATAGTTTTGCTTAAGAATGTCTGTTTAAACTGTAACATTGTTTTAGAAAGGCATTCTTCGGTCTCTAGGAATGCTGAAAATTAAGAAACGAAGTGAAATTCTCGATCAGATGATCGAAGGGTTCATCTTTAACTTTTACGAGTCAAGTTCCTTCTCAAAATTATTACGATAAGCCAACGAGACAAGACGGAACTTTAAACGTTGGGGATGTTAAAATCAAGATAAAATCAAGTAATCTTAATTTTAAGGCGAGCAAAAATTTAAGGCGGCCTACACCTTGTGATGTTCTTAGGTCTCAGTCAAATTAATTCTTGCTAATACGCCGGCAGGTCTTGGTAAAGATTTAAAATGGCACAAAATGTTATTCATTTTATAGATAAGCTTTTATCTACAAGAAAAATATTGACACGAAAAAGAAAATCCCTTTTCCTCTTAGGCTGTTGTTCCGCTTATAGATTAATTAATGGCACGCATTTTGGAATAGTACCAATGGACTTGTGAAAAACTGTAGAGTGTTTTTTTAGAGTTAATTAGTTTGGGTTTGGTTTTCCTACGTTTTGAGCTTGACTGAGTACGTAGACTAACTGGCATGTGATTGGTTGGTTTTGGTTTTACGACGACACTCAATGGAAACGCGCTCCATGTGTACTGATTAATACAAAAGGTGAGGTGGGCCATCAGGCCGGAGCTATCCCGGTTTCTCTAGTGCAGCATGAAGCGACTGTGAATATTTCTACTCTCCCTGGATGGGATACTTGTCCATCGCAGGCTTACTCCCGGCATTAACTTCGCTTCCAATCATTTACACATCTGGCTGGAGAGAGGCACTGCGTAATGTCCCCGGCAAGGGCTCGAACCCGGACCGTTCGATGCTTAGACGATCGAGCGCACTAAACATGAGGCCACCGCGCCTTCCGTTCCGCTTGTATCATACGTATTATTATATATTTTTGATCGAAAAGAGTACCTCGAAAATGGTAGCCTCGTGCACCTAGAATAGGTCTTTGGCGTGTTTTTATACCAAACAGATACTTCACAATCATGAATACAGTCAGACTCCTTGGATAGACTATTTTCAAATGCTCACTGGTACGAATGGAATGAAGTCTGAGATATAACACATTACAGACTACATTTATGTTTATTTTTTTTTTTAATTCAATCAGGATTTTCCTCAACCTTGAGTAAGGGGAAAGGGAAATAATTGGTATGTAGATTAATTCGTACCTTGAATTGACCTTTACAATAATATAATACAAATTTTATTGTCACCTCCTCATAGGGGCTTTACAGTGACAATGAAAGAAAAACTATTTACAATGATAGAATAAAAGATCTTGAAACTACTAAAAATTGTCTATTAAAAGTAATTGCTATGATAGTTGTAATTGTTGTAATTGCTGTTAATGTAATTGCTATGATTTCTGCTTAATATGATACTGATTATTACTTTCTTGTTTTAACATCACTGTCATTTTTCTCCAACTCAACTCAGGCGAACCTTTAACATGACCTTGGAAGGAAATTCCTCTTTCAATCAAACAAACAACTCAGCTTGTAAGTACATTGAACTTTATAGCAATTTTAAAAGCAGTTAAAAACACTTATCGCACAAGTCACAAACCAGGACAGGTAGACCCTCGATCGCAACACTCATTTTAAACAAGCAAAACTGACTGAACTACTTGGGTGATAAAGGACCTCGTTGCTTTCCACTGCAAACAACAACAAAGGCAATTCCGCCTCACAAATGCTTCTTTCGAAGTAGTTACTTCGCAGTTTGTCTGAAAATGAACTTCTCAATTCAACTGAGCGTTTATGGAAAAACTCATTATTTAAATGGCACATTAATATGTGAGAAGCAAGGAAGTTATTCGGTGTGCCTTAATAGTAGTTTATTATATTCAGTCACCGAAAAAAAGAGTAAATTTTGAGCTGCTTGGGCAAATGGTGTACTGAATGCCTTAACTGAGGTCTACACCGTACAAGATCTATGGCTCATTGCATCTAATCCCTGAGGAATGTTGTTGTTTGTTGTTTTGGTACTGCATATCGCACTAGTCTTTTTAAGCAGATATTGTTCAGGAAAATAAGAAAACTGTCACGTTGGAGAGCTGGCATCAAAACAAATCATATCCTCAAATGAATACGAAGAATCCTAAACACTGAATATTACACTACTAAGATCTGGAAAATTTAAAAATTAAGCCACACTGAAAGTGCACCACTGTTTTTCTGCTCTGGAATTATCACAGTTAATCGTGATTATTTCCCCTTTAAGAGGCCAACCACAGCCCTACACCCTTGTTAGATATTTACCAGGTTGAAGTTCTTTTCAGTCAGGTTTGCCCAGGCTTGTTTAAGATCTTGAAAATAGGAATTTTATATCTTACAGTCTACTTTCCCCTAACAACTGTCTTTGTCTACTTAGATGCTGCACTACAAGGCAGTTTTTCCACCGAATCATTGACCAATGATATCAAGATCACGATAACGTCATTATATGGAGTCTCATTTCTCTTTGGACTCGTGGGAAACGCCCTTGGACTTTATATCATTTCCAGGAAATGTGGCTTGAAAGCAGCCACTCACTTGCTCATTGGGAACCTCGCCTGCTCCAACTTACTCATCACCTTTATTGTTATGCCAATGTCGGTTTTTTTCTTGTACCACGAACACCGCTGGCATGGGGGGACCGCGGGAGCCGTTACTTGCAAACTCTCTCAGTACTTGTTTCTATTCCCCATCGCGACGTCCATTCTCACCATATTGTTGGTTTCTATAGACCGTTTCTTTGCGGTTTTCCACCCACTAAGAGCGAAGGTGTTTCGAAGACCTAAAATCATGACCGCGACCATTTGGATTTGCTCCGCAATTCTTATGAGCCCAACGTTGGCAATTTACAAAGTGATATCGTCGCCAGATGGAAAATGGTTTTGCGTATCTTACTTTGGTCAAGACTCACACCGGGCGGATTTTCTCTCCAAGGTTTATTATAGCCTGATTTTTTTCCTGTTCTATTTACTGCCTCTGTTCGCAATCAGTGTTTTGTACGCACTTATTTGCTACAGACTCTATCATCGAAAAGTCCCTGGGCTATCGCGGGCTCAGGCTTATAAACAAACAGTCGAGAAATCGAAGCGCAAAGTAGTCAAAGTGTTGATTATGATAGTAGTAGTGTTTGCACTCTGTTGGTTTCCAGCTCATATTATGCATTATTTCGTCATTTTCCAAAGCGAATTTTACGCACGAATGCCAGTTTATATATTTCCTTTACTCTTGTGGATCTCACATACGAACAGCGCTATAGAACCGTGCTTGTACATACTGCTTAGCCAAAACTTTCGAAGAGAGTTCCGTCAGGTAATCAGTCATTGTGGCCTTAAACAGAAGAAATTTCGCTTGCAGAATCGTCTCTCAAGACTTACATCTAAAAGGAATTGGGCCACGTATCGTAATGGCTCTTCTTCCTTGTTCAGGAAAGCCGGCACTTACAAAGTTCCTACGCGGCATAATATGGAAAGTGACGAAAAAGATTATGTGCATGGTGTGGACATGCACAACTGGTCACCGACAGAAGAATATCATATAAATCAGCATAAATTAGATGATCACGTCCTGTGATGTCCAGGCTATTGTCAACAGTTCCCGACCTCCAGCTCTAGTTTCACCCCGCCCGATATCAAGAACGTTCGCGCGAAAATGTACTTTTACTGAGGACTGGTAATGAATTACTTGTTTTGGTAATGAAAAGCAAATCGGGGGTCACGGATGTCGTTTCAGAAATAAAGCGTATGGAAAACTAGTCTGACTTGGAAAACTTATCGCGCGTAAATCAGCATGGTTTCAGATTAAAATATCAAAGATGAATCAAGGGCGACAAACTATCCTAGTAATATTTTGTATAAGTGAATCCGTTGCGTTATAATTCCAAACGGTTGCCAACGTTTTCACAATGTTGACCCGGCCTTGGCCTTCAAGTGGAAACCGCCGCACAGATAAACGAAGAGGTAAAAAGAACGAATTCCATGGCGCATTTTGCAAAAAAAGATAAGTTTCTACTCAATGTTTTTTCTCAATTTTTTGCTACATGTAGAAAGTTGGTAGAGAAAATGATCCATCCCCCAAAAAATGAGGGGTCACCGGCCAACGTTTTGACAACACGGCCTTCAAGAGGCATCTGAAACCGCCGCACAGATAAACGAAGAGCTAAATAAGAACGGAATTCTATCGTGCACTTTGCAAAAAATTCAAACTTCTAACAGTTCGAATTCGACAGACTTCGATAGATTTTCTTTATTTTTTGAGACTTCGATACATATCTTTATTTGCGGGCGCTGTAAGTTCAAACGCCTACTCAAATAAGGCACGACATTCGTGGAAAGGAGCTTTCTTATTTTAGTATTTTATTATATTAGACATAAGGGATTAAATGTATCAGCTGAACAATTTTACCGTGTTTAAAAGAGATTCTCTTAGTATGTTTGTATGCATCTTAACCCCATACACTAAATCTAGATCTTAGGCGGTACGAAAAGTAGCTCCTCTTCAATAGCATCGAAAAAAAGAAAAGCCAAACGGCAAATAAAAAAAGAAGCAAAAAAAAAAAAATAAAATAAATACATACATAGAGATCCATGCATTTCACACTTTGTAAAGAAAGGTCACGAAAGACTACGACATAAGCACAAGTATAGGCGAATCTTTGCTTTGCTTTGACTACATTTGTCTACATTTTCCTCATTAACATACGACTTTAGGCATCTGCAAGGCATAACGCCGCACGAATTGACTACAAACATTTCGAGAGCTGTAGCGAAACTTCGTAACTGGTCATATTTCTGGCTCTATGTGTGTAATACTCGAGGAGAAATTGGCTTTCAAAAACTCAAAATTTCTAGGTAGCAAAAGCGCTAATGTGTTTTTTGACCTCGCGCCCCGCAAAAAAAGTACTCAATACGTCGAGCTAAATTCCTTGGGACAGTTAATGCTGCCACGCTCTTTCATTTGTATTTGGAAGTAATGTTTTATACAGAGATTCTCATGTAAAGCCCCAGCCAAACGATCGCAACATGTAAACGCAACATATCGCAACATTGTTGGGCGCAACATGTTGCGCGCGTTTGGCCACCCTGTTGCGCTGTGTTGCGACGTGTTGGGTGTTGTTGTCTCAAGTTTCACTATCTTCAAACTTGAGCCAACAACACCCAACATATCGCAACAGAGTGGTCAAACGCGCGCAACATGTTGCGCCCAACAATGTTGCGATATGTTGCGTTTACATGTTGCGATCGTTTGGCTGGGGCTTAATTAATGGTAGTAAGGGCGCTCACAACACAAGCATATGTACCGGCAAACACAAGCAGAACAAAAATTATCGTTTTTAATGTGCTTACGGATATGCTTCTGTGAAGTTAAAATGCGCTGCTTTAGCATAAGTCAGATTTACATTAACATAATTAAGCCCGTCAGTTTGTCTTACAGTATCGAAGAGGTGTGCTATCGAAAATAAGGCAACTGTCAATTCTCCGCATGCCTGCTTTAGTGTTGTAGGCGTCATCCCTACCGTTATGCCTATGTTTGCGCTTATGTCGCAGGGAAAACCAGCCTTAAAGTTTGCGAGACTCCAAGTTTAAAATGACAACAATTATTTACTGACTTAATCTGTGTACAAAAAATTTTTGATTCTGACCCGTATGTTTAAAGCCAGATATTTAATCAGTTCCAGGTGTCAAAAGAATTTACTGTTATCGTGAAGTAAGGAATATAAAGTTTAGTCGAGTACTGTAGTTTTTTTAAATATAATTTCTTGCCTTGGATAATTGCGTAATGTAAAGCTATTAAATCATTAAGTAATCAATTAGCAAGGGACACAGCAATCTTGTCTGTCCTGCACATTCTTGTCCATTCCTCTCTGGCGACCACTCGGTCAGGAGCAGGCGCAATCTGCTGTACGTAATAGACCCTTTGCGTCATAGATCTTTGCATAACAATACTTTTATATCCTTACTCTCACATTCATGAGAAAAAAATTGTTTATTTGGAAATATAGGTACGAGGCTAAGGATGCATTGTTACTATTTTTATTGGAAAACAACAGCCATTTTGAGTTTTACTGTTTCAAATAGCTATTATGGGATGCTCAAGTAGCATATTAGCATGGGGGGTTGCGCCTGAGCATCTATCAAAGCTATTTAAAACAAGATAATTCTAAATGGTCCATTGGCAACCTGACCGAACTTTTAAACTGGCTAGGTAGCATGAAGGAGGATCATTTTCTATTTTCTTGAGGTTAAAATCTACCTTGAATCCTTACAATAAAAGTTTACTATCCTAAATTAAGAAATAAAAATAACCCAGACTGCAACAAGGATGGTCGTCTTTTATCCGGGGTTTTATGAATGATTTATTTAGCTAGACTTCGAAAGCCGAAAATTGCGAGAAATTGCGAACTAAAGTATCAATATGCGCCAGTAAAAACAACAACATCAACAGCAACAACGACAGACTAAGCCCGTCGGAACGCCTCCTTCATAGGGGCTTCTCGCGAGATGCGCGTGCTCGCATATCGCGCTCCGCGCTGCAGCATAAAAGGCCTCCCTAATGAAACCGAATTTCAAGAAGGTAGCGCTCGTGATTCTGACGGAGTAAGATTTCAAATGTTCTTATTTCCATTGTAAATCAAGTATGGACTGAAAACGTCCGAGGAGTCCACCGCACCGCCTCATTCTCAGGCTTTTCAAATTTCAATTTCACTTTTAAGAGAGCTAACTCGGATTGAACTAATAGTCAGATTTAAGTGTTGACTTGCTGATCATTGTGAATATACAATAGAAAAAACTACAATAATCGAGATGCAAGCTTAGATAACTGCTTCCCGGCATAATTTTTCAACATGGTGCAACAAACATAACAGCCACTCCCAACCAAAAGTTTAATTCTACTGGTTTCGTTTCAATCGCTTAAAAGTCTTTAGATATACATTATCAGGAATGACCGGTATCACTTTTTTTCTTGTGCCATGGCTTGGCCGGCCCTGCTGGTCAAGAGTTAAGGTGGCCGAACACAGTTTTCAAGAGCCTATATCTAATTCACCATAATCTTTTAAGCTATTTATCCTTTGGCGCCCGTTTTTTGCAAGAGTCAAGATTAACTACAGAAGAGTTTATTCTTGCATTTTGGTAAAGGTGTGAGCTGTTGTCATGGCAACGGGGCTAGGCAAAAACAAGGCATAAAATATGGTTTTTGTTTATTTAAAAAAATCCAGTCGATAGATTTTTTCCTTCATTTGCCCACTACGAATTAACATTAAATCCCTTCTGTCAACACTGTTTTAATAAAATTTTGACATAGGCGATTTTCGTAATTCTTCGTAAATCGTTTTCACTGTTTGTTAAAAATTCACTATGTCAAAATTCGACTGGATCGTTAGAAATCGGCAGGTTTCTGCAAAAGCAATCGATCTCAATTTTTCGAGCAACTGCGCATGCGCTGCATTTATAACTGGGTTCTTTCGGTAACAAAGAAAAGCTAAGAATTTCTGGGTTGTTTGCGTCGTTACCTTCCCTAACATATCTTTGTAATAACAGAATAAAGGCATCAATACACTGCGTTTAATAATAGAGAAAAATAACGCAGAAAGTGCGGGTTTTGAATAAATAAAATGATCGCTCTATTGACGACATTTTTGTTTTTTCAATCCT
>Ga0126337_10001440_pt1 | contig 14409 bp, 17 predicted proteins | sample DipCmetagenome_FD_92527 | JGI IMG/M metagenome (GOLD analysis project Ga0126337, IMG submission 92527) | Coral microbial communities from La Bocana,Puerto Morelos, Mexico - Diploria C A metagenome | ecosystem: Host-associated > Invertebrates > Cnidaria > Coral | place: La Bocana,Puerto Morelos... | reverse complement strand
TGGTCGCAATCGCCTTGCCTTAAATCCCAGGCTCAGAGTCATGATAAAAGGAATTTCAATGTTTTTTTTGAACCATGCACTTGCACACTGTTGAGTACAACATGTAAGGTGAAGGCGAACTGAAACAACGTCATGAGCCCGATCGATGAGAGGATGTTCATCCGTTGGTGATAAATCACCTCGATCAGCAGAAACCACCAATTCAAAATGACCCGCTGTTCAGTTTCAGAATGTTTTTCAGCTGGAAAAAATCATCGTACCAAGGCACGTCATAGCAGGCTGATTGCAAGCCGTAATATTCGCAACCACTATGCAACATAGCCTTTCCTGCATGGGTTTGTTACAAACATGTGAGTTCCTTTTATGAGTTGAGGTCAATTCCACAACACTACAAAAAAAGTCAGCAATTCAGAAAAGCTTTCAATAGAACCTTTCAAATTGTGAATGGTCCTGAAAATACTTCCAAGAAATCCAGGCCCTCAGAAGGGGGAGTTTCTCCAAAACCTCAGGTTTGCAGGGTTTGATGATCAGTATTCCGTAGAAATACTTCCATGGGAAATGACCAGTTGCCATCAAGAAACTCACAAGGAGGCAGGTGAGTAAGAAGGCGAGGTTGGAATACTTCATGGCGCCAAGAATGCAATGAGGATGGACGACAAGTCTTTGTTTTGCTTTACATATGTAAATGGTCATTGCAATCGTAATACCTGAAGATATCAATATAACACCGCTAGGCGAGAACAGCTTCAGGCAAGAAAGTTGATGTCAAGGTTTGACCAGCTGCATCCAAGGATCGACGTATTACTACACCATCGAATCAAATCTTCAGGATGAGGCAGGAAACTTTTTTTGGGAGACGCAAATCTGTCGTGACCGTTTCATATCACAGGTTTATATGATGGTTCCCATCCTGGAAAACCACATAGAGACGTGCAGCCCCTAGGCACCAGTGAAGTTTCTTTGATAGGACTGGAACAACCCAAATAGATGTACAGTAAATATTTTAACAAACCGGCCTTTATGGGACTGCATTGTTTCCTAAGAACCCAGCCGGCAATCATTGATTTTCAGATCACATCAGGGGTACATCCAGGCGTGCAATCCATTGGCAGTACATTGGGAAAAGTTTCTTAACAAGGCCAAGAATAAGAACAAACTTTGTTTGGGCATGGTGGGCAACAATCACCTTTTTTAACACACACATTTCGAAACCCTGCCTTTACTGGACTGCATTTTTGTTTCCAAAATAGCCGGCAGACTTCGCTTCCGACAATATCAGCCTTTGATGTATCATGTATATACCCCAAATGGACATTCAAGCAATCCATAGAAACAAGAAGCAAAGAAACTTCTTTGGGTATATGGTCATGTGATGTGGTTATATAAAAAACTGTTTTTGTGGGATCGATTGCATTGCTTCCTACAAACTCAGCCAGCGGACCAAAATTTAGAATCACATCAGCTTTTGATGTTTCATACCCCAATATATCCGGGCAATGCAGCACCCTGACTTTTGGAACACATTTGACCGATGCTACTTTGCACATTTTGGGCAACAGTTCTTATAGATAACATATGTCTCAAAACCTCCAAACAGCGCTGCATTGCAATGGAAAATCCCCTCACAAATATCGCCGGCGTTTTGCTTCGGCCTCCCCCATATCCTGGACGAGCTGCTTAAAGGTGTCCGATTCCCGCCACCTAAGATGCCATAAGTGATGTGAGCAGCTTCAATTATAAAAGGAAATTTTCAACTTAAAAACCATTCATTGCACTTGCAGTTCACTTGACAGTTGCAGTGTGCTAACATAAATTTATCCAAGGGGCATCCTCTCCTTGTTTTTCTGGGTGTAGGGCTGCAACCTGAGCAAAGGGCAGGTAAAAGCCTACTACTATCAGAAGTAGTCTCCATATTTCCCAAAGAGCTCCAAATAATAATCAACTTCTGATAACTGGATATTTTCAATGACCCCTAGCTGCGAAACAACACATGCGCCAAAGCCCCAGCAACAACTTTTGATGAACAAGAAACCACTCTTGAGCCATGAACGCCATCTTGGCCATAGAATATTGGGTCCTAGGCACACCTGACTCAGCCTCCTTTTCTTTGTCCGTTTTCTTTCTTTTGCCCCCGCCCTTACCACCCTCATCAGCTGGTGATTTGTCAATCTTTTCGGGGGTCTTCTTGGCGGGTTTTTTCGGATTGGCTTTTGGAACCTTTGCAGCAGAGCGAGCCTCAGCTGTTAGCAACCGCTGGCTGTGGGGGTTGATGGGCTTGTGCTCTCTGTCCAAGCAGGAATTTATGACATTGCTGTCCAAATGTTTGCTCATAGTTTCTTTAGGATCCGGGACCTCAAACCTGTAGCCCGCCTCAGATCATTTGTACTATTACTAGAATTGGGAATCTCCACAGTTGGCGTATCAACACAGCACACTCAATAATCTACACATGCACCTTGAAGGGAACATTAAACAAGCCACAGGCCGTTCAGTAGATCGAGGAGCTTCCTCTTGCTTGGTAGTCTTGGGATCATCACCACCAACAGCAGTACCAGATCCTTTGCGATTGGGGTTGTAGTAATTCCTAAGCGAGTGCGCAAGTCAAGAAAATGATATCGCGTTCACGATTCAACCCAATGGGTTCAGCAAACTGATGATTCAAAACGACATGAAGAAATCAATCAAACCATGTCAACAGCAAAGGCCCCCACCCTTCATTCAACCAACCCTCAATATCGGCGACATCCCAAACATTCCAGTAGTCATAGAGCTCCTTGATGTACCGGACGCTAGCCTGGATGTGGGTGGGGGCGTCCTGCGGGATGTCATGGAAGGTCTTGAGGCCGACCGCAAAGTCCACCAGCTGCATGAAGTCCAAGTTCTCAACATTCACGTTGGCCTGACCAAAGCCCAAGAAGTTAGCCACGCCCTCTTTGGTAATTGGACCCCATTGGATTTGACTGGTTTCAAAGTCCTGAACTTTTTCAAACTTCTTTGGTCCAAGTGTTTCAAGGGGTACACCATGACGGCAGTAGTACTTGAAATCCTCAAACCCCCCTTTCGTCAATGGCGACCACCGGATGCTGGCCTTGGGGGGATCGTTCTTCTTCTCTTCCCTCCTGTCTTTTTTCTCCTGGTTGATGGCGTGCATTGTAGCCACTGCAAGTGCTTCATGATGTGGAACACGGGCTAACTTGGTTTCCAAAGATTCATCCCCACTAGTCCAAGGGCTACCAGGTCCCTGAGTACTTGGAAAACTGCTGTCCCAGTCCTCATGCTCCTTCTCCAAATCTTCGACTTCGACGGGTCGACTGCCTTCTGAAGGCAATTGAGGTTCTTGGTCACCCCCACCCAGCCGACCAAACTGATCAAGATACTCTTTGGGCAGCAAAGTCAACCCCAACTCCTGGACTTTGTCCACCATATATGTGAAGACCCGGTTCGCTTCACCCTCATCCCTGTTCAGGCTAGCGTCAGCCACCACAGCTTGAACAAAGTTTGCCCTCGCAAGATCGGGACCTCGACCATCCTCAAAGCCTGCACCGTCAAGGGCTTTATGACCTCCAGCAGTTTTGTCACCTCCAGGAAGTTCGTCAGAGCCAGCCGATTGCTGCTCCTGTTTGAAAAGTTGGGGGCCATATCCAAAATGTGAAATCCCAAACTCCAAAATCCCAGATCCAGAAATCCAAAGAAAACGCAAAACCCAAAATGCCAAGCCCAAAATGCGAACCCAAAGAAAACGCGAAACCCAAACGCTATGCAAAATGCGATTGTATGCATTGGTCAGTAAGCGCTATAGCTATATCTAACCACTTTTGTGCAAAATCAAAAGGGGTCCTTTGGCTCTTCAGATTCATCATGACCTGCTTGTTGTGATTCAGTCCACTGCTGGTCCTGCCGGAAGAATGGATACTAACTTTTTGTTTTGAATGCAATTTTCTATGGAAAATCGAAAGGCGTCCTCAGGGTAAGTAGCATCATTACCACCAGTCCATTCCGGATTTTCCTGCCAGAAGAATGGGAAGCTATGAAATGTTTTTTTTGAAGGAGATTTTCATTTACAACACATAACTATCATACGGTCCTCATAACGGCCAATGTCATGATCTGGACCTTCTGGTTGTGAATCCGTCCATTGCTGGTCCTGCTAGGAGAGTTGGGAGCTATAAGAATGGGGAGCTAGAATGGAAGAGATTTCCAAGTACAAAGAATAGCCTGAACCATGTTTTGGGAAACTAAAATGGGTCCTCTGCGTGCGCGGATTCAGAACCCATACCCTCTTCATGATAGCCCTTCCATTGGTCCTTCATGATAAGTGAGAAGCTATATTGTTTGTTTTGTTTGCCAGTTTCTTCACCAGTTTCTTTGCCAAATCAGACGGTCTATAAGCCTCCCATTGCCAGGCAACTTGATTGTCATCATAGTCTTGCTCTCCTTCAACACCGCTTCCAGGGGCCTTGGATGCGAAAGCGTTATGAAACCAGAAGTGCAGGGAACCTAAAAACATAAGCATGTCACTTGGTCCCAAAAAACGAAGAGAAAAGAAGGAAACCACGTTATGATCCAGTGCCTTGGAGCATTATCGTCAAAAAAGACGCGGTCGAAACATTAACTGCAAAAAAACGACATGCATTTGCTAGGCCTTCTTTGGAAAAAGCCCAGTCGTGTTTTTCAATGTTTTGAATTTTTCAGAGTCAAACTCAGATTTTGTGGTCAAATGTAATCTTAGCCAAGTGACATGATCAGCAGATTCAGGGTGAGTCTCTTCTTCCCAAGATGCCCTTAGCGAAAGCCATCAGATGCACCCAAGACACCACCCTTCACTTGAATACCGTAATTGTTGGGGCTTTCAACTCTACAGTTTTTTACCTCAAAGGAAGTTTGGATGACAAAGTTTTAATGGCATCTATGTATGTAGGCTGAACTGTCCAAATCTAACTCGTTCGTTTCAAAACTTGCACCCAAGATTCGCAGCGGGAACTTCAGCCGTAGAACCATCTTTAGCAGAAGTAGCATCAGATAAATGCTTCCATGAGCCAGTAGTGTCCTGAGTGAAGGAATATTGCATCGATCACGAATCTCAAAACCCAAGATGTTTTCACTTTCAAATCGTTTTGAGCAATTTCAAATCGTTTTCAAATCTTAGATGAGGAATCCCAACATCCAAGAAAAACTTGATGTTTTTTTTAATGTCGCATGATGAACAAACGGCTTGGTTCAAGTGAATGTCAACCTGTAAATCCTTCCAATCTGTTTGCAAACCAGGTGAATGATATGAAATGTGAGGGTGAAGGAACAAAGAGTGAAGGAACCAGTTTTGCAACACGCATTCCATCCAAGGTTCCAATGGTGGTGGGAACTCCTCACCGTTGCTACCAGATGGATCGGCACGCGACATTGCATCCTGCGGAAGAAAAACATGCAGTCACAAGCGGATCGATCCGGTTGATGATGTTTTCAAAAGAAATTGTTCACGCAGACGCGGTACATCGAAAATTGAAAATGCTGAGATATGTGGAATGAGAATTTGCCTATAGTGAAGTAAATCAAACCAGACTTGATCTAAAGATGTCAGTCCTGCACCTGGTACTCCAAAGTCTCCATCTCATCCGGGGCAGCCATGGCTTTTGGGCCACGTTGGTTCCGGGTGGCTTTTTTAGCCAGAGACTGGATAAGTAGTGCTTGGTGCTTGTACCAATCATTCCATTGGAAGCCTGGGAGAATTGGAAGTTCCAAACTATTGTCATTCATCATCTTACGCAATGACAGTTCTACGCAACGTTTGGACCAAAAACGCCTGTCTGTCTGAACATCGTTTGGTGACACTTCCTCATCAGTTGCGGCTTGAAGGATAATGTGGAATGCGTCTCTAGTTTTCCGGGTCCTAAGAGTGTTTGATCGCAAAAGACTTCCTGTCCTAGCCAGGAACTGCCCCTCATCTCCTGCGATCAACCCCTCATACAATTTTTGAGACAACCTTTCCACCCTATCCTTTTGTTGCGCAGCAAACGCTGCCATGCCCCCAAAAACCGAAAACGCCTATGAGCCAGGGATGGCCACAACAAACTTGATGAAAACTACTAGTACATCCTATATAGTCGCAAACCCACCCAAAAACTACCCAACCCTGCTGGAAAAAACCTAAGTAAGGAAGTATAAGTATAAGTATGTATACGTAAAGAAGTACAGTATAAGTATAAGTATAAGTATGTGTATGTATGTATGTATGGATGCATATTTGTTTGTTTGGTTGTTTATTTGTTTGTTCGCTTTTTTGGTCGGTTTTGTTTTGTTTTGTTTCGTTTTGTTTGGTTTGTTTTCGATCTCTCCTTTCTTTTCCATTCCTTCCTTTATAAGTTCTTCGCCCGGCCAAAACAACAGGAGCACGTCCATACATGTGAAGAATACGTATAATACCACACGTTGTCACCAGCCCGACAAAGGTTCTAGTGAAGTGAGCCTATGTATCAGCACACTTTTGACCGCACGGATCAAAGATTCTCCTTTAAGTTTGCGTAAAGGGTGGCATATACACACCAATAACGGTGATCAACGCAAAGGAACTTGATTAATTCCATTCAAGTTGCAAGCATGCAGCTACCAGGCAAAAAACGTCAAAAATTAGATTAACAATGAAGAATTTAGCAACATTCAAGAATTAAGCAACAGTCAGCTCTTCTTGGTACTAGAACAGCCACATGGCTCGACTGCGTGTCATCATCCAAGGTTGGATGAAATTTTCTCCAACTTGCCCATTTTCCAAACCAGGATTTGGGGAGGAGCGTATGCTGCAGATACATCTGCAGCTACGCCCAAAAGACATGTCCTTTACTCCAATGATGCCAACCTTCTCTCTAGGCTCTCTACAGCAGCAGGGCACTTAACTGGTGAGGAACTGTCAGCCTTGTCAGGTGAAAAACTTGTACGTAAAAGGAAAAGAGATGATGGCACAGAAACCTGGACTGGCAACAAAGACACGATGACCAAAAGCCAGTACGGACCTCAACTGTTCCAAAAGAAACGCAGGTGAGTGGTAGCTGGTAGCTTCTCTCGAACTCAGGGCTTACCATCATCGATTCGGAGTGCACTTAGCGAATCTCAAGCGCGAAATGGGAGGAGATTTGTGGGAGGCCAGGAAGACAATTTCCACACCTTAAGACTGGAAATGTGATTTGGGTTTGCTTGTGAGGTGCTTCCACGTGGTCCGGGCCAAGTCGATTACCGGAAGACAGACCGAGAGCTTTTTGAGGATATATCTGTGAGAGAAATGATTTTGCTTCACTTGGGGTCTTGCAATCCGCAGGAGATTGATTGGTCTACTGTGGACACCTGGGATGATGCAAACGCCTCGGGCTTTCACATGCACAGCTGTGATTCAAATTTGCCTGGTCTGCTTTAAGGCGAATGTCGTGAGTGTTATCCGCTACCTGCGTCAGAGCAGGCGGTTTCAACCCCCAGAGCCCTGGGATGCTTTGCTGAAAGATGCCTTCGGCAAAGTTGCTTCTAGAAGCCACTCATGGTGAGTTTGCAGTGGAAAATGAAAAATGGAAAAGAAGCAGCTTACTCCAAAACAAAACGTACTAAAAAAACAACCCGGGAATAAGCCGGGAAAACCCCGGGAGCACCCCGGGAAACCCCGGGAGCACCCGGGAATTTAAAAACAACCATTCATGCTGTGCCAATTTTGAAAGTTCAAGCTAGTTCGAGTCTTACCTGTTTGTTTCAGGCGTTTAGGCTCTTAAGACACGTTGCCTCTGTGTTTCCTCCTTGTGTGAGAGGAATGAGTGCTGCTGATGTCCAAGCGTACTTCAAGGAAGTAATAGATGAAATGACGGCTGAGCATGGAAAGCCCCCTACTGCAAAGCAGTTGGCTTCTGTTACTGGCCTGGCCGTTAACGAAGCAGCTGATGTGTTGGCCACCTTGGTACCTAAGGAGCAGCCTGTAAAGAAAAGGAAGCGCAGGCAACAGCCAGAGGATCCTGCTCAGGAGGATCCTGCTCAGGAGGAATCTGTTAAGGAACCTGCTCCGCCTTCTGAGGTACCAGAAACAGCTGAAGCTGAAGCTCCAGTGGATTTGGGAACACCCCCTTTACTACCAGACAACCAGCTGGGAGACTCCAGTGTGTACCCTACCCCTGACAACACGTCAGAGTCTCCAGAGGTGAAGAGTACGCTGCGTGGAACGTCTCAGATGTGTGGGCCTCAGTTTCTGGTTTGTTTTAAAATGTTCAGTCATATGTCACCTGTGTTCTGTAACCCTAGGTCTTTGGATATGCTGATGGCAGCACAACGGTTCCACAAGGGGAACTCCCAGACTGAAATCACTGAGCTGGACAGCAGTGCAGAGGAGTCCCTGGCCTTAGATTTTGCCTTGTGCATGGTGAGCTGTACTGTTCACACTGGTTTACAGGTTTACCTTGTTGCTCATGTTTTTGAATGTCATGGTGGTTCATGTTTTTTTTTTCAACATGGCATGGTGGATCATGTTTTTTCAACATGTCATGGTGGTTCATGGTTTTTCAACATGTCATGGTGGTTCATGGTTTTTCAACATGTCATGGTGGTTCATGTGTTTCCATGTAGGTGGTTCATGTGATGTGCATGTTATGGTGGTTCCAGTTTTCTCACATGCCATGGTGGTTCATGCTTGTTACATCAAATCTTTCAGGTTCATGTTTTTTTACGTGTCATGGTGGTTCATGCTCTTTTTCATGTCATGGTGGTTCATGCTTTTTGACAGGTCATGCTGGTTCATGTTTTCTACATGTCATATGGGGGGTGCATGGTCTTAACATCTCATGGCGGTTTATTTTCTTTATAGGGTTTTGTTGTCGAGTGAAAACCTTGGAATCTCCAAAGAAAACCTTTTCATGGTTACTGCGTGAATGGAATTCCTCAGTTTGATTCATGGTAAGTTTTTTTTCCAATGAAATCTCTTTGCTGTTACGTTGGCAGCGGCCTGTTATAATATCGGTAGTCTTCTATATAGTGTCCTTTGCAAGGCAGCAGAAGGAAGTCCCGAAGGTTGAAGGTCCAAAGAGTGAGATCCTTACTGCGAAGCAACCTGAGATCCCAAGCGAGAAGGGTCTGCCTGCTTCGGACCCCACCAGCTCCACCCACAAGAAACAGTGGAATACTTTGACTCGGGTAAGCACTGGCCCGAGAGCAAGTCAGTTCCCGCAAATCTCGATGTTCCAGGGTGACAAAGCTTCAAAGCTCCAAGCCCTTAAGTTGTACTTGGAGCAAGATGAAAATTTGGAGCAGTGTGAAAGTGCCATCACTGTCCAGAAGCGATACAAGGACAGCTTGAATCACAACCGGAGGTGGATGACTGTGAAACAGATGAAGGAAGCTGGGTGCTCTGAGTGGCTTGGAGGCAACAAGCGATGCCTCTGCACATTTCACACGTACTTCACAGAATTATACATACCGTAAACTTAATTTAGGTTTTACAAAATAGATATCAAACAAAATTATACACTTAATGTTTGTACACCGAGAGCAAGTTGAAATCTCTCCTTTAAATTGAGGAAGAAGATTGCTGCTTGTGTTGCTCGGGGTGGAATGCCTGACGAAGATGCCCCCAATGACCCAGAAAGCACCCGGTATCGCTGCTCCTTGCAAATCGACCAGAATGACACAGTGGAGAATGAAAGTGCTGTTACGTTGAAGGGCGCAGTCGGTGCTGAAGATGCAATGCGTGCCTTCAAAGGGATTGACCCCATGCTGGCTCAGGCCCACTCAAGTAAGGCAGCTGACCCATTGGCCCTGGTTCGAGAACAATTGGCTAGCTATAGCGCCCCGGCTTCTGAGCAAGCACCCGGAACACCTTCGACTGTACGAGGCGAGATGCAATTTGCTTTTGTATCATTCACATATCTATATCGCATACTTTTTTTTGCTTCAGGCGGAAGGCCAAAGCCAAAGATAAAGGCCAAGGCCAAGGCCATTGCTGCCCCTTTGTCTGACGTGTCCTTGGCTTCCAAGACATTGCCAGAGAAAGTCCACGCACTTCGTGCTGGCCTCGGTTTTTCACTGTGCTTTCCATTTCTTAAATAACCATGCATGTTTCCAATTTTTTATATGTTGAGCCAGGCAGTGAAATCAAAAAGGAACTTGGGCAGCTGCAGTCCCTGAAGCTCGAGGGCGCTGGTCTACCGCAGGATGGTGCTTTCAAGGAAAGTTTGGATGCCGTGGAGCTGCACATCACAGATCTGACGTCCTTGTGGTCGAGGCATGCAGCTGGGTCGGCCCACGACGGTACTTGTATACATTAATTTGGCCCGGCAGGACCGATAAGATCCAGGAGGATGGGAAGTTTGCTGACGATTTGGCCCTTGTCACGGCCACTGTCCGGCCCCTAGATCTTACTTGTCCCTTCCATTTTGTAGCGCTATGTAACCAGGTCTCGGAAAGCAGGATGAGTCGTGCAAAACTTGGAGCCATGGTGAAGGAGATGCGCAAGTACGATCCCCAATTTTCTTCCAACTATACATATATATGTACAGATGCTGAAGTAGAACTTGAAAGTTGCCAAGCTGCAGGGGTTACGTGCGCTGAAAACTGGCAGGCGAGCATGCATTGTCTGAAATTTTGATTGTTGACCCAGTCCCGTTACTGTTGTAAGGCTGTGACACGCACCTGAGCCATCTGCCCATGCATCGGGCAAGTATGGCTGTGGAAGTTTTGGAAAAGTGAAATGCTGCTTTAGCAGCTGGCTTTTGGCGTGGGGTTGTACCCGGTGAATGCTGCCAAAACAAACTGCGTTGCGAAGACAAAAATGTTTTTACACCTGCCACGCATTTCTTTCGTACTGTCAACTTGGCACCATGGCGTGTATATATTGCAGAAGCAATAATTCTAAGAAAAACTATGCTACTTGCTGGCCTGTTACCAGGTACTGGACTCAGCCACATACGAAGAGAACTGGATGAAAGGCCGGGTTACATCATATGTGTCTTCTGAATTTCTTTCTTGCAAAATCAAAGGCTGGCCAGTCAGATTGGGTCTGGCGAAGCCACCTTAACCCAAGCGTCCAGCTTGGGCCAAATCTATGGCTCAACTGCATTTGGGCCACTTGGAAAATTTCCTGTTGCTACTGGGAGCGCAAATGTATGTTGAAAAACACTTGTTGACCCATTTTTAAGGCCCAACACCTCGAGAGATTCCAGAGCATATGCCAGTATGGTTCGGCGTGACCTTGCAGTCAAGGCATGGGTGCAAAACATGTTTTTGAATCGTGTTATATGTCTCCGCTTGCAGGATGTGATCACTTACGTTGAGCTTCCGATGAACAGTGATGATGGTGTAAGGCTTACAACCTGGCCCATTGCCTTGCCTCACCACATGGCATACCAACTGCTCAAAGCAGGGTTTCGAGAACATTTAGGTGAAGCAAATGATTTTTACTGGCAAACTATGAGCGATGAATTTGGAGTGCAAAAACCAGAATTTCAGGATTCTATAGGTGTTCAGCTCTACGGAGATGAGTGCCAATTTTTTGAAAATGAACAGTGGATGTGTTTCCATTGGATGAGTGACAATTCAATTTGGTGGAAAGATGGCAGGAAGTCACGCTTCTTGATCTGTATGATTCCTGTCTCCAAATATGCAGTACACAATGGCGTAAATTTGACCCTCCAGTCTGTTCTCAGTGCTGTGGCGGTGTCCTTGAATTTTTGGAGATCCAACAGTGTGAGAGATGTTGGCGCACAACTGGTAGGGCTGAAAGGAGATTGGAAGTTCCTCACCCAAAGTTTGAATCTCGTGCGTCACCCTAATTGTGAGGCATTTTGTTTTTTATGTGAAGGCAGCAAAGGCATGGAAAGACCAATCACTGATTTGTCAGTGAGTGCTGGATGGAGGTGTGACGTTGCTAGGCCTCCATGGAACAGTGAACCGAGTTTAATGCAAGTGGAAGGTTTCTCTTTGGCCCTGGTGGGGCTTGATTTGCTTCACATCTGGTATTTAGGGTGTGGGAGGGACCTTGTAGGGTCCGTGCTGGTCATTCTGATCCGGACTGGCTTTTTTCCAGGAAACACTGTGCTGTCCTCAGTACAACATCCAAATCTGTACTTCCACATGTATTCCTTTTGTGCACATGTGGGCTTTGTGATGTCTATATAGAGTTTCCTGCAACCGGAAAATCTCTATTTATCTTCCTATACTAGAGGTCAAAGATCGAATGGCAGCGGCCAGTCGTGCAATAGTAGCGTGGTCAAGGTCGCATGGTCCCAAGCTACCTCGCCAATGGCACCTCACGAAAGCCAAGCTATGTTTGAAAAGCAACAGTTTCGTACATTTTACTGGAAAGGGCTGGCATACCAACACCGTGTTGCGTTTCTTAGTGTACTCCTTGGATGATGATGTTAATTGTGACCCTCTCTTGAAAACAGCTTGCTGGTCTGCAAAAAACTTCTTGGGGCTCCTCTCACACATTCGAGAACTGAATGGGCTTTTCTTACAGGCCTCTGAGGTGAACCAAGTCAAGACAGTAGCATATGTTTTCTTCAACACATACCTTCGCCTCCGTTTGAAGTACACGGGATGGTGTGTCTACAAACTGTTCAATATACGTCCAAAGTGGCATCTTTTGGTCCACTTGGTGGACAACTGTGTGCATTTCAAAAACCCTGTTGCAGCAGCGACCTGGATGGACGAAGATTGGTTGAAGCATATAGGCAGAGTGGCACGGAAAACTCACATTGCCAAGACTCAGCAAAGTGCACTCCAAAGGTACTTGGCAGGACTCGACATGTGCATGTTTTGCCCTTGTTGTCTCGCTTCTTTGTTTCACCTGTTTCACCTCCAGGACTCAAAGCGATGCTGAAAACTGTCTGGGCCTCAGTTTTAATTGTTTTGTTGCAAATCTGTTTCTTGAACAATATGTGTGGCCATGCATGTCATGTTCATGTAATCCTTCCATCATGTTCATGTTTTCCAACATGTGTTTAATGTTCATGTAATCCATGTCCAACATGTTCATATGTTTCAACATGGTCATGTATTTTCATGTTCATGTCTTTCCATGTTCATGTTCATGTTTCATGGTTCCAACATGCTTCACCATGTCCATGCATGCTGCGACATTGAGTGTTCCATGCCGGGGTGTCATTGGCCACACATGACAAATCTTTGCTTCGCCTTGCCAGGTACAAAAACCTGTCTGAGTGGCTGGAAACTACCTTGCATATGTTGGCGGAAAAAAATGTTTGACTCGAGCTTGGAAGTGCTGGGAGATAGGACAGGCCAAAAGGGGCTTTCCTTAGGATTCAGCTGTTTCGGGAGGTTTTTGATTAGGAAATGCCCCTCAAGGTACTCAAGCTAGGAGAAGACCACGGTTATGCTTGGCCTCCCCATGCTATCTTCGGCGTTTGGGAGGAGCTATGGGCTAGATTCACGGAGGAGATGAAGGAGCTGGACCGAAACCTAAGGAGAGAGATGAGGGAGGAAGCGCCTTCATTTGATCGTATCCGGTTTTTCGCAACCTCTCCAGATTTCAATGGCGACCCGTGGCTCACCCTACCAAGGACGTTCTTCCTTGAGGATGAAGGGGAATACTTCCAGACGGACGTAGTCCCTCGACACAACCGGCTCTTGTCCCGGGCCTGCTGGCAGACAGCGTTGAGGAGAAACCCCGTGCTCCACCTCACAGGGGGTAAAGCCGGAGCTGAGGAGAATGCCGGCGAAGACCCCAGGTCCGAGGCGTTGTCTTCGCGCCCGGATCCAAAGGTCGGCAAAGGGTCAGGCAAGGACGGGCCCAAACTTCTGGGACCGGCTTTAACTGGAAAGGAGGGCGCAAGGGCATTAGACCACAGGCCCAAGGATAAGAAAACCGGTAAGTTCCTGTGCTGGGACAACATCACTCACAGGGGATGTAAAGCATCTGCATGTGTTCACTACCACGGTCCGGCTCCCAAATGGGATTCCATGGACTGGTCCGTGCAGCTCCAGCTCTTGCGAAGAGGAGGCCTGAAGAGCAAGCCAGCTCTTAACGGAGATCAGGTGACCAAACAGATGGAACAGATTCGCCAGGCTCAGAAGGACAAACTGGCAGATAATGTTGCCGAAGGCAAGAAGCAGAGAGCTTCCGGAAAGGGACGGGATAAGGAGAAGGTCGCAGGCCAAGAAGGACAAGAAGACCTGTCCAAAGTCGGACAAGACATCCCCGAAGAGTTCCGGAACTTTATGCCGACAGCCGCTGAGGAGAAGCTGGCCACCTGGACCCAGGGTGCCGAGGCCACTTTCTTTGTGGACCAGGATGCCCAACGCCCTTGTCGAGAAGTTGGGGAAGAGGTAGCAGACACCCCCGAGGTCAAAGCCAGGTTAGCATACATGAAGTCCGTGGACGATTCCGGCCTCACGTCCATGCTTGAAGGGGACTTGGCCACCTTTGTCAATAACCGGCTG
>Ga0126337_10001438_pt1 | contig 14413 bp, 7 predicted proteins | sample DipCmetagenome_FD_92527 | JGI IMG/M metagenome (GOLD analysis project Ga0126337, IMG submission 92527) | Coral microbial communities from La Bocana,Puerto Morelos, Mexico - Diploria C A metagenome | ecosystem: Host-associated > Invertebrates > Cnidaria > Coral | place: La Bocana,Puerto Morelos... | reverse complement strand
CTATTGACAAACTTGATGCATTGTATGGAACTGGAAAGAAACCATCTTCAGAAAAGAAGCATTTTAAGTAAGTTACATACCTGGGTTTACTGCACATGTATGAAGGTATACATGATGGGATTAAAGTAGGCTGATGTTCCTGTTGAAGACAAAAATCACTGTCTACTAGTCTTGAGCATTTTGGCTACTCAGGAGATGAATGATTTTCAAGAGAGACCTGGTAAATTTTAAACCATCTAAAAGTTTTGGAAGTTTTCTATCCCTTTCAGTTACCAGGAGGCATATTACCTCATAGTCAGTACTTAAGTGCTCTTGCCTCTGGATTGAGCTTTCCAGCTTCAAATCCTGGCCAAAGACACTCTGTTGTGTTGTTGGGCAATTTACGTTACTCCCCAAAGTGCCTCTCCTACCTAGGTGTATAAATGGGTACTGCCAGATTTAATGCTAGGGGGGAGGTACCCTGTGATGGACTAGCATCCTTTCAAGGGGGTGTAGAAATAATCTTAGTCACTTGATGAGATAAGTGCTGGCCTAATGGGCCACTTATATGTAGACTTTCCTCAATTTCCCCACAAGACTGAAAACCATTTATATTTGGCAAATAGCAAAAAATGCACTCGGGGAGGTGACTAGTCTTGGTGATCAGACATTGACTAATTCCCTAATATCAATCAACACATAAGGTTTAATTGTGCAAATTGTTATGAATTATGGAGAGTGAACAAGGTGTCTCAAAAGAATTTTTCATGGGAAACAAAATGGTAAGAAACTAGACCATCATTTGGTAAATGAGTGTTACAAGACCAAACCAAACCAATTACTTACTGATTAGACTACTCAGCTAATTTCAAGAAAATATTGCAGGAAAAGCATAAGCAAAACCAAAGTAATTGCCTTATTACTTTTAACGCAGTGGAAAAAGGCTCTAGACAATTAAACATTCATTCCAGTCAATTAACAGCGATTTAATTCACTAGCCTTACACTCGCATGAAGAACACCTGGACCTGGTTGTTCAAAGGCTTGATACATGTACAATGCTATCCACTGGATAAGTGTTAACAAAACAAACCATGCTATCCACTGCATAGTTTTTTATCCTGTGGATAGTGTTATCCACATTTCAAACAACCAGGCCTTGTCGTTCAAAACCTGGCTAACTAACCCAGGGTATGTTTCCCATGAAAAAAAAAAAAAAAAATAAAAGAAATAAGCGTGAATTTTGCTTTCAGCTATTCTAAAATTTTCATGGAAGTGCACATAGATTATTCGTTCCTCAGTTTTCAGTTTGAATAATTTCAAACTATACACAACATAAGTAGTAAAAAACATTTTTATAGAAGAGAACTTAATACCCCAATTAACTTAAAACCACAGGGTATCATTAACCAGCTTTTGAGCTACCTGTCCCTGAATAAGTACATTAGTGCACTTAAATAAGGCATATTTTGAATGGGTGTGAAGGTTTGACCAACAAATACTGCTAATATGCAATCAGTAAATGAAAACTCAACTGACCTCACAAGTTTGCAAGTTAAGTGTCAGTCAAAACATTTCTGCAAAATGGTTTTCTTATGTCGCATATCAGACCTTGTTCTTACATGTATATCTTGTAAACTTATTTTTAGGCATCTTTAAAAGCATTTTCACACTGATCAAGTGCACACTCAATGATAATGTGGGAGATTAGTGGTAGGCGTGGAGCTGTTTCAAGAGCATTGATACTAATAATACTTGATTTTGTTTTCTACAGTCTCCCACAACCAATGATGAGCAATGCAGACCTCAATCGCCTGATCAACAGTGAGGAGATACAGTCTGTTATCAGACCAGCTGGGTAAGTAGTAAACAAACATAGCAATGATCTTTTGTTTTTGTAGAGAAAAGCATGTGCCTATTTTGACAAAATGCTCTGGTGAAGTGCTGCCTGTAAAGGGCTCAAATGAGCATTAAGATTATAGTTGTATTCTGACTTCTACCTCCAAACACCAACAGGATGTGAACCCCTTTTGTAATGACTAAAAAAAAAGCAACTCAAGTAAACAATACATGGATAATGAATGAATGAATACCTTTATGTTCAGGACATGGGCAGTAGATATATTCATTGGTAATTTGACTTTTTTTCCTCGTTATCACTATTTCCCCTCATTAATTGAACCTTATTTTGTATGCTTTGGCAACATATCAGGTGAGTTAAGTTGAGCCATGGTTTGTATTGTGGCAAGATGTAGTTGAGCCAAAATACCCATGGTGAGAACAAAAAGGTATGGTTAGGTTTTACTGGAAGTGACCTAACATTGCAGGAAATCAAGAGAGGAGACATGGCTTTTGATTTGCTAATTGCAAATCTGAGCGCGGTCCAACTGTCGTAATTGATAGAATGGTCATTGCAATTAGGATTCTGTCCTTGCAAGATCAGTTCCTTTCAAACAGATAGGAATGATGGAACTTATTGACTAAATGGCTCAACATTGTTACTCAAATGAACAACTGTCAATGAACAGGTTAGGGGCATTTGTTTAGAAAATGTGTTACTATAGCAACAATACATGTATATAGCATGCAAAAAGTAATTTCAATTTTGAAAAAGATGGCTCTGAGCTGTCTCAGGAGATTTTTAGTCTTCATCAAAAGTTTCGTCACAGGTTGAAAATAACTTGACTATGAAAAACTCAGTCACCTATTTTTGTTATTTCAGTTAAAACCCTTTAAAAATCTTGGAATTTTTTTTTTTGTCTCGTTTCCCCAATTCGTCCATACTTATGTGGGTCTATGCTAATATGTTGACAAAAGTGTTATAATACCATATAAGGCCAAGAAAGTGACACATATTCACCAATGATATAGCTCACATAAAAAGAGGTGCGGTAATGACCTGTCAGAGTGCTGAAAAGTGCACATTAGCTGCCGCCAGCCACGTTGAAAGAGATGTTCAATATTCAGTAATAATAAATCACTTAGGCTGAGGAGTGAAAGAGGTCATTTTGCTTTGCAGACCATCAAAGACCCGCCGGGCAATCCGCAAGAAGAACCCACTAAAGAATATTGGCATCATGATGAAACTGAACCCGCACGCCAAGAGCGTCAAGCGAGCTGAAATGCTGACTGTGGAGAGGAGGAGGGCGGCTAAAGAAGCTGTCCTGAGTAAGAAGAGAGAGGGAAAATAAGCTACTCCGATGCTGTATTAAGTGGACGAATAAAAACAGCAATGAATTCAGTGGAATTTTGATCTCAGTCTTGTTTTTGACTGTTTATTTACTGGTCGATTCAGAAATGGAACCCTTGCATTTAAACTGTCTCTTCACCGTTTATGTAGCGTTCAAAGGCGATTGCTGATTCCTGGGCTTAATTTTGTCTTGCTGACTGTAGATTACTTACAGATATAACTTTTGTGCTGACAAGACAGTTAACTGTTAACACACAATACAGATTATTTCCAAAGCTGTGCTCAAACTAGCCCATTCCAGTCTGTAGCGGTAAAAAAGTCCACTCCTAGCTCGTCTACGCTTGCTCCATGGCTCGCCAGAGAATTTCTTCTTCTTTTGGCCGAGTTAAAGTACTCAGAAGCGTACTGCACTAAATCCTCCGGTTTGTCTCTGAGAACAACGAGCACAAATCCCTCCAGCAGCTGCACGAGTCCATTAGGGATGGTCCTTTTCGTTGCATTAGAAGTCATTTTGTCGTTGTAATGAACAGTGTAGAGGCCGGGCCAAAACGGTTCTTATTGTTTGAGGCCTTGTGAAAGATTATTAAAAATTGTTTTCATTTGTGACGTAACCTAGTTTCCCGCGCGCAGGCTATTACCAACCCGTTCCCAGGCTCTTTCTCCTCTTCCTCATTTATCATGAAGAGGCAGGAAAGCCTGGGAACAAGGTTGGGCTTTTATCTAGTTCCTAGACCTCAACATATCGCAGCGGTCGAGCGTTTTCGGGTTGCGTGGTCCCGGGGCGAAAAGTACTCCGGGCCATTCGGATAGGTCACCGAAATAAATTAACCCAAAGGCCTGCCTAGATAAGTGGTATTACCGGTGACCCCCCCTGCACATGTAGTGGTTTGATCGTTGATTCGTTCTTTTCCGTAAACATTTACCATGTATGGTCTCAAACCAATATACGTCCTGAGACACCACGTAACTACCGAGTGGACTTGATTTAATGCTGACCATGCCTGCCACAAAATTCTGAAAAGCGAATAAAATTTACCTCAAGAGTTCAAGGGCAGTCAACAATCTCCAGAACTGGACTTGTGACTGTGTCTAATTGTGTCTATATCTTGGCGCCTGCGACTGCCAAGAAAACCGTCTCAAACTTTGTAGAATTAACATTTGACAGATAAGAGTATCGTGAGTTCGAGTTGTCTTTCTGCAAAACAAGAAGTCAGAAGCATGCGCAGACGTACATCAAGATCTGACCACTTCCGCGCGCTTGTATTTAACACGCATTTTCTAGACGTAAAAAAAGAATTCCACCATCAGCAGGGTTCCAAAATGCGGGAGGGCGTGAAGGTGTATCCGGAAAACACAGCTTATTTTTTAATAAAATATTCCTTACGACTAGACAAAGGGTCAATACCTTAATATGATCTGTTTGAAACCCTGTTGTATTTTAAGATAAGCCAAATATTGACGGGTACGTAGAAATTAGGACATGATTTAGTCTTTATTTCAGACAGACACTCATTAGCCTTTGACCGAGCTTCAGTACAGTTACATATCTTTATACGTGCATTAAATCAAGTCCCTTTAAAGAACCCAGCATGAATGTTGTCGCGAGAGATTTTATCGGATAACGAGCTATGTTCAAAATTATAATCCCTCGAATACAGCCAATAAGGTAATTAACATGTCCTGGGAGAGATAACTGTGGGTTAATTATCTTATTGTCAACCCGCCGGGCATTCACAAGAGCAATTTTATTGTGTGGTGTCCGGTCAAGTTCGAATGTTACATACTGTATCAGTGATTGTGCCGTTCTTTATTTTTAGCCAACGGTTTTGATATTTGTTGTGTGTCAGCATCGCGTGAGGGCAATATTGCTTTCGTGCGCTTTGCTAAGTGGACACACCAGTGTATCCTACTGGTTTTAATTAGCAGCAGAGGAGTGGAATATATTCACGCATCTTGCGGCCAACTAAGAGTTTATCCGAAGGCCGGGAACTTAACTTGACTCTTCAGTTATTATTTCCAAGGTGAATATTTCTTTTTCTTGGACATGCATCAGAGGATTCCTTCAAGAGAACAAAAGTTTTCGTCCAAGTTAGTCAATCGTGTCTGTATTACAGAGGACGTGATTTGCCTTTTAGAGGGGTTTACGATAACTGCCATCAACCAAAAACCCAGCCGTGAAGACTTGGTGGACTTCGCAGCAAGTTATTTCGAGGAAATACGAAAGAAAAGAGACTTGTTGGCGGAGAAAGGTATTGGGAACTTCAAAACAGGTCTTTACCTCTGTTCAGAGTGGAATGGACAAGTGTGACACCCTTGGATACAAGAAGCTTAAGAAAAATTCATCATTCACGCATTTCAACTTAACTTAAAGGCATTTTCAAGACGGACGGTCTTCATCATTTTGTATTGATAAAAGACGAGCATAAGTTTGATTTCAAACATTAAGCGTCGACTGAAGTCCAATAAATGTGACATAAACTAAACCATATTACACCCTGTAAGACGGTAAATTCAGAACAGGACGAATTAACAGACAGATATCGCTAGTTAGCTTTTTCATCAAAACGGATTATAGAATTATTAATTTTGTAAAGTACACGACGAAAACCTGATTATAATCATAATAATTAAGATTGTGTAATTTGCGTTAAAGGACAGGGATAAACGTCATCATATTGTAATGTCAGTTATTCTAATCATTTCAGTCGCCGGTTCGAATAACTCATTTCCACATCCTTTTACAGATGAACTTGTGAGAACTTGCTAAATGAATTAGATGAACAGACTTTGTCACCTTCCAAGGACAGATAATTGAAATTATGTAAGACTACTGTTCTATAAATCGATGGTAATCGAAGACGTAATTAAATTAAACGATATTGAACTCCTAACTAGTTAAATAAAAGCCATATTGAGTGTTAACGATCTTTTGTAGCGGGGTTTTATCCTCCCAGTGACCGGCAAAAAGCAGTGTTTAATCGCTTCTGCTCATTTCCTTGTACAAGAAAAGGAAAGAGCTTATTAATCATGGAAATGATTGAAGCATGCAAATAATCTACCTCTCATTCAGCTGCTGTCAAAAGCGACAGGTCCGACGAAAAGCAAAGAGCCTAGCTTTTTGGCTAGGCTATAAATGACTGCTTCTCAAACTTTTGAAAAGTCTGATGATGAGAACGAGGAGGCTCTGTTACGAAGCCACGCCCCTCAGATGCAGAGCTAACTGAGCACTGCGGTTGAAAAAGCGCAGGAATTCAGAGGTGAGATTATTTCAGAAATGCAATAATAGTTTCATTATGGTCGGATTGGCTCTTCAGGAATGATTCGGACTATGTTTGTTTTTCTGGAATGTGGGTAAAAGGAGAGAGTAAAACAAGAAGCACAAAGCGCGATTGGTTTGGGATAATGATAATAATAATAATAATAATAATTTAATAATAATAATAATAATAATAATAATCAAGTAATCCAGCAGACTTATGACTGCCCTAGGCTCATGGATTGAACTCGGCACCATGATTTAAAAGCGGCAAGACTTAAAGGAATAATAATATCAATTAATTAATAATAATTCCTTTTTTGAAAACTTTATTGACTTCATTCAAATTCCTATTTACAAGTTATACCAATACCCAAAATCAAAATCTAAAATAATAATAATAATAATAATAATAATAATAATAATAATTATGGTAATAATGAAAATCGAGCTTTATTTTCCAGTTCACATATATACAACAGTCTATAATCCTTCTCAAAGGAGTAGAGAATGAAAATAAAAATATAAAGCATATGAGTATAGACCTAATTTCCTTCATTACATTTAATCTAAGGGCAGCTTTGAGCATTTGCTATATCTAGATCAATAATAATAATAATAATAATAATAATAATGGTAATTATAATAATAATAACAATAATAATTATTTGAAAAAAGGGTTGTTCAAGTACGGAAGTGCTCAAAACCCACAGCCGTGCCATTTGCTTACGCTTTTATCTTGAAAAACACATCACGCTATTTTGTGGTTTTGACTGTGGATTCTATCAGTTTAAGAAAGACGGGGTCGTTTACCCTACATCCGAGCGTTTCCCGGCCCGCGCGTGCCTCAAGCCGCTCTGAAAACAAAAACAATTCGATAAATAAATGTCGAGTATTCAAACCAACAGTACGAATGCTCTATTCACATACAGGTTTGTGTGTGCATAGGATTCCGTTCTCCTTATTTCCAGACCATGCCAGCTTTCCATTCTTTGAGCTGGGACAAAGCCAGGATATTTTACATGGACCTTGATATTGAAATGGAAAATAAATCTCGCTATAAGCAGACTAGAAATATGGAACTGATGGACAAGCGTGGGATCAAGCTGGCTGGATCTTGGCCAATTTCGTTTTTATTTTGCGTGTTTATGGCCGAGAAGCAGTCAAGGTCCAGGAACACGTAACTAACTGAAGAAAAATGGACAAGAACAAATTCCGGACATCTTGACTAAGCAACAACGGGCAATCCCCAGTAACTACACCAGGCCCTAAGATAGCCAATCAAAGCGCAAGAACTGGTTCATTGCATGAACTCCTGGTTCATAACTGAAACATTATAGACGGCATGATATTCATTATATGATATTCATATATTCATCTGCATGAAACTTTATAGGTTAAAGAAATGTTTGACTATGAAACTATGCTGAAGAGAGAAAAGTAGAAGAGGTGGAATTGAAATCGTGCCCGGAAACGTAACGCGGGAATTGACAAATTAGATTATCTTTTTTTTTCAACACATTGCAAATTTAGGGCTTAACTAGGTAATTACATAAAGCTGCTTATCGGTCAACGCAAAGCGAAGAATGTACTTGAAGATATTTTTCTAAGTCTTAAAACGTTAAGAACTTACACGATTTTACATGTAGTTATGCCGATAATCCTTGCGGTTAATGCAAAATTTACATATTTTATTTTCTAGATTATTCTGCAGCCTACAAATAAAAATAGATTTTACTCAAACAGATGTTCTGTTCTGCACAAGAATGTAAACATTCCGGAAGTGAGTGTTCGGCCAAAGTGTTTTGTAGTTGATGCTGGTCGTGGAAGCCATGATGTAAAGCCTGAAAACAGAAAGGCGACATTCCAATTCTCGACTAGGACTGAACGGAACAGTGATGGCTGAAATGAAAAGCAAAACGAAGTCAAGTTCACAGTTCATCCACTTGTTCACTTGACGTTCTCAACATCAGAGTTTTAATTTTGCCAGTGAAATTACCCATTGACAAGGAGAAACATGACTGCAAACTGCTGCAAGAATTTATTTTTTTTAATTTTATCGAAAAAGAATGTTGTTTAAATGCTGTAAACGGGTCACGGGCCGTTTGTAGTCTTGTTCAGCTTTTTAGCAGTTTTTTTTTTAGTCTTGATTTTTTTTCACAAAGTTATTACGGAGTCCCAATTTTTTTGCAAGACTAAGACAGTCTCGATTTAAATTGTTTGTTTGTCTTTACAATTGAAGTCTGAACGTGTCGCACTCACATTTAAAAGTCTTTAAACTATTGGTCTCGCAATGTAAAAAGTCAAAATAGCACAAAATAGCAAAATATATTGCAAAGAAAAACGCTAAGTAAATAGTCTCTTTAGTATGTGTGACGTGAGTGTGTGTGCTAGTTATGTATATAAATTGTTGTAAAGTACAAGAGAGAATAAAGTTTGCTGTTGTTTTCTCCCCTTCTCGCAAAGTCTATCATCCGCAATCTCTAATTTCTGGCAAATTTCATTATTCATTAGCTTGACTCACGTGAGTAGCAGTGAGCACGGCGAGCAGAGTACACTGTTGGACAGAAAGTAAATGTTGACTCAGCCAATCAGGGTGTGGTGGGTTTTACTTGAGTTGTGCTTAAATTTAATTAAATGCTCTTTGCCATAAAGATTGAATCAAGCGACACGAACAGCGCCATCGTAAATCTTGAACGTACGCTTGATTTCGCTTCATCAGCCTCTCTTAACACTGATAGCAGTTAGGCATTTCAGATTGTTCTTATCTAGTGACTGTTAAATTGTAACGACGTTTAAATGTTGCACTATTACTTTACTCTAATTGTTTATTACAGATTATGGGCTGGATCTAATTTTGTCTTTGTAAATAACAGGACGTCATTTGGACAAATATATTCTAGTCAGCCTCATTGGCTCGTTTTTAAGTTTTGAAAATTTAAAATGAGTAAGCATTACATGGTGTTGGATTGTTCTCTGATAAAATGGCTTTCAGCCGTCTGATTTCTCTGGAGATAAAAAATCAAAACAATACATGGAGCATTAGTCATTGAATTAGCGTCAGGGTTGCTAGGCAACATTAATTGCAAGCAAGTGCACTTCTTTTGAAATGCAAAACAGGACAAAAAGTTCAAACACGTAATATGCAAAAGTCTGACTCGGAAACGCTCGTCTTTTACATGTAAAGTGATTCAGCACGGAAGCATCAAGTGAGGGAGAAACGGTAAGACTTGAGTATAACTTAACTTGTTCTAGATCTTTCATAATTAAGGAGTATTAGAGATATCGCATTGCCCATTTAAACTTTCGCGCGAAATTATTCGTATTTGTTTGTTATGAGTTCAAGACAGGCTTTATGAGTTGTTTTCCCTCCCGGCATAATATATTTGCTTGTGGACGCTGTAATCTGTTTGTGTAAAAATCAATTATGCAGGCAACCTTTAGCTGTAGTAATGCTATGTAATGGTAGGTCACAATACATACGTTGGTGGCGTGGGGCTGAGTGAATACCGCTTCAGAAAGAGTAAATCAAAGTTCGGATGCTAATTAGCACTGCAAGCACTATTGAATGCTTATCATCATGATGTAAATTTAAGCCACACAACTGTGAAAAGACCGTCTGATGTGAATACTGGTGAATAATAGTCGAAAATAAATTTTACAAGCGTAAGAAATTGGTAGAATTCTGTTTTCATGGCAGAATGCGTACTATTGACACAACAAGTGGAATTAGATAATCTTACTTCTATGAATTAGGGTATAAACTGGTTTGATTAAGTAAATGCTAGCCTAATTCTCAGATTCAAGGGAAGTTTGCGTATTCTTTGAAAGAGCACAACTTTTCCTTCGCAATTTCTCGACACAGTTTAACGCATGACAAATGTGGGATCTCAGTAAAATCAAAACATTTTGAACTTGTGCTTAGAAGCGGATACTGGTAATGTAAACATGAGTACTGCGACAGAATCGAGGATTTAATTAAACTGTATCATGACGAGTGAAAATCCACTGAACTCTGTTTGTGTTCGGAGAGAATATGTAAGCATACAGCAAAAGTATGGAGTCAGCGCTCATTTAAATTTATTCGTACTTGGTACTATTAGATCAGTTTTCCGCTTTTGCTACACTGTATATTTTCCGCTTTTCCAGAACCCTTTTTTTCAGTGCTTTTCATGAGATTGGAGGTTCAAGTTGAAATTAACATTAAAGTCGTGATATTTTCAAACAAAAAATCTTTCGTGCACGGTAGTTACGTAAAACCTTTATCTAGGACATAAACTCCATTGTGCGAGCTAAAACCATCAAATCCAGGCTGAAATGGAAATATTATTAATTTCACTTCAAAGATGACAAGGCTGCTATAAAAGAACAACTTTATGAAAAGAATGAGTAATATATATATAAAAAAAGATTATAATTAAGAATCTTGATAATGTCCGACTGAAACTGCATGTAAATGTCATTTGCTTATTTTTGTTCTGAAAGGCTCTCTACTTTAACTGATCCGCCTTGTCTTAATTTTTGCATTAATATTGTTTTATTTCAAAATTTATACTGAGAGTTCTTGTGTTGAAAGCGCCATCAAGGAAGTTTATCTGCTGTCAATATCTCATGTTATATTCATCTTCAGGAAAGTGAAAAGCCGTTCATAAATAGAAGTCTTTATATAAATCTTCTGATGTTTCTGATGTATACAAATTGCACTTAAAAACTTAAAAGCTTCCTGTTCTACCATGATTAATGAACGACACCTGCCGCGTAAAAAAGCTATGATTTATACTGAATACTTTTTTTGATAATGAATTTTGGGGTAAAAGCTAAAAGCAATATAAAATTCGTCGGATAGCTCACGATCATTCCTCATTCACGCATCTCCATGAAACACAAACTCTGTAATCTTCTCTTTGTAGATTGGCCATTATGTCCGCCACAAGTACGAGTGGTGATAAGATAGACGTAGGTCTGCAAAGCGTGCCTACACTAAATGTGCAAGATGCTGATCACGACGCCAATGAGAATAAAATACTGGACATCCCCGTGAAAGGAGGCACACATATGAGACTCAAATCAGGTATTATCACCGAAGGAGACTCTAAAAGTCGACAGCGAAGTGGAAGAAGCCGGAATTCAAGTGGTAAGTAGTACAGCAAACTTCGATCTCGCTGTGTTATGTTACACAGTAGACCAATAAAGTCATTTTCATTCTATTGTTAAGAAAAACTATAACAGAATGTATATACTAGTTTTGTTACGCTGAAGTGGTACATTATGGAATATCCTACCGCAGTTGTTTTTCCTCGATATGCACAGGAGCCGTAAGGTGGCTTTACTGTGTTCTGATTGGGTGTATTTCTATGGCACGGTATTTAAGGTAATATACACACTCGTCGTTTTGAAGTTACATAACAGGTTATCGACCAGTTACCTTGACACGCAGGATTTACATACTGTTCATCTCAGTCACCTTATGTATCTGTGCATCGATATGTTATCATTAATATGTTTTCGTAAGTACTTGTACACAATTGTAGAAAGAGATTAGTCAACAAAAGAAAGTGCGTGCGGTCAGTCTAGATAAGTACAAGGTCAAAATTCTGCTTTTGATTATATTATTCCTCAATCTTGAAAGGTTTTATAAAACATTTAGCAAGAAGAAATAAACATGGGCTCGTTTAATGCATAGCATCAGGGTTGGTTTGTAACAAAGTGATATTTTTGAAGCAAAACGACTATTGCTATTGATGGTGCAGATCTTTCTTTAAATTCTTCTGCATCGTTTAGCTGAAGTCTGTCCTTTCCAGCTCTACCCTAACGTTAGCTATTGATCTCTTTTATTTTTGTTCTTCTTATTAACAGCAAGATCCAGGAGAGCAGGCACGAGCAAAAGCAAGTTGACCCCAGTGCCAAATCCAACCGAAGAAACATCTAACGATGAACTGTGTTCTGACGGTGAGCCCGTTGAAGATAGCGACTACGATACAGATCTGGAATTTGAAGAACCTCGAGAGGAATACGATCCTACAGGTATAATAAATCATTTATGCTTTGGAATTAGCTGGTCTTACTAAACAGTGAAACTGTGCAATGTCTACTGTCACGGTAAATCACGGCTCGTACCATAATTTACTGACATGACTGGCCTATTTCTTAGACACGAGATGTGCTAAATTAAACTTAGGATTTTAGCCATTTTTCAGGCATGCGTAGAATTTTCAGATCTCGGACTTCAACCATCAGGTAAAATAACAGTTAAGAATTTGATCAGCTCTCAACTATCATTTTTCCTTCACGGTTCTGTATTTCAACCCACTTTGATGAAACAAAACAATGAAACAAAAACAGACAAACAAAACTTTGAAAAATTTAAGTTAACGATCTTTATACACGGTAAGCATGGAACAATTCTAAAACTTAAGAGAGCCAGTATATTAGCAAACAATTTTACTCCAATTTTCAGGTCGCAAAGCCTACCGAGATGCCTGTTCTCAGCTTGGTATCATACCAGTCTCCTTCGTCATCGAGCACATTACAAGGGAAGAGATAAACATCAAACACCATGGCCTGGGGCCGAGTGGCGCCCAGGCCATCGCATTTGCACTCATGAGAAATACAACAACGACGACACTAAACTTGCGAGATTGTGCAATAGGTAAGATCCTTAAGTGTTGCGTTATGATGAATTGCTGGGTTAGTCAATATAGAGACCAGTGAGTTCACACACTAAAATATTCAGAACAAAGGGGTTTGAAGACATTTTTGGAGGTCATTGAGCAATTACAGCGCATATGTTGTAGTTAAAAATGAAATTCAGGTAAAATTTAAATTCCTTTGTCTCTTAACCCTTATTAGGGTTAGAAGACAAATGAAATTGAGAATTAAACTAGGTAAAAATTATTTTTACCTGAATTTAATTTTTAACTACAACACGTACATTGCACATGTCAAAATGATTAAAATCTTTGACTATTTTTCTACTAGTTTATCAAGATCAGAATAGCCTGGCTCCATGCTTGGGGTTAAGGGGACACGGAAAATCTTGTATTGACCATTGACCCTTTTAGAAACTTACCAAGTGCTAGATCATAGTCCGGGATCTATCAATTTTCAGTTTTTATTTATTTTTTCTTGTTGCATCATTCAGGCCCTGAAGGCAGCGAATCCATCGCCAGACTGCTGAAAGAAAACTTTTACATCACTGAGTTGGATCTTGGTCAAAATAAGATGAAAAGCCCCGGTGCCCAGGCTCTCGCAGAAGTGCTAACGGACAATAACAGCATTAAGACTCTCAATCTATCATGGAACGACTTCAAGGACAAAGATGCTGCCTTCCTGGCAGAAGGAATACGTGCTAATCAAACGCTGACGTGGCTCGACTTAAGCCACAATGGGTTCGCAGAAGAAGCTGGTGTAGTATTTGGTGAGTTATAGTTGAGGAATTTTGTTCCAACATTAACCCATGACGGGTTGAATCAACCTCTATGGGTTACGCACTGGTTATAACAAATTTAAACTGGTCAGTAAAATGTATCATTACTGGCATAATTACTGAAGTAACCAGATTTGTCACTCACTACGTTTTTTTCTCAGAACAAGTGCTAAAATTCCATCACAAAATGGGGCCCACATTACATCCCACAATAAATTTAAAATCATTCTGTTTAAGGTCCAGCCATTGATGCTAACAGTGGACTAGAATACCTTAACCTCAGCTGGAACCATCTTCGAGGCAAGGGCGGGATTGCTATCGGCAGAGGACTACGTGCTAACTGCAGCCTGCAGACGCTGGACCTTTCTTGGAATGGTCTCGCTGATGAAGGCGCCGCAGCGGTTGGAGAATCTCTAAAAGAAAACAACACGTTAATTGATCTGGATTTAAGCAACAACAGGATTTCTACTGAAGGAGCTCTGGCGCTCAGCAAAGGGCTTCAAATCAACAACACTTTAAAAATATTAAGGTTTGTATAAAGGAACGTTGAAAGCCTGGGTCAT
>Ga0126337_10001437_pt1 | contig 14414 bp, 8 predicted proteins | sample DipCmetagenome_FD_92527 | JGI IMG/M metagenome (GOLD analysis project Ga0126337, IMG submission 92527) | Coral microbial communities from La Bocana,Puerto Morelos, Mexico - Diploria C A metagenome | ecosystem: Host-associated > Invertebrates > Cnidaria > Coral | place: La Bocana,Puerto Morelos... | reverse complement strand
TTTTATTAACAATTGCTATATTAGAGCACCGAAACTGTTAACAAGCATCTTTAGCTGCATATGGCTACGATGGAAATGGATTACAACTTGAAAAGTTTAGCTAAACTTTTCAAGCTGTTTCCGCCGGTGCGTCTTCAAAAAAATCGATATTTATAGCCTTAGTTGGGTTTCTATTCACATATTAAGGTTATATCTTCCTTTAAGATGTTCAAAAAAATGTTTTTCGTGGGCAGAGTTGCCTACCACTGATTTTAGAACAGTTAAGACCAAAAATCTGCGAAATCCTCGTGACAGAGCTCCTTTAAATTTCGTCGAATTCGTTGTGTTAATTATAACATAGTTTGTATAGGGTCGCCTCTACTAACCATGGTTATAACAAGTTGTGTTGTGAAGTACGAGTCTTTTGAGCCAGCGTCCTCTCTACGCCGAAGAATTTGAAAACTCGGCTTTATTTCTACTGCTTGACCTGCCGTCCAGAATAATCTGTCACGAAAACGGAGCTTTTCGATAACGCACTTCAAAGAAGAGGAATTTTAAAACGCCGGTTTTTCATTTTCATATGAATGGAAAAGCTTTTCGAAAGCATTGTCGTGACGATAAACATGTGGTTTTCCTCAAACGCAAATCCAAAGTGATGGGTGATTGTCGCGTTTTCAAATTCCCCCGGCGCAGGGTGGACGGGGCCTGAAAGTCGTTTTATCATTCATTCCTTGACAATGACTAACTTCATGATTTTCAGGTCCTTGGCCTTATTCGCTGTCCGCTTTATATCATGCGTGACAAACAAGGAGGCTTTCCGTCATTTTTGAGACACAACTTTGTAGGAAACTCCAGACAACAGCTGTTAATCGGGTTAGAGCACGCGGGCATATTAACTCGAGAGGAAATCAAGGAAGTTGTCCATTTCTCGAAATTAATTCAAGCGTCACCGCCTAAACTGTGAAGGTTTATGATATGGGAAGTGCAGGTATGTGGAAGTGATAATTTTGTTTCATCTGCGCTTAATAATGATGCTATTCTGGGGACAAGAGAGAAGCTCACAGAGTGAATTCGGAGGAAGGCCAAGTTGGTCCTGTGGCGTGGTCAGCGTGGGCGCGTGGCTGCGTGGGTGCGTGTCATTATTAAGGTTTCGAGGTCTCCGCGTGATCTTATGAAATGGTAGAAATTCCTTCGGGTGTGTTCGCTAACAAAATAAAGAATGTGGATCGAAAAACGAATCAATCTCAAACACTCATCTGTCTTTAAAAACGATCGACTCAGCAGACGCGCGTCGCAACGCTCAAATCCTGAATATCCTTGTACATTATTACAATACATGGGAGCCTGTGGTATTGAACGCTGGCCACTCATATAGCAGGCTAGGATGAATAATATTACCTACATGCTTCATCTGAATACTTGTTAGCCTCCTCCAGTCGTTCAGTTAGTTTGGGGGCGGCGCAGAAAAACGGCGGAGCGAAAAACAGAGATAGGGGCTTGGTGCAATTAGCCTTCCCGCACTGCGCTTCTCCAACGGTTGTGACTAGAATGGTACCTTAAAATCAGGTTGGACACATTATGCTTATTACACAACAAGGTTTGCTTAGAGTACTCCGGATAGGTTCTGACTAAAATGGATACTTCAAATTAAGGTTGTAATCTTCACTCAAAACATGTGTAATAAACATGTTGTGTCCAACCTGATTTTGAGGTATCCATTCTAGTCACAACCCTTCTCAAACACTGTTTTTTTTCTGTGCGCCATTTTTCGCGCTTGCGCACTAACTGAACACCTGGAAGAGGTTAAGTCTTCTCTCCATACGGACAAATGTTTGTAAATATATTCATTTATTTATTGTGTAAATAGCAGTCAATAGTCGTTAGTGGTCTTATTGTTAGTTCCAACCGTTTCAAATGTAATTTCTGTGTTGTCTGGAATGGAACACAATTAAAACTCAAAATCTCTTTTGACAATCTACCTCGTGTGTATTGCTATTTCAGTTTGTGTGTATTTTCCTTCGTTATCTTTTTGTCGTAAGCCATACAATATCTTTTCTCTGGTTATTTTTGTTTGAGAATTTTAGTCGTGTTAAGTTTTGCTTGTGGTTAAAGCCACCGTGTGTTTTCTCTTTCGTAAATAGCGGATATTGATATTAATATTTTTAAAATTACCTTTGCTTAAAATAACTGATCGTGACGTGAGGATAATTTGAGCAAACTTCAGTGCGGGAACATAAGAATGGTCCGCGAGTAAATAAATCAATCAAAAGCAGATATCATACGCAGATATCAGACTCAGTCCATTATTTACTGTACATTCAGTTCCGTGGTAGTTTTCAGATAGATATTGATTGTTCATATTTCATTAACAGGTATTCAATATGACAGTAACAATATCATCATTCCGCTAAAATTCATGATTCGGGCAGTTTTTAAGTCGTCATGTAACTCCTTCGACTCAGTCTCTTTCCCTCGCAACTTAACGTGGTGCGCGTGCTCCACGCGCGACGTCGGCGCTTGCGAGCAGCCACCAGCGTTCAGGACGTTGTGCATGAAAATCTTGTCTAGTAGGGTGGGAGAATGATACGTCGTTTACGGTCTTATCATTGCCGAACACTGGGCCTGGAAAACCAGAGGAATTTTCCGTTTTAAAATAGACTCTGGAAATACCAATTATTAGCACGGAAGGACACTTCACCGAGTGGGTAATGTCATTTCTGGTTTTGGAATGAAATGGGTAAACCATATGTTATTGCTGTATCTCCGCGCAGTGGTTCAGGGTTGGTTGCGTGACGAGAAGGGTTTAGATTGACTACCGCGCACATTCTCAAAATGGGTTCGGCTTTTCGTGGGTTTTACGATCTTTCGATAAGAAAAGTTGAGCTTTGTTTTGGTGACTGAAGCACGACTGAAGATCTGAGTCTTGAACGTAATGCGTGATACGAGTTTTATTTTATGTAAGAACCTTAATAAAAGCGCTGCCAGTATCGGAGGTGATGCCTGTGTTACGTTGTTCGTTCAAGTTAATGCTTTGCTTAGGTTTTAGCTCATTTTGCATCTAAGTTATCTACTCGTAAATTTAAGTGATTTAAAATAATGACATTCGCCCCAACTTCACGCAATCGTTTCAAATGTTAAGCTATATAGAAACGAAACTTAAATACAAACCAAAACTTTTCAATTTTGTAACTAAGTCAAAATTAAGAGAGAACTGCTGGCTATGTAAAGGTTTACATAGACGTCACAAGCACTTACACCAACGCGAAGTAAAATAATTTCACACATCCAAAATTCCTAAATTGTAGGCTTGTTGACCTTGTTGACGCCTTGTTATTATCAAAAACGAAAAACCACGGCAGCATTATATAAATACCACTGTGACTTAGAGACTGAAATATTCAGGGTTGATTTTCCCGTTGTGTTTCTTAACATGGGCGGTATTTGGGCTGAATGGAGCGACCACAGCCCAGCGCTGACTACACTGTGGATGGAAAGTATGGCATGCGTGGAGTGGGCGTGAGGTGTCGAAAATTCGGGGTTAGCTTTTTGAAGGTCAAGAGTTTTTCTAGTAATCTTGACAGGGATACAATTAGGCCTAGATGCTAGACAGGAACACCGAACTTTTCTTCCTTTATAGTTCAAGTGTAACGAGTAGCTTTTGTGGAGCATGATTAAGTACATCCGCAACACCTGAAACTACTACAAATTTCTGCTTTCGAAAGTGTTGACTGTGTTGTCTACGGCCTATTATTAGCAGTAGTTTCGCGCCATCATCACTATAGTTATAAAACGTCCATACACTGTGTAAAGGAGACATTTTGCTGAAGCGCTGGGCATTCATACCACGAATGTGCTCTCCTGTAGTCAGTTTCATTTCCCATACGGAAATTAATTTTTGGCGCATGTTATTGTGATGGTTTTAATTGTCGTTATCTCTTTAACGATCTTATTTGGTGCTCTCTATTCTAGTGTCCTGTTGAAAGGAAGCCCTTTTATTCAATTACCTCTTGATCTTGGTGTACGTGTAACAGCGATGATCACAGACATTGCAGTAAAATAATCTGTGTGCTGTTTGTATGCTGAACACGACAGCCACGCGACGAACTTGTTATGCGTTTAATACATTAAATTGATCAATGGGATAACAAAGCGATTCAGACAAAATATTATTGATCGAGGTTATTTTAAGCTTGGTGGCTTGTCAAACCCATTACTCACTCTAAAAAAAACCCCTGTGGCAACGAAAATTCTTCCTCTGTCATGTGTCCAGAGTTCCTTTTGCTATCGATACCGGAAAAGGCGACCTGAATCTTCCGGCCAACTCTTTGAATAATTAAGCGCCTAGTACAACGTCAATTTGCCAAGCGAACGTAAACAGTGAGCTGGGGGCTTATGGAAACGGTCTCCTTGCCGTCTGTGTACTTAACATTTAATTGCGAAAAAGAAAAGCCGTCTTATTATGATCAATCGGCGTTTCTTTGACCTTGCACTATGAATTGGAAAACAACGTAGAACGCTTGAAACCTGCGTGTAAAAAACGTTTGGAATCCGCTTTGTCTAGCGCGCGTCGTGCGGCCGCTGTCCCTGCCGCGCGCGAGAAATTGGTGTGCTTGTTAAGAGCAGTTTTAGATAATCGATTGGACCCGTGGAGGTGTACAGTCAGTTCATGCCGATTTCTGCAATGATAAGTTACGTCTCAAGGCACTGTTGAGGTCATCTCAATTGATCAATTGAGTTGTAATTAGCTAGTTTTTCCCCGCCCACCCTCTGCGATCAACAAACAATCATTGTCAAGCGATAAACACTTTGAACGGAAATGTAGCTATTAGTGGTATTAACCCGGTTGTATTTTCAACCAGAATGCCTCCCCGTTGATGTCCGTGAAGTGTTTCTCGGGACATGGCTGGGCGAAAAAATGCCGGGAATTTTTGAAAGGCAAACAGTGTCGTTAAATTGTTTCCATTTGTGGGACGGAGGGCCAGTCAACAATCCTTGCCCTACCACTTTCCCATACGTCACCCATTTAACCGATTGATGTCATTTGCACCCACCAATCAAGATTGGTGTTTTTCATTAGCGTTGACAGGTGAAATGCCTTGGCTAGCCGTGAAGTACAATCATATAAAGCAAAGGGCCAACCGACCTCGAACTCTATCACGTGTGAGCTTGTTATTACGTTTTCAGCAGTTTTTTTTCCTAAGTGTAGACTGCACGAGAGGTACTTGTGAAACTATGGCGAAGAAGAAATCCTTGGTTTTATATGTGTTGTTGTTAGGTGTCTTTCAAGACAGGGCTACTGCCAGTTGGATGTTAGTTTTCCTTTTCTGGTGCACTTTCCCATTCTTTAAAATCAAAAACAGAAGCTTTTCCAATTTGATGGACAAATACTTGAGTGGCGGCGGTAGAGCTGATGTTTTTAGTTTCTTGCTTTGTTTTTCAAGGTGGATGGGGATTTCGGCGCTCGGCACCCGAAGTGATTCAAATCTGACGACTTGTTACGGAGTTCCAGGCTTGTCCTCGCAGCAAATGAGCGTGTGCCAATCTAAGCCGGACCTCGTCCCGTCTCTCAGGCGCGGCGCAAACCTGGGAATCACCGAGTGCCAGAGACAGTTTGAAAAAGAGCGTTGGAACTGTTCCATCACAAATTCTTCGTCAGTCTTTGGTGGGATTATTAACATAGGTAAGTTCAAGTAAAATCTCGTCTGAATTTTTTTTCCATTTAAAGCACGTTGGTTTTGTAACACACTTCCAACTTTCCCGTGACAGGAAGTCCCGAGGCTGCCTTCGTTTACGCGATAACTTCAGCTGGGGTAGTGCACGCGGCCAGCAGGTCATGCAGTCTTGGCAACCTCACTGATTGCGCCTGTGAATCCCGCAGAAAGAGAAAGCAGCCATCAAGAGGTTGGGAGTGGGGAGGCTGCAACGACGATGTGAAATTTGGCGTGTGGTTGTCGAAGACCTTTGTCGATGCACCTGAACGGACCGAGCGCAGCAGCACGATCGCCGATAGAAAGATGCGTGTACGGAAGAAAGGAAGATATCTTATGAATCTTCACAATAACGACGTGGGCAGACTGGTGAGTCATTAACACTGTTATTACCTGGCTTTGGACTTGTTAATACGGTTATCGCCGCTCCTATTAGATTGGTTCGTCTCGATCGACTCGATAGATTTTGGGAACTTCACACAATTTAAGTAAAAAAAAAACAACGTGTTATCTCGTGAAGAATGTTAATCTGAAGGTTTGCAGATAAATTTGGTAACATAAGATGGTCTGATTTAAATGTCAATTGACTATTTGGGCTGAGTTGTGTCTTGTTAGGTTTCAAATTTTGTACAATTTTTTGTTGCATCGGTTTTCAGTTTTTGCCTTTCACTCAGTTCGAGAAAGGACTCGCGCCAAGATGATAGTTTTTCCTCTTTTTCCTTTCTCTCGCGACTGTTTACGTTATGTAATACCAAAGTATTCAACTTGCAATATGTTTGTGGTCATTTTACGGTATAAGAGTACACCATTTCTTCCAAGTTCGGAATTCTGCGACAATAATTTGCCAAATAATTACCCCTAATTAGTTAAAATGATCATATTTACCTGGTTTCTGAAGTTTTTTTCCGTATTTGAAGGAGTGCGTGGGGTAAATTTAATTAAAATTTCCAGCTCTATTGTTAAAAAAGGAATGACCATCCGTTAACATTCAAATGTCGTGAGAAAAGATATAATTGATTATAGCCCTAATACATATGATAGTCGTCAATTCCCAATAAAAACAGTCTGAAGGGAAAATTCGATACGACAAAGCCATTTGGTTTAACCTTTATCAATCCACAGAGCAGAACAGTTTACGTGAAAATAGCAGTTATTTTGGGAGAGAAGTTACTGGCAAGTTTATCGGTCATCTCATTAATTTAATGAGCATGTGGAAGTTCATTTGATTTGCATTGTTATTGACTCATTTATTGACTAAGTAGGTTTTACCTGGGCCATTAATTTAGCATTCACGCAAAAATAGAGTAGCTGGCTTGCACAAGAAGCATCATGCACCGTGCCTTCGATTCCCAGTACTTGCGGATTAAGAAGAGATCTTTTAACTTTGGCCCAAACGCCATCAGAACATCTTGTTTTTTCGTGTACTTTGCGTTTTCATGCTTTCCTAGAGCTAGACACAATGGGCGAATCACGTATCAAATTTCTACATAATTTGTTAGCATGGTAAAATTCTTGAGAAAGTTTACTTGTAACATTGTGTTGTATCTTTTTGGGTTAAAGATAGAGTTCCTTGCTGCCTGTCGAGTTTAAGTTGCTTTTCACGGCTGGTGACCTTCAGTTCCTGGCAGTAAAAAGATTCGTTGCACTGATTTCCTTCCAACTTTTCCCATACACAAAATTATCTGTTAAACGCATTAGAAGATTTCATTGGAATAGCTCACGTAAACGATTCTGCAAGTGGTTCTAAAATTTAAGCTGTGTTACGGATATTGCGGACGGAGTACCGCACAAGTTGTCGCTAATTTTATTTAACGCTAAGGTAGGCAATTATAATCTCGTTTTACTCTTATTTCTCGGTCGTTGTTAGGATTTGTTTCCATTTTATAAATGGCGCGATGAAGTGGCCACTTTCATATCGCTCCAAATCTGGAGTGGTACCTCCCTGGACAAGCTATTTATCATGTGTTGCCTTCAGTTTCCTCTTAACAGTCGAACAACGCACTCATCGGCAATTGCTTTCGCATGTGTTTCAACATTAACTTGTATAGAAGTTCTTTGGCGACTTATAAAGTTTGAACAGCTTTAAGTCATCGCTCGCAGCCACTCAGTATGTATTTATTCGCTGGGTACAGCTAAAAGCCCCGCAAGTGTTAAGCCCATTTGGAAAAATGAGTTTTGTTTTATTATTGTTCCTGTTGTGCCATTGAAAACAGTAAAACGGTGACCTCCAGCCAAAGCAAACAAAAGAATACAACCCCACTTTGAAGTCAATTTGATTATAACTCATTTTCCCTCTGTCTGTGACAAAATAAGTCGAGGGTCTTTTAAATAGCATAAATATTGAGTTCTTGTCTGAGGGTGATAATCACAAGCTTGATGAATTTTCCGTATGGCGGTTGTGAAATACTCAATAAACTACATGTACCTTAGCTAGTCAAAAGAAGTTTTAGAATACATAACACCGAAACTTCGAAGAACTATGCGATTGTGAGATAAGTTTTAGTTGAAGTACGAACAAATATTGGCTCACTTAAATTAGGGACTTTATGTTGTGATAATGTCGTCTCGGCTGCGAGTAGAGCAATACGTAGGATGATTTTCGCAGCTTGTAATTTCGTGGGCGCTTGAAGCACCTTATCTACCGGGTTTTGTTTTTTGATATACAAAATTGCTTCAACTACAGTTGCGGTTTCCGGTACCGATAAACATATGAAGGCGGATTAATTTGAAGTGCTTATTTTATGTTCTGAATTTGATTGGTATTTACACTACTGCAATTTTTAAGCATGCTTTCTTTGATGGAGCCTTTCCCTGCCTTTGGAATCCATGTCTTTTCTTACCGTAGCTAAGAAGAAGTTTGTCATTTCGCGAGAGAAGTTTTGGGAGATATCTGACAAGACAACAAATAGAGCGTTGTTTGCTTTCCTTACATCAGTTGAACGACGTGCGTAAGCGAGTGTGCCAGCATTGTGCCGTCAAAGTCACCGATAGATAACTGGGTCAGTGTGTACATAGAAGGGTTTAAGCTACTATTATGTTAATGAGGCGGCAGTAAAAGTTTTTGCCGATGTCGGATACTGTGCCGTGTTTAATTTGTGGCCGCTTTCACCACGGATCACGTACCAGTGTACGCTGCTTCGTGTCTCTTTAGTCTCGGGATGACTTCTGATTTATCAGGGCTGGAAACGTTTCACAAACTCACATCTAACCATTTTCAAACTTGTGTTTGACAGTGCTATTTGCTCTTGTTCTGTTTACATTTGGTGTAGTAACCAGTTGACTTAATTATGCAACTCGACCTTTCGGTTTTTCTGTTTGTTTGTACATTGGAGTATTACAGTATCTGACGCATTTTCCTGAAACATGTCAGATGTGATTCGTATTAAACTTGGCGAAACACCAAATGCCATTATGTTCGTTCCAGTTCATTTACGGACGGGTCTTTGTTCATACAGTGCCAATCCTGCTCACAAAAGAAACAAAATGATTGCTTGAGTCACTTTAACGATAGCAATTAAAAATTTCACCGACTTCAAAAATGTCTTACTTCGGAGTTGTTTTCACCGGCTTTATAAAGCCTTGTGTTGGCTAATAAGCCGGTCACTAAACAGTTGATCGAGGCGTGAGACTTAAGTTACAACATATTACATTTTCTGATTTGAAGATCATGTCTTGGATCACCTGCAGTCGTCGTCAATTTCGACTTGCAGCAAGACAGCAAACAGTGTGATGTAAAGGCAAATCTAGTTTGAAATGTATTTCAATGTTTCTTGTGGGTTGTTGATGCGGATCAAGACAATATTTGGCCATACTTCATACTGTTCTCCACTTATCGCTGCTCGATAATGCATTGTTATTTTTATGAGAATTGTGTGTGTTTATATCTATTGGGAACTCTGAACGCGTGACAGTTGTTTGCTCTTGCTTGTGTTAAAAGAAACATTACAAACTAAACGATTCTTCCACGGCAGAAAACGGAAGTATGGGGGTGGGTGTGAGGTGTTATTGTTCACTTTCGTGATCAGTGCACCGAGCGGTTTTGGGGCGTGTCGTGTTCTGACGAAAGTATCTCGGAACACACGGATGTCTGGCAAGGGAAATGGAGAATTTTGTGTTAAACGTGTTATGTTGGCTTTCCCACGCGTGAAGACATAATTAATTACTTAATCTGGCCGACATACCGTTTGTTTTCGCAACCGTTTTCCTTAAAAACTAATCTCCTCATTAAAAGTCTGTCAACTTGTTATGGTCGCTTTTATAGTAATTAGAAAAGTTACACAAATTGAATCAATATCCCGGGACGCTACACGTACGGTTACTTCAAAAACACCGAGTCTGATCACTACGCACAACAAAACGTGTTTGTCTGGTCTGGGCTGCAAATATTTTCATACGAAACCGCCTGTTACAATTAATGGTCGGCAAGGATTCTTAGGCTACTTAAAAGAACCGGATGTGCAGTGCAACGTTGCACGCAACAAAAACTAAAATGCAGCGCGTGGTTACCCTTATTGTATTCCACTATTCTACTTCAGACTCCACTCTATCTACTGGATGGTGTAGTTTGTTTTGCCAACACTATTTCGCTGGAGAGAGATTTATCCGGTGGATAGCGTTGTCTACCCTTCGAACAACTGAGGCTAGAAATTTGCGTGCAATGCCGAAAGGACGACGCAGGTTGCAACGTAAAGTTGTACCATGTGTCGGGGCTTTACTGCTCGCGCTAATGGTTTTGGTATGGGTCTTAATTAATCTATAATGCGAACCAACATATTTGGGTGGTCCTTAGTTAACGAAAAATGTCCCGTAGAGTTTAAATACTGAAATTCCGGTTAAGACGGAAGCTGAAGAGATGCATGGGAGTTCACGATGTTTTCGACATTTCTGGTTAGTTCGATATGGTTGGAAACTTGGTACCTGTTTTATACTACTGTTGTCATTTGCCACTTTTCCTTTGCTCCTCGAGCGCACAAACTAAATTCAGGGCGAAATTGTAACATCACCCCGTGTTACCGGGTTATTTGAGAGTTCTTTGATGTATGATAGCGAGGCGGAGTGTCAGTATTAGTTTCTTGTGCGGTGGTACTTATTAAGAAGGGCCAAAGTCTGGCTGCCGATGTGGCACAACACCCACATGTCTTAGAAAACGTTACAACCACGAAGCAAGTATGCGTTTGCAAGGTGGGATACCGTGATGATTGATTTAGCGCCCTCTTTCCAATAAGCGTTCCCTTTCCAGCAAGCGCTCCGCATTGACTGCCGGTTTCTTAACAAGTGCCTCTTTTCCAATAAGCGCCCCCAATCCAGTGAGCGCGCCAATTCCAATAAGTGTTCCCATAGCGAACGTGATATTCAAAACATAACAACGAATAAACCGTTTAGACGAATGATTCAATAATTTCGCCTTTCCATCTGAACGAGGTAATGAACATTGTGACTTTTAGAACCACTATTGCTACAGTTCTTGAGTTAAAGTATCTGTTGCTTTTTACAAACCACCTTCAGATGTATGTTTGCAAAAAGAGATAAGCACTCCTCTCCAAAAGGCACCTTTCCTTGAGCTTAAACTAGCACACTGGCTGAGTCGATTCCTTGCGAGCGAGTGAACGAGAGAAATTGCAAACATAACATATTTGACTGTTTAGCGGTTTTTTTTTACTATTTAAACACTACAATATGTGGCACGCGTGGCGTCGTCTCTCGGGCATTCTGAGTTCAGCCTTTCGTTTTTGATATCTTCTATAGGTTTTTTAAAATTGAAAACAGGTTCGTTCTCTTCCTGCAGCTTACACTTATTCTTAAGTAACTGGCCTGCGTTCTTCTTGTTTTAATCTGTAGCATCGGAAATCTCTTTTACTCCAATATTCGACAGATATATCTGATATCTCTGTAACATGTAGACATTTAACAGCCTCGAGGCACTCCACCTTGATATGACTCTTATTGCAATTCATGAAATTAATAACTGTCTTGTTCCTAACAGACAGTATTGGTTATTGACCTGGCCCCAGTTGATCGTAAGGCGGATAATCCTATCCACCGGATAAATCACTATCCAGTTGTTAAGTGTTAACAAAACAAACCACGCTATCCACTAGATAGTGATTTATCCGGTGGATAGTGTTATCCAGCTTTCAAACAACCCCGGCCTGGTAGTTGTCTTGCAAGGCTTGTTATTCCTCATCTTTTGGACATGTGTGGTGTTAAGGTTTAAGTTTTCCATCCGTGGCGCCCTCCAAATTCGATGTTTTTGATTATGGAGAACATAATGGTAACAGGTGTTTTGGTTATATCACGAAGGTTAATCCCTCAACAAACAATTTAAGATAACATTACTACTTTCATTTTACGGGTGAACTGGTCCATGTGAAAAGGAACATTTTTATTGGTTCCCTGAGCAATCCGAATTTTGTAACACTGATCAACTGAGATGGACCACCTGGGAATTGCTCTTGCCGATTTTTTTTTTACCAAACTGTTTTCTATTAGTAAAAGCCATTTTAATTAGCTTAAGTTGTGTGTAACTGCGATGATCAATCATAAATTAATATCTTTCTCCGCAGTTCAAATATATGATCTTTCATATATTCATTTGCATAATGAAAATATCCAAATCATAGTTAATAAAAGGGAATGGTTATGAAACCTCACAAATTTATTTGCTGTATGTTTTTGTTTGCTTTATTGGCCTTGACCGTGCACAAAACACAGTAGTTATTTACTCCCTTCCGTGGTACTAACCAATAGCAACGTTTTGTCTAGTTGATTCATGCACAGTTTATGAACAAAAGGAAAGATTGTGCACGGTCGTGGACCTTCCAACATAAATTTTGGTATATCTGTTTGCTCGTTTGATGTTTGCCGGGATTCATATCCATTTCACTCTATGAACTATGTTTAAATGAACTAGCTTGTCGGTATGTGGTAAGATAACGAACTCGGTCAAGAAAAGAACAAAAGCCAAAACAAACAAGTAAAAGCCCTCGCCCAACACTTTTCTACTACTGGTCTCGCTATAGCTAGAACAATGAGTAACATCAGCACAATCAGAAGTAATAGAACGTTTTCAATTCACGTCACGGCGGCCAAATTGATTTTTTAAAACAATGCATCGGTGCGCATGATGGTGTAAGAAACCAATCCTGTAGGAGTTGAATTCTTTTCTTTCTTTTCAATAAATTTGCACGTGATCTGGCCACGTGAGTGGCCGGGGGGGGGGTACTCCCTTATAAGGGCTATATAGGTATGTGCGGCCCCAAAGGGTATGGTTTATCAGCCGTTTTGGTCATAAATAGGGTATCAAATTTGTGGTCAGGTCATAAATAGGGTAGGGAAAATCGCAGATTTTGGTCATAAATAGGGTAAGGGTTTTAGGAAGTGGGCCGCACACCTATACCAAATTTTTCCGGGAGTACCCCCCCCCCCCCGGGGGAGTGGAAGCGTTCTATATGTTGTAACCATTTCGACTGATCGAATCTTTTTGCAATGCTGACAAAATCTTGCTTGTTCTTGTTTCAAAGAGACGGTGTCAGTCTGCAAATTGGACCTTCACGTAATTTGACTTGTGCAACCTTTCTCCGTTGTGTTCCCTGCCCATTCACCCAAATCCACAATATATAAGTTAACACACATCATCCGCAATCAATTTTGATGTCAATTTGTTATTATTTTTGTTTACAGGTTGTTCAGAGTCTGGTAAGTAATCAATGCCGTTGTCATGGAGTTTCTGGCTCCTGTGCAATCAAGACTTGCTGGAAAACTGTGCCAAACTTCGCCAAAATTGGCGATCACTTGAAAGCCAAGTACAAAAATGCTGTGCAAGTGGTGTATAATAGAAAAAAGCGAAGAATACGGCGGAAGGAACAGAAACGCGTCAAGATAACTAAAGATACACTCGTGTATATCGACCGATCGCCAAACTACTGCAATTCGAATCCGACGCTGGGAATTTTAGGTACGTCTGGACGAGTGTGTAACAAGACCTCCACTGGAAGTGACCGGTGCGATCTGTTGTGCTGCGGGGGAGGATACAATACTCAGGTGGTACGAGAGGTGAAAAGGTGCCAGTGCAAGTTTGTATGGTGCTGTTACGTGACTTGTAAAGAGTGTCCTCGAATTTATGACCGGCACACGTGCAAGTGATGGCCTGATTTCTCTTATCTGGTGGCCATTTTTTCGACAGTTGGACGATTTCATTGCTGCACCGTAAGTTATTTATTGAAACGAAGGAAACATAAAATGATATGAACTGACAGTGGGGCTGAGAGTGACTTGTTTCACCTGGCTTTTGACCTTGTTGGTTTTGGAGAACAACAAATGAAAGCGCTTAGTGGATAAGTATCAACTTCTGCAGAGTAATGATTGCTGCCAAAGAAGAAAGAAGTGCTCGGAATTGAAACACTTTGACAATAGCATGTCATAACCGTCAAGAAAACGAGATAAATTATAATTTAGACTTTGTAGAGATTTTTTGTCAACATGGCAAATAGAGATGCAATGCATGGATTTATTCCAAACTTTTTCCCAACCGCAATACTGTTCTTTGTTTGATCATGGTTTCTGTATACCCGTTAAAAGAGACCAAAAATAACCTCGATGGCTTCAACTGAGAATATTTTTAAGGTTAAATAACTTGCATTGAAAAGGCGTACAGCAAACAAACAAACAAAGAAACATACAAAAACTGAACAAACAAGCGAAAAAAAAAACAAAACAAAACAAAACAAA
>Ga0126337_10001435_pt1 | contig 14417 bp, 6 predicted proteins | sample DipCmetagenome_FD_92527 | JGI IMG/M metagenome (GOLD analysis project Ga0126337, IMG submission 92527) | Coral microbial communities from La Bocana,Puerto Morelos, Mexico - Diploria C A metagenome | ecosystem: Host-associated > Invertebrates > Cnidaria > Coral | place: La Bocana,Puerto Morelos... | reverse complement strand
ATAAATCTGGGTAAAACACTAATCCGAATAACTCGCGAATGAAAACCAGCAGAGACCTAATTCTTGGCGAAGTTGTTTATATATCTATCATCTATCATATCCCTTATTTGTGGCCTTATTTATGGAATGGTTACGATTTTTAGATTTGATCACATGATTGGTGAAAACCAGCAATTCTCTGCGCGATCAACTGCGCGATCCAGTAAAATGTAAACAGCATGCATACTGGTCAGCGGTAATTTTTCATGTGGGGCGCGAGCTGCAAGAGTCACGGGTCCGTCACGGAAAGCGCTCGAGGTGAGTAACAGTTAACAATTTTTGATGAAAATAATTAATATTATAATCAAAACAGAACGTTTAGACTGCTTCACTTATTAATGGTCAAAATGCACGAGTTCCTGATTATTTTGTCATAATTAAGCTTATTTGCATCTCATTTAAATATCAGCTTAGCTTATCTCTCTATGATATAGCAAGTATTAGATTAAGCTGCTGATAGTTCTTGCTCACTTTTTCATAAGATATTCCGGGACAGCTTTCCAATCTGGAAATCCTTCAGGAATTTTAATACTTGTTACTGTCGGAAGACGATGAGTCTATAAAATAGGGAATTGATTAGAATTTGACAACAATTTAAAGGCAAAATATCAATCAGATTATCAATCAATTATTTCATCTATTCTTAACATGCCATTATTGATTATAAATTATTCATAACTGTAGGGGTGAAAAAAAAAAAGGAATTACTTAGAATTTAACAACAATTTAAAATCAAAATATCAGAAACATGATCTCAGTCTCTAACTTAGACTTGTGCAAAAGACAAGTTATTTTGGCAAGATGAGAACATGGCAAGTTGCAACCTTGAACGACTTCGAAGAAGTCTTGGATAAACAATGAGAACTTCATAAAATTGTTATATATTAGTACCTTATCTTTAACAAACATCTCCAGTCCCATTTTCTCAACTCCATTCCAGAGATGTTCAATGGTATCATGATGTCTTTTCCATGAATTCTCAAGTCCCTAGAGAGAAGAGAAACAGTTTATATCCATAAATATTTTCATAAGTAATTTGCACTGTGAACAAACTTGCAGTTGCATCAGGCGATTTTTTTTTTTATCTATGTTTTATCATCACGGTGAGCTTAATGAGGTTAATGTAGGTCAGATAATCTGACCAGAACTGAAATTAAAAAAAAAAACTTGATTTAAAACATTTGTTATTAACTAAGAATGGCTTTGTTATGAACAAAAGAAACAATACATCACTTGTCCTGACTGGGTGTAGCTATCAAACACTTCTACCAAGAAATTTCACACACTAAACTTAACTAAACATAAAAGTCTGTACCTCTTCTGCAAGCAAAGCCAGGCTTTCTCTTAGGGCATAAACCAGGTTAATTGCTGCAGTATGGTGGTACCTAAACACAAATAGCAATAAGGTTATGAGAAGTCACTGACTTAAACAAAAACAAATACATTAAAGTCAAAACAAAAAACTGAAAAAAAAAAAACACTCAACAAACATGGAAAAAAGCATAAAAAAGTACGTAATATATCACCTTCTTGGGTCCCCATCGCAGCCCCAGTAGTTCCCAAGTTCCATTATGTCCAAGTAAAATGATGGTACTTTGGTTCTCCTGCTGTTTATCTTAGCCCTGGAAGTTTTAAAGCAGCAAAATAAAAGTCATATTCTTGTACTTCATTTGGCTAATATTCCTCATAAATTAATGTTTTAGTTTAGAGGGCTAATTACTGAGGCAGCAATTAACATTCTGCATCTCAAATTCACTCTGACTAATATTCTTTCTTTTGATATTGTGAACTCAAGACCAACCATTTCTTGACATCTAAGTTCACTCTTTTCTATTGGCCTTTTCACTCATTCATGAGGCCTACCAATGTGATTTTTGTCAGGAGAAAAGTTTGTGAGATTTGTAACTTAACTGATTGGACTTCTTGTAAATCTTGGTCACTGACTGATTCAGAAATAAGTTAACAATATCGCAGATGTGTATACCTGGTGACCCAAATAGTTTAGTCTTGGCTGTTAAAGCAGCAGATTAGAATTCTTATCAAGGAAAAATCAGAAAAGGATGCGTCTTTTATATTGATTTGTTTTTCTTAATTAATGCATGGTCCCTGAAAGGAACTTGAAATAAAAGAAAATACATTCAAAGTTTTTATCGCTATGACCCTTTTATACTCACATGGCTCTGGGGCTGAATGTAATTGGTGCAATTCCAGGAGGTGAACCAAGACACTTTTGAGAACCCGAGTAGACACAGTCCAGGTCCCAGTCATCAGTGAGGAAAGGTGTTCCACCAAGAGAGGCAACTGTGTCCACGATTATTAAGCAATTATGCCTGCGAATGAGAAAAATTTAAAGTGCCTATGAAATAAAAAATAATTGCTGCTTATTTGAAAGGCTTTTTAAAAAAATTAGAATGGTGTTTTCTTTTTTGGAACATCTTTTTTCGCTTAATTAGAGGTGACGTTTTATGTGATGATGCCATAAGGTTTGAAACTAAAATCGTAAAATACTGAATAAATCTAGTATGTCTGGAATATTGAAGCAGTGTTTTTCAAACTTGGCACCAGGAATCTTTATCACAAAAGAAACAAAAATGACACCTGTTGTGCTGTTGCCATGAAAAGTACTGCTGGCCCTGTCTTAATAAAAAAAACAATTCCTAGTTTTTGTCCTGACCAAGGACCATCTGATGATGAGAGTTAAGACAATATGCTTACTACTGTATGTCTTACCATGTCTGTTCCAACTTTAAAGGGTTGAAACTTTAAAGGGTTGAAAATGATATTTGGTTTTTGATAAAAAGAGACTGGAGCCAAGAGAGTTTCCATGACAATGGCACTATGGGTTTTATTCTGTTTCTTTTGTGATGGACATTTCTGGTGCCAAGTTTCAAGAACACAGTTTTATATTTACAGAGATATTCTTTTTAGTATTGAAAGTAATTTGCATATTTTTGATTGGTTTTGGATAACTGTGCTGTAAACAATTGGCTTTTAAAACTTGCACAACCTTGTCATCCAATCAGAAGATTGTAATTCACTCACATTTTCCTTGCTCTGTGCGCATGCAGCTACATGCTTTTACTGAAAAAGCATCATTTGTGATTGGTGTTTAAGTGAGTGGCCAGTCTTAAGGTTCTTAAAAAACACTTGCTTTAAAACTGCTCCACTATGCCTACTATGGAATAATTTCTGTAATTACATGACTTTATGGCAGAAGGTCTCCTCCCAGTTAGAAATTTAATTATGACAGGTAAATGTTTATAAAAGAAATATAATACATCTCATAAATATTGTTGTCAAACTTCAGTTCCTATGGTCATATCCATAATTTTTCATTCCTCATTAAACTCACTTGTGGCATAAAGCTCCAAGGTCATCCATTGGTTGACATATTCCTGAGGAAGACTCACTGTGAACAATGAAAAGCACTGATGGCCTGTGTTCTTTAAGGCCCTTAAAAAAAATAAAAATAATTCTATGAAATAATCACAAATAAAACGATGAATACCCAGTAACTGAACCTTCGACTGGATAGTAAATCAAGTGGTAGCCAAATGGTTCTTGTGCAGAAAATCTTTCTCCTGCTTATACTGTACATCTCAAAATCTTGGAATCTCTTCAATTGTGTTCAAGCCTTGTTTTTTCTGTGTTTCTTTCAGACTCTTGAGTCTACCGGTAATATAATTTATTGAAGTCTCAGTTACCGATATTAAAACGAATGTCTTGGTGTCTTGTTTTGCCATTTGCTGCCCTAATCAATTTAAATTAACATTTTTACAAGTCACAAATTCTAAAGAACCTTTAAAACATTTTATGTTAGATCGGGATCTGTTTTCAAATTATGAAACAGGAATTGATACAAATTCTATTGATTAAATAATTAATTATTCTAATTGGCATTTGCTAAAAATCACCAGCATCTATACGAATTCTGTGACATATATTCATAATTTTGCTACATGTAACTGGTCAGGATTATATATGCAGAAAACAGTGAGAAAAAATTTTTACCTGTTCAATTTCATCACGGGTGTAGTATTCTCCAGGTGACTTTTCAAGAACTCGTACATCACATCCTTTTGAACAAAACACGTGTTGCCCCAAATCAATCACATTTAATATGGATGAAGGGAAAAGTCAATATCCCCCCTCCCCGGCCTTTTTAGCTTGAGCACCTCTTCCCTCTAGAAATTCCAGTTTTGGTTCCTAATTTTCTTTAAAAATTACTGCCCAGTAGCATCTCCAATAATCTTCTTTGGATGGGTGTAGATATTTTCTGGAACTCAACACATTAAGAAACAAATCAAAAAGAGATCTCACTATTCAGTACTGCTGATAGACTTCCAACTGTAACCCTCTAAACATTTTGTTCCAGTTTTTAGGTTGTAATATTCAGTCGAAAAGTTCAAAACACAGGATGTTTATTTTGGCTGGCTTACTTTTCTCATTCAGAATAATAACAAACTCTCCTCATTGTCCAACCTTATTTTTGGTCTGCTTATGACTGAAACAAATTAATTGCTACAAAATTATGAAATAGTAATGGTTCTGGCAATCAAGCAGTTGTTTTTAAATAAATTAACCTTATGTTAGAGTAATGGAAACTTCTATTATTTGGCAGAAAGTTTTTTTAAAAAGAGTTTGGTGTTACCATGGAAACTCGGGGGGAGGGCAACTTCATTGCTTTATAACGATTTATTATTCATTGTGCAGTTTAAATTATAGACTCTCCATAAGGCACTTGTTGATGTTTTGTTTCGCCTAAAGAGCAGCCCAGCTTTGAGTCACTGCACGAGCGGCCAAAAGAGAAGAGATCCTGTGGCGTGGAGTCTGGTAAAGAGGCACGAATATAGCGAGCCTTCCTTGATCTCAGTAATTTCACAAGTCCCAAACTATGTCACAAGTACGCATTGCGGACCTATTTTTTTTAAACAATGAAAGAGGGAGCCGGAAATTGCAGTTGAAAGTATGTTAATGAATCAAGACAAACTTGACATACTGCCAAACTGGATCTGGCAAGAGTTAAATATTTCACACGAAGGCTTTTACCCGTTTACCAGCATCCAGATTTCAGAAGCAAGGTCACTTGGAAGCTTCCTTACTAGGCGTAAACTTTAACAGTTTATTGATCTTGGCGAAACTTTATCAACAACGGATATCGCGCCTGCCTTACGCAAAGGATTGAAAAGTTTCCCGAGAAATCTGAGCTCCTAAAGTGCATAGTTTGGGGTAAAATTAATTAACTTGTTTTTTTTTTCCTGCGGTTTCTTGAGTTGATATGAAAAAAATCTGCAAAGATCATCGCAGGCCAACTTTCTCGTCTCGCGGCTTCACGCTCGCGGTTCGCGCTTGTGCTCCAAAAGAGCGCACGTCCCTTCGAATCCCGTGAAACGTGTCATCACGAGCCATTGGAAAAATGAAACTGGAGAGGACTTCAGGACTACTAAATTGTACGAACTTGTGTATAGTACAAACTTTAAATTATTTCCATATTAAATGTTCGCGCATCTGGAATAGTGTATTCAAGCTGGAGAGCGCCAAAATATCTGAGACCGTGAGATGACGCCTGTCTAGGTTGTAAATTTGGCACGTTGACATCCATTCATGGGCAATCTTTAAATTATAAAGAAATTTGCAAGGACTTTCTAGGATTTTACGGATGAATTCACGTTATAAATGCAATTATCATGAGAGATTTCTGACTCTTACCTTGCCGTTCAGCAATTTCACGAGCCCTCGAACCCCACATGCCATTTACACACACTAAAATGCGTTCTCCTCGTTCGACAAGGTTCATGATCGAAGCTTCCATCGCCGCGTGTCCCGATCCAGTGATGGCAAGAGTGTATTCATTATTGGTCTGAAACACGTACTTCAAACCTGCCTTTGTTTCGTCCATTATGTGATGAAAATCCGCTTGCAGATGGCCCAGAAGCGACATCGCAGAAGCGTTGTAAATCCTCATCGATGGATTCGACGGGCCAGGCCCAAAAAGAAGCTTCGTGGGCACCGTCAGAGGCACCAGTAACTCTTCTGGTGGTGGAACCTTTGGCTTCCACTCTTCTGCCAATTTGGCCGTGGCTGTCGAAAGCGCTTTTATTTCGAAGCGGAGAGGACTTCGAGCTGCAATTCCGAGTAGTCTAGAAAATTTCGTAACGCTCATTTTTTTCTGCAATTCGTATATTTCCTTCTACGTGTTCAACTCCGAATAGTAGTGTTCAAATAGAGATAATACCGGTTGGACTGTTTATAAACAGAAATAACACGTGATCAAAAGGGCGACAAAGGCCAGTTTGCATCATAACAAACCAGACGAACGGGTTTGGAGACGGGAGTTTGTCACGTACAAAAGACGAACAAGTTCGCGAAAAATATATCTCTTATCTATGCGTCAACAAGCGCCGTTTAATTTTCAGAGCATTTGCTAATAAAAATAGTGTCTAGCGTAGCGAAAAATGCTTGTACTATTGTGAACAAAACTTTTCGCGACCTCCAATATGTGGACTTTGATACTGATTACATCACAATTGAGGACGTGGGCGTGATTGGAGGTGTGTTTCTACGCACGAATATATCAAATTACTTCCTACTTTTAAACTTTTGCCCTTCCGATTCGTGTTGCTTGTACCGTGAATCGGCAAAATCCACTGCAGATTCGAACAGGGTGATCGGGCGGCAAATTCAGTCTGAGACATATCCGACCTAATATTGCGTTCGCGAATAACAATGGATTCGAAAGCGTCAGTGAAATAAAAACTAATTAGCAAGTTTTGCGTGTGATTTCGCTGCATCATGTCGTGGTTCCACTTCTTTGAGACACTAAGCACGTCATATCTATCAATTCACTGTCTACCGAAATTCTCCGAATTTGTATTCTTGCATGTTCGGTCACAAAAGTTTGGCCGCATTGACGGTGAGGCGTTAGTAAAGGAATTCTCGAAATAAGAAAGTGACAAAGCTTTTGTCTGGGCTTGAATAAAGTGGCCGAAATAACGAGGTGGCCGTAGGAACGGGGTGGTGGTGATGTACCTACGTTTTTCTTGCTACGACCATGAATATTGTAGTGTGACGAGCCTTATTTGGTATGCTATGTTATGGAGAAATTAAAGCCAAACCAGGTTATCTGTAGCTAAATAAGTGTTTCAAATGTTTATTAAATGATAATACTGATTTGTGATTACATGCTCAACAGAAATACAAAATATGATAGACCTGAGATGCCCTAACAGGAAATGCAAACAGACATAAGTCATCCTTGAAGTACAAGAAAACTTGTAACTTTCTTATTCCCAAAGCCACCTGACCTCTTAGTTGACAGGACCTTGGCATGAGGAAAAGGTGTGTTTAGAGACAAATGATATGGCTCTCTTATTTCTTGGATTAAGAGTTTCAGATCATGTAACTAAAGGCATCCGTGATCAAAGTGTCAATCAATACACTCAAAATACACTCAATCGACACTCCATCAACACCTTAGTTGACACTATATTGACAGTCAATCGACATCCAGGTCGACAGTCAGTCAGGAGTCAACTAATTTTCAATCCATGCATACAAATCAGTTGACACTCAGCCTTCTATTGACTGGCTGTTGATCAAGTGAGGTCGAGTGTGGACCAAGTATCCATCAGTAGGTTGACTGAGTATCAATCAAGATGCTAATCAAGGGTATTGATTGACAGTATTGATCCACACTCAACTGTGGGGGCCTTTAGACACATGAACCAGATTTTCGCCAATTCAGAAAAAATACATTGTCACTAATTTGCTACTTGTTTGCTTCCAGAAAGTGTCCACTGGCTGATCTCTAAATTAAATCATTGAATAATAATGGAAGTTTATAACTGTCTAACAAAACATATGATTACTACTTCCTGTCAGAATTGTAATTCTGTTTCAAGTTTAATTTTAGTTGCACTAACTGAACAGTTTGAGTTAGAGATACTTGTTAAAAGTTAATCAAGAAAACAAAAATCCCTAATCAACACAGATTATCTTTACACTTTTGTATCATTTACCTCAAAAGTTTCAGAAATTTGGCTGGAAATTTCCTCTAAAAAAGTATCTTTCATTTTCATTTTCCTCCAAAGACTCAGAAGGCATAACATGTGGCACAGTCTGAGAAGCTAAAGGGAGTTTGAACTGAGGCAAAAGATGCAAAGCAGGTAACAAAAACATACACTCACATTAGTAACAGTTGAACAGAAAAACGGGACCACCTTTTCTGAAGTTTCTTCACTCCCTCAAAACATTTGTGTTTCATTTACATGTACATCATATGCAAACTGGAATTTCCAGAATTGTTCGGTGAACCAAAATTACTTCAAATCTCTGTACACTGTTTAGTAGTCTGAGGTAATGCTGTACTTGCATTTGCCACTAGTTTGATAAGTTCCAGACAAGGTACAGTATGTTAATCAATCCTTGATTGGGTTAACATCAATGAAGATGCTACTGTTTACACAGGAAGCTGAAATTAAAAGTTCTTGACCAGCTTCTACAGTTACTTCCTCTTTCAACACAATGGCAGCCTGTCTCCAGTGGGATTCAGCGTAAGCCCCATCATGGGTTGACAGTGAGCAGTGATTGTCAAGATGTAACATAAACCAGTATGGGATAGCATGTATTCTCCCAGAATTTTTAACTTTAACTCTTTGCTGAGAGCGAGTTTCAAGCAAGGAGAGCACCTTGCTTTCATCATCAAACTGCTCCATGAAATTCAGATGGAAAAGTTCAACATGGTCAGTGATGTCTGAGAAAGGAAGGGTTGTGAGGTCCACATCTACTTGAGTGGTTACTTGAAACTCATTGATAAACTGTCCAATGTTGAGTCCAAGTGTATTGTCTTGGCTCACAATGCAACAGTTGGCAAACAAGAAGGGCGACTCAATACACATGCAATACAAAGTGAATCCCATTGGAATAATCTGGAAACTCTGCTGTCTTAATAAACATCCTCGTGCAAACACAATATCTTCAACAACTTGTTGGTGGATGATTCCTGATGGTTCTACAATGTCACTGGCAAGAATATCCCACTTCCTTCCTTCTTTGGCAATTTCTTCAAGTTTCCTTTCACTACTTTCAATGACTGGTGGTAGATTATTTCCATGCAAAATGTTTTTCATCCATGTAGCACTGTGAGGATTTGTCACTAGGATATGATCTGCTTTGCCACGAGAAGCAAAAACAGAAGAGAGAGCTGGACCATAGGTGATGTCGATAATGTTACAGGTACGTTTCCTGCTGGCATTCTCATTATTAGCAGATGCATGTACAGAGAAGTTGGAGGTACAGACCTCTAGACCGGTTGTCTCCACAGCTCTACAGATAACTTTATCATAGAGGTCATTAAAGACAGTGTCATTCAGTCTTTGCATGTATGAAGGTGGAATGATTATAACTTCACTGTTACACTCACTACCTTCAGTGAAAGAGCTGTTCCTTGTGGAAGCAATTTCTTTGTCTGCCAGTGTACATGTAACACTGCTACAAGTTGATGTTTTAATGCCACTAAAATGTAACCTCAAACATTCTTGAGAGAGCTCTCCATGAATGGACATCAAGTCTCCCTTTGAAACTTCCAGTTTACCAGACAAATTATCAACACCTGAGGAGTAAACAGGGAAAACAGCCTGCTCCCAACAGAGAGAATCATCATTGGGGCCAGTGGAAAGAGTTATTTCTTCATCCAGTTGCAAATCAAACCATGCTGCTATAGCATCCACCTGGCCATCACAGGTTGCGGGGATTTCAAAACTTATGTTTCTCTCCTTATTGAAGCTACTTGGATTGTTGAAATCATACTCTGTAACTTTGAAAGGGCATGACAGAGCTGTAAAACCACCTCTCAACCTGTTCAAGCATTCTGTGCTGTATGGCTCCAACTGATCACACATATATCCAGATGTTGTTGCTTCTGACTTTTGTTCCATCAGTTCTCCTCCTATGCTACAGTCGGGAAACATGTTTACTCCACTAATCACTGGTTTGCTCCTGGTTTGATGTCTGATATCATTACACATTATTGCCATAGCATAAACAACTGCACCAGCTGGGATGATCTTTGAAACAGGCTTTGCATTCGACTGGTGCAAGTCATCTGTGAAAGGCTTTAGCAGGTTCTCCCAAGTATGTTCCACTGTGGCAAGAATTCCTTCGCCGAGAAGTCCACAATCTAATGTCTCGGTTACAACAAGAGAAACTCGCTCTGGAATATCGTCACCTACTTTCATCTCAGTGGATTTCTTGTGAATGGTGTGGACTAACTTCTCCATTTTATTGGCTTTCAACACATCCAGACCCATTTCATACATGGTCTTGGACATTTCACAAGCATAGACCTCTTTTGCCCCGCTCTGAACAGCAAACATACTTAAAATGCCAGTACCGCTTCCAATGTCTAAAACGACATCGTGTCCATGGCTTATGGCCTTAGCGATGGCCTCCTTGTAAGCTAAGTTCCTTTTCTTGTCGTTTAACATTCTAAAATGCCATCTTTCAACCAAAAGATTTGCGACATTTTCAAGATTTTCTTTAGCTCTGATACTCCCGGGATTGACTTGCAACGCACGCCTAAAACACGACGCAGCTTCGTCGGTAAATCCCATCTTGATCAAGCTTGCACCCGTGTTTACGAGAATGTTCTCGCTTCGCGGATAGAGCTTCAAAGCTTCCTGGAGGCAAACCATCAGTTTATCCAGCTCACCATGACGTTCAAGTATATCGTTCCAGTGACGCATGGCGATGATGAAGTCTTCCTCTAACACTTCTTTAGAGGAAGGTTCCACATTGGCGAGAAACACCAAATGCGCCATCGCATCTCCGTACTTTTCGCGTCTGAGGCAGCTCTTAGCAGCTTGAAAATGCTGAAAATAAAGCGAATTCGCTTGCATTTAAACTCTAAAAAATATTTCGTACCTTCAAGATCCAATTTCTCTAAGTTATTTGAATAAATAGCAAAGTCTTTTTCCAGAAAAATAAAGAGAAACAGAAGAACGTTGGAAAGATCACATATGCCGCCATTTTTCTTTTTCTTGAGAGGTAATCTGCTGGTGAACTGTGGGCTCTGTTTGCGAAAGCGAGGCTAACCGGTAGCGTTGCCATGGATATTGTGTAGACTCTGAAAACAGTTCCATATTGTTTCAAAATCGTGTAAAGATCTCTAAACAGAAGAGGCATCGCACTGTTCAGTCATGTCGGCGTCGCATCCAAATCCGCTTGCTTCTATTCCCGGTTATGTTGAAAAAAAAGGATCTCTTTTCCTACGATCCGATCAAATGGATTATGGCAGGCCGACTCTTGTGTCTAACTGGTTAGTAGAAACATCTCGTTCGATCGGTTTCGGTGGCTTGCTGTGGCCATTTGTTCTTATTGTGTTCTAGTAATAAACATTACTCTTGATCCTGTCTTTCCAAAAGATGTAAAACAAGCTTAACTTCATTTCCTTGATTCATAAAAAAGTCCATCTTCATGAAATCATTTTCTGAGGCGGTAGGCTAGTATAGGGACTCCGATAGAGTCAGACATAAATTTAGGAGATGGTACTCGCTCAAATCGTTGAGGATTTGTATTCAGCTGCACATGTAACAGTTACACATCCATATTCATTACATGTTGGTGATTATTTGCTTATCGATAGGCGCTAGCAACGTTTATTGTGGTGAAATAAATTCGACATAATTAAAATAAGCACTCTAGCACTTGTATGTATTCGTTTCCTCGATTCGTGCGAAATCGATTTTCAAGTGAAATTTTCCTTGAATTGCATGGACTTCTTATTAAATGAAAATAAACTAAGCCCCATTTCATTTACTTCTGCAATATTCAACACATGCTTGAGAAAAACCATTCCAGTTGAATCAAAAACCTCGCTTTCGAATCCAAGAGTCACAATTCCTTGCTGAATACCTCACCTAGGTAACCAAATAGGCTGCGAGAATTCTCTGAGCTATGCGATTCTGATCTAAATACCAGCATCAATGGACTCCCCACTCTTTACTTGATTCTTCAATGATTTTATAGGAGACAACTGTTTGTTTCTTGATCTGGTGACATTATCTAGCATTCATTATGTCTTGTAGGCATCAAGCTAGGGAAGCTGAACCTAAAGAATATGACATCAAAGATTATGAACCGCAAAAGAGAAATCTCCATAATTCTACATACCATCGCATTGGAAATGTTACAGATGGGGTAAGTTCAAAGAACATAGTTTTTAATTTCTCAGAATTGATACACGTCTGTCTTTTGCCACCACTGGATACCCAATGGCCTTTAGAACAGTATAGCCTGTTCTGAGGCTTCGCAGGTCTGTTTGGACAATCAAAAAAGTGGGTTAAGGCAAAAGAAAACTGAGCGGTCATGTGGGGTATGCGACCTTGTACAAAACAACAACAGATTCAGCAGAGACCTTTCAGATAGATTAATTCTCAAAGGTCTCTGAAGAGTCTCTTGGCCAAGACCAAACGCAGCGTCAGACTTGCCACAACGTATTTCACAAGTATTTGTCACATTTAAACATTTATTTATACAAAAAAAGGAAAGAAGAAGAATACAATAATTGAATTAAAGTTAGTATACAAATTAATGGTAGATATTAGCTGCCTATAAGGCACAAGCCTAAGAACCATTATTAATAAATAAGTAATATTCACTACTATTGACATTTTAAGAATCATCAATTAGATCGACAATCATTTGTGAAACTTTGGCGACAAAAACAATGGTGGTCAATATTTTATGATAGCAATGGTCTAAGTTTTTATTAATTTTTTTTCTCTATAGTCTTTACCAAGTACAACCAGCCATGATCAAATGGAACAAGCGGTGAAACTTAGAAGTGATTTTGAAACAAGGGACACTATACGACAGATGGTAGACATGAGTACATTTAATAGCGTTAACTTTCAAAGGTGAAGTGTATTTAAATAATATTTCTAGGTATAATACATGTACATAATTATGGATATATTAATGACATTTCACACATAATTTTTTTGTTAACTCCTGTTTCTATTGCATAAAATTATTTGTCTATTTGGTGTCTTACATGTAAATAAGTTAAGTAAGTTAAATAATTAAAATTTAGAGTTAAAGCAGGCTGTCTATTAACTTGCAATGAAGATGGAAGAATAAAAAGTTCTCTTTCACAGTGTACATGTACCCAGTATTGTAGGATGTTAATGCAGCCACGGAGTTATCAAATTGTGAGGCTCTGATTCACTTCACTTCACTTCACTTGTCCCCTGGCGTCAAGTTGGCGTATAGGGCCTCCACATGTGCTCTCCATCGATTCCTGTCTTGTGCTGCAATGCGCACCTCATTAATGAAGGATTAATGAATCATGGAACATTTACAATGACTTCCTGACAAGACTGAATCAATACTGTAGCTTGTGTCAGAATCTTTAGGAACTGATTGATGAATAACAAATTTTGTTGGTCAAGTTGTTGAGAGTCATGGCAATTTTTCATATTGATATTCAAAAAAATTGGTCTCTAAATTATCTCAATACTGTGGGTATTTGTTCTGAAAAAAATTGGGAAATGCAATACAGTTCAACATGACTTCTTCAAACCTGGCTAAAATTTTCAAGATTCCGTGTTAGTAACAAAGTACAGGCTTATTATCAAATTATGTATAACTAAATACTGTATGTTGAACTACATTTTTATATACCAGGGGTACTTCTTGAGGTATTTGTATTCAAATCTACATATAAATGTTCAAATTCATTTGTGTTACAGAGATACTGGAGCTCCAGAGAGAGGCTTTGGTAGTGTTCTTCCCAGGCATCCAGCTGATCACAGAAAGAGGTGCCGTTGTACTTTTAGTTCATATGAAAATTATGTAACTCATGTCTCTCGCTATGCAGCCTTTTTCAGGCAGACACACCCAGTGCTGGTTCTAGCTCTTCTAGTTAAACTGAACTCTACCAAGCAGGGTTTTCGTTTGAGGCCGGACGCCAGATGTGTTGTCTGGTCATTTCTCATTCCATGTCCGGTACTTTGATACCAATATTTGGACGTTTTACTATTTTTAACTGCCCTTTTTCATTCAGTATTTTATTTTTTAAAGAGGACTTGAGTGAACTCCAGCCCTACCTGAGAAATGCTGGAAACAGCATTTCTGAGTGTTCTATTTTAAAAATCTCCTGGGGTCATGTCCCCAGACCCCCCCTACTGTAGGTGCTTGCAGCTTCGATGCTCGCAATGCACCTTACAGCACCAAGACAAATTTTACGCCCGGTGCTTTCACAACCATGTCCGCTACTTTACAAAGCTATTGAAAACCCTGACCAGGTATGACTCAATATTAGGGACTTTCATACCGGGAAGCCTGGGTACTAGTTTCGCGGTTTGTAGGGACAAAATTTT
>Ga0126337_10001434_pt1 | contig 14420 bp, 9 predicted proteins | sample DipCmetagenome_FD_92527 | JGI IMG/M metagenome (GOLD analysis project Ga0126337, IMG submission 92527) | Coral microbial communities from La Bocana,Puerto Morelos, Mexico - Diploria C A metagenome | ecosystem: Host-associated > Invertebrates > Cnidaria > Coral | place: La Bocana,Puerto Morelos... | reverse complement strand
TTTGCGAATAATAGAGAGCGGGTCTACTTTGAGCAACAAATTTTGACTTTGCTGCTCGTTCATCCAACTACCAACTTGTCACGCATAAAATTTGCTCACATTTGGCGACAAGTTAAGGGATTTTACATCTCGTGAAGCAGTCACAAGGTTTACCACATGAAGCCTTACATGTTGCGACAAAACCAGCCTTGATTCTGGTAAAAATATAACAGGAGTTGCCATTGGCTACAATGTAGCTGTAGCCAATAACAACTTGCGTTACTATTTGCGACTACCATGAAGAAAAAAAAACAAAAACAAAAACAAACTCGTCCCAATTTCTAACGCGGATTGCTTCGCATCCGCGTAAAAAGAGTTTTTGGAATGGCGCTAGCAACGTCGATATCGAGTACATGTCAGCCTTGTCAAGTCTATCTCCCTTGTACACACGTGGGCTTATCACTGGTTTCATCCAAATACCTTATCATTACTTACCATAGCGACAGTAAAATCTGTCAAAACCACCTTTAATTTTCCTTGGTACACTCATCTCTTCTCACTCCTAAATAAGCTCAGTGGCCCGTAATGATATGTTTTACTATTGAATACAGATTAAATTTTGTCTCTAAAGCGCAACGAAAATTGCAGGAGAAAACTCAGAGCCACTTGAAATTACTGAATATTTGATAAAACACATCTCAGGAAAAAGGAATGCTTGTAAAGGAAAAAAAGCACGAGACGGCTGAATGCATTGACATCAATACTGTCAAATTTTTGTTCAGGTTTCCAACCCTTTTTCAGTCAATTTCCTTCAATTGATTGTTGACAACCGGCACTGTGTCATACAAAATTTTTATTAATTTGTCTAATTATGTAAATAATTAATATATGTAAATATAAATATGTAATGTGGGATGAGAAACAGGCTTGTAGGGATGAACTAGTAGTTTATTTGTGTTTTTCCTCCCACATTATATACTTCGCTCTACTCGTATGTATTGAGCACTGTTTCACGAAAATCAAATTTTACACTTTAAATATAAATATATATACTTCGGTCTAATTGAGAGTTTTTTTTTCATATCTTACTTGTGCTTAGCTTTTATCTGTACAATTTATATTCATTTTTTATATTTTCTTATACATTTTTAGATATTTCATAGTGGTTCAGTATAATCTTCGTTAGTTTAGTTGAATATTTATTCCCAAATATACATTTTTACTTTTGCTATTTTGTTTTTTTGGTGCACCTATAAATTAGCTGTTGCGTCCTAGAGACTCTGCCTATCGAGTCTATGGCACGCCACGTCACCAGATAAGTGTACGATCCAGTAAAATAAACTATGATACGACTATATAGGTTACAGGTTTTCCGTCTTCTAAAATACATGTAAAGTTGTTAAAAATGTTTATGGACAAGCTTTTCTTGCCGTGTTCCGTCGGGCCAAAATTGTTTTAGGCCAGGAAAAGTAAGTTCCTAGATGGCGCTAAAATGTCAGACAAGGCAACCAATCCGGGCAATGTTTCTGAGAAGTTGATGAAAATCCGCGGTCTTGACAAGGACTACCGAACAACTCTCCACTTTTGAACATACCTTTCTTCCACACTGCTAGCGGCCAAAGTACCTTTTAACATAGAGAGACTTAAACGTCTGTGGAATGAGTTGCAGTCTGCTGCGCTAAAACTTACCCTATCTGTGTCGGATTTCAAGCGCTACGCAGGCGAAAGCTTATATATGTCTTGACTGTTTTATTTAATTTTAGCCAGCCTTTTGCGGCCTTCATTTTACGTTATCATTGTCATCTGTTTGGCTTTCTGCTTTTTTAATTTAACAGTGGCTCTTAAAAGCCCCGTGGGGACGTGCCAATATTTATATTTGTGAATGTAAAACTTGGTGGCACAATGAACTTGGGTGTGTCAAAAGTGTGTTGGTGTCCACTTTTAGTTCAGTCAAACGTCTTGAACCTTACTCGTTGAAGTGCCTTCTCTGGAAGATCCTAGACTAAGATTTCTTGAAAGTTTCTTGATCTGAAGTAGCTCCACAAATTCTCTCTTCATTTCGGGATCCCTGAACGCGTAAATAAATGGATTGACAGCACTATTCGAATAGTGCATCCATTTCACAAAGTCCACCAAACGCTGAAGGCCGGGATATTGCGGCAAGCAACGAAAGCAATACACAGCGGCCATTAAAAGAACGTAAAACGGCAGCCACGCAGCGAAGAAAAAGCCCGACACCACTGTTAAAGTCATGGCCAGTTTGATCTCCTTTCTCAGATGGCTTTTTTGTTTACAGTTCAACTTGTTCGCCTCAAAACCGGGGGTGTGACGGTTCAGCGATCTAGCAATGCGGAATATTCCAGCGTACATATAGCTTATCATTACCAACGGAGCAATGAAGCCGACAGTTGTAAAGCTCGGGGCGTACAGGCGTTGAAGTTTAAACAAACTCTGCAACGGGTTCAACGAAGCGATCGACGCCGCAAACACCCATGCAGACACAATTGTTCCTATGTAAATTTTTGTAGGAAGTCGCTGATATAAAAACGGTCGCGACACGGAGACATAACGTTCTACGCTGATGGCTGTTAAATGGAAGACCGAAGTCAGCGCACTGAAAATGTCTAGGCTGATGAACAGTGCATAAAGTACTTCGCCTTTGCTGATCCCGAGCCCAGAAATACAGATCCACAGCGGCAACGATACGACGCCTACGACGCAGTCAGAGCAAGCCAGGCTGATTAAGAACATGTTGCTTCTTTTTCGCAACTTTCGATTGTGCTTAAAGGCGGCCATCACGATCGTGTTTCCGAGGACGATTGCGAAGGCTAGTAGAACCGAAAGGCTTACAAAAACGAAAGTGTCAACTTCGGATCTCAGAAGTTGCACGACAGGCGTTTCTGACTTGTTTAACGTTTGTTTCTCAATTATATTAACCATTGAGAGGTTGTGGATTACCTTATGAGCCATGTTACGCTCTCGCTAGCTTTCTCCTGATTTCTTGGCGACTAAAACAAATCAGTTTGAAACAAAGAGAAGCGTCCTAAATAACTGAAAATATTGATAAATCAAACAGTGGGTTATTGACATCTTTAAACCTTTTTTTTTTCCGGCCTAAACACCTGCTTGCAATCTTCTTGTTTTCTCCACCCTTTTCTCTCTACATGATTCCGTAAAACACAATTTGTGACTTCTCTGCGGGTCCCGATATTATCAGCGCAAAAATACTGTCTTTCAATCTAGGTTTGAAGACCTTTATAAGGCAATACTTTCTGCGATACTTTTCCAAACTCACTTTCTGAAATCTGATATGACATGATGCGACCGATATCTTTCTTTGTTCACTTGTTCACTTATAAGAAATCATTTCCCAGTTCTTAATCCCGCTGTCAAAACCATCGATATTTCAATAGCTTTCGCGAAGTTTTGTTGATATAAGAACATTCTAGTGATTGAAACCGAATTAATTGAATACACTTTAAACGAACAGCTGACATTTTCTTCGCGTAAAATGAAACGAACAAAGAACGAATCCAGTTACAACTAAACAATAAAAGATTTTCCTGTTGATAAACGAATTTTAATTTCCGACAGCCCGAAAAAAGTCTTTAGATGTTTGTTAGATAAACCCTTTGAGTTCATGTTTCCAACTGAGAGAAATTTCTTGGCACAGCGAATTATCACGAAAAAGAACTTTCCTTATAAAGGGGTGATAAATAGTAGTTGCGAGACTTTGTGAGAAGCCGAGACTAGCTTTTCGCTTTGCAAGACCCAAACAATTTGACTTTTTAAATTGCGTGACCTTTAGATTCCAGGAGAACTTTCAAATGTCATTTATAAACGCAACCATATAAATTGGTACTTTAGGAAGTCCTTAGCTCTGCCAAAAGTCGACACTTCATGGCTCCTTTGTGAAAAAATCGAGACTGCCAAAAGTGCATAGGCGCTGAAACACGACACTAAGAAATTAAACCCATGGAAATTGACGAAAATTTTGCGAGACCCAAGAAAAACCATTCACCGCCCTTTTAGAGTAGGTTGGCTGATTAATCAAAGTTGAACTGTGCTTTTAAATTCTCAATAAGACGTGTTACAATTGGATATTGTTTCAGGTCTTTCAGTTTTATTTTTTAGTATTTGTAACTGCAATAAAAAAGTTGAGAAGAATATTGAACTGATGTCGTGTTACAAAAAATGCAGTTACGTTATTCAAAGTGCGTGGGTAACATACTCTAAACAGTAACTGAAAAATATTCTCAAAGACGGAAATGGCCATTAATCCGGCGTTTGTTGCTGATTTTTTCTAGAAGATGCATTTTTAACCGTGATTTCCCTAAACATATTTGCGATAAAAGCATTTTTATTTTACACTGAAGCTGGATTAAAATATACAGTCTTTTAGTTTAGCACTTAGATTTAGGGTAGAATGTTTCCTGTTCACATCCTTACCAACAAATGTTTCAGTTTGAATTATTTGTAAAGCCTTCAAAAACGGCGTTGGGCCAACTGTAAGTAGTGTTAGTATTGGTCTGACAATTGAATGCATGGAACAACATATAATTGAACTGCGGAGAAAGATGTGAAAACATGATTGATCAACGCAGTTACATACACAATTTAAGCAGCTGTGAAACGAAAGCCTGAAAAAAACTTCAGAAAAAAAATTCAGGCTTTAAGAACGTGTTATTGCGAACACACAACGTGAGCTCCCAATTGGCCAGATGGCTCACACGTGTCAGTTGGTAGAGCACTGTCAGTCGCAGAGGTCATAGGTTCGAATCCCGTTGAATATGTCTTCATGGTAATGGTCTCTTTTACATGCAACACCAAATTAATTGACATCAAATTTAGTGTGGTTGCTTTTTGCTTTTTTTTATCAGCGTTGTCAAGATATGCAGTCTAATGAGTAGTCCTGTGCAAAACAAAAATCTATCCTATTAGTATCTATCTATCTATTAATTGTAGTTATTCTATGTTTCTTATTAGCACACGACCCCACAAGCTTGTTAGCTTTGACGTTTTGTTATCGTGTATAAATAAAGGTTGTATGTATGTATGTATGTATGTATGTATTGACTACTGAAATGGTCATACGCTGACATTACTGACGTCACAAGTGGCTCAATGCCAAGTCGACTTTGGCATCAAAATGATTAAAACGCTATAAAGAGCTCATACATCATCTAATCTGCATTTTGACTTTTTTCTTTGGATCATATCGCGCATATTTTTTTTTTTCATTAGCAGTTACCTGCGTAAAATTCGAAGGTAAAATATTATGACTGAGTCAACGTCCATGAAAAAATTGACCTTGGGAATTAATTTAGCGTATTTACAGTGGCTAAAACAACAAAAACGAAAAACAAAATGACTGACGCATGTGCCTCGGTTTGCCTGTAAGTAGCTACAGCCTGATATTATTCCATTTTTCTAGGCGTGTCCGTCGTCTAGTTGCACAAGGACAGGAGACACACACGCTTAACGTCAGTTTAATCTTTTGTACCGTTGGTGACACACGATATTCTTTTACATGCTACAAATTGTTAAATTTTGAATGTCTATGTTGCATGCTCTTAACTACAACAAGCTGTAGTTCTTAGGCATGGAGAAAGAAGAAAGAAATTTTCAAATACAAAAAATAGATTTAAAAATCCCAACTGGCAGGAGGCAGACCAGTTGGCTATTTACAAACGTGGCTGAGGAGTTGAACTCGGAACTACGGAGAAACATCTCCAGCTAAGTTGTCAGAGCGGGACTTGGACCCGCGATCGACTTTGGATGTAAAGTCCGACGCCCTAACCACTCGCGCGACCACGCTGCCTCCTCACTGAATTTGGAATCCTTCTATAAAAGAAGTATATTTAACAATTAGACCCGCAGCCCGCAAGGGCTACGGGTCAATAGCCCATGAGGCGAAGCCGAATGGGCTATTGAACCATGGCCCTTGAGGGCGAAGGGTCTAATCACCTCCGAGCAGCCGAAGGAAAACAAAATGGCTTCCGTTTCAAAAAAAGTTACTATTAAACAAGTAAAGTTACTCTTTGGTTCGCTAGTTATTCAGCTTGTGTGGTGTCTACTAAAAAAATTATTAGCTATTATTCATCCCAGTGTCGGTGAAAGTGGTGGATATTTACTGAGCCTTCGGTGAATAATTGGTTAACTATATTTATCAGTACCATAATGACGTATTTGGATGTATTGTACGGTCAATAAAGGCTCCCTATCTAATTAAGTTACATTACAAACTCAATCAGTCAATTTTTATTGCAGATTTTTCATCAATAATGATTTATGAAAGGAAATTATACTTTGCCGGGACGGTGTTTCAATATCCGATCTTATTAACTCAGATTTTTACGATTTTACGATTCCGCTTTAAAGGCTGTTCTAGTTTTGATTCAATTTGATTCCACGTATACGCCATTTTGCTCAGTTTTGTTAAGTCATTAAATTTATGACCACACCTAGGCAATTTAGTGACAAATTACCTTTTGCGATCATTCTATCTTAACTTCAGTGCATGAATTTATTACATTTCCAGTTTTCACTAGCTTAGTGACATCACAATTATATTGTAATACTAATATGCCTTTAATCAATCATACGTTCTTTGATCGGTGGACTGCAATTAGTTACAAGGATGCATTCCAAAGAATCTTGGACTGCAATTATTTAATTACATACACGCATTCATTTCTTACAAGAAATTACACATCCGCTATCACAACTTTCTTTCACCGCCTGAAATTAATTTCTTGTTAAATAATTTAACTTCTGTGATCTGCTTTTCTCTTTAGGTTCGCATCTGTATATATCCTGGGGCAGCTATATAAGATAAGCTCAAGACTATATAGCGTCATGTAGCTAAACTGATATGTGAATTATCTTCCAGTCTTCTTAATACTTATTTCATGGATGTATTTTTTGTATTTTACTCGATGCATAACAAAGCTGAAGTTAATTTAGTCACAGTTTGTCGACCTTAAACCCCATCGTTGAAAAACATAACTTGGTTTGCAGGATTCATCGAGTTTTGTATCGATCACCAAGCAGTCCACTTTTTTAGACAATCTTTCACGTATCACTCGAAGGATCTAACTCACAAGGCAAATAATTAAAACATAGAGAGCTTTTTGAGTTGACATGTTCAAACGTAACGTAACGTCACGTAACAGATAGAAACTTCAACCTTATGAAAGAGTTAGGTTAAATAGCACTTTTTTCCCGCTAAATTCACTAGTCTAGTTATTGATCGAATGTAGGGGAACAAACGACACTAATATTGAACCAAAATACAAATCATATAATATAATGATATACTTGCTTTGGAAACAAAACGATAAAATGATTTTTTTTCCCGATCAAATGTCTCCGGATTTTCGAGGTTCGCAATCATCATTTTGTTAAAATAAATAGGAAATTCAAATCGAGTTTCCGATTGCCCCAATGAATGATTTCCTTGAGGGCAGCATTCGAATTAACCGTACAAATAAGGATTTGTAAATTTATGCAGTGACAAATTAAACATTTGAGTGCTTTTTTGGTGTTTTTTGTTCATCATTTTTCTTATTTTTTCTCTTCAATGTCTATTACCTCTAGTGCTATGAGACAGTATAAAATATTTACAACTGGCTTTGTTTGCCGAGATGACAAACTAAATTGGATTAAGGATTGGGTGGTTAATAATTTTTGTTCTAACTACAAGAAAAAACGTCTCCATATAGAGCATAAACATTGCCATTTCAATTTTCTCTTTTGAGCTCATGTGTAATCGCTAGTATATATAAACAATCTCATTTTTTTCTGTCGAAGAGGTATATTTTAATTATGGCTTAGCGCCATCGCGCAGAATTAACTTCAAAAAACTATTTCTAGACTAGGACTTGTGACCAGTATTGTTAATTAAATAGTCATGGTAGTTTCATTACTATCTTGTCTGCATATCGATAACAACCTGTGTATTCGTGGGCTCCGGCTCAACTTGGTTGAGTCCGCAAAACTTTCCTAACGGACCTAAAAGTCTGGCGAATGTTCGACGCATTTCGATATCCCGGTAAGCGTATATAGCGGGATTGATGGCACTGTTGGAGTAATGCAGCCATTTTATGATGTCAACCATTATGAACTGAGCGTTGACTGAGGATGGCAGGCAAGTCAAACAGTACAGGTTCAACATATTTACAACAAAAAATGGAAACCAAGCGATGAAAAAAAATCCCGTCATAACAAGAAGCGTGAATGCGGCTTTTCGCTCTTTGCGCAGCATTCCTTGCCCCATGTATCCGTGTTGTGATGGATCGCGTCGGATAAGCACTCTTGCAATACGGAATATACCGATGTTTACAATAGTGATTATTGTTAACGGTCCCAAGAAGCACAAGCCAAATAATGTGACAGAGTATACCTCAATGAGTCTCAATGTCAGTGATACATCGCTGTCGTTTTGTAAATAGTTTGCAGGATGCATTGAGGCGACGACAATCCCCAAAAACCAGGACATCGTTGACGCTACCGCGTACGGGTGGACGGTGAGGGTTTGGTGATAAAACGGTCGCGAAACGGCTATGAAACGCTCAAACGATATGGCCATCAGATGAATATTGGATGTTACGGCGCTGAAGATGTCAAACGCGGTGTAAACTGAGACAAATAAGACACTGACCTCCCAACTCTTGATTGAGCCATAGATTCGTATTGGAATAGCGATACCTCCAACAAGCAAGTCAGACAAAGCGAGGCTCACTAACAACGCGTAGGTGCCAGTACGAAGTCGGTGATTTTTAGCGTATGCTGCAATCACCAGAAAATTTCCTCCCACGATCAAAACTATCAGAAATGTGTTGACCACAACCCCTGTTGTAAGTCCGTCTGCAATCAAATCGACTTGCAATGGAGAGTCGGTTCCGTTATCAGCTTCTCGTGTGGTGTTGCTAACGACTGTGATGTTATTCATTGCAAAGACACTTTAGCTGCTATCTTGATGTTTTTTTTACGATTGAGAAACGGCCAAACCTCAATACAAAAAAACACCGAAAGGTGTTTAATCAGTTGCGCGCAGTGATAAAAGATTCTTCTGTGACTTGACAGGCCTCCTGATATTTAACGCTATCGATTATTGTAATTTTATCGCAAAGGAGAGAAAGTCTTGAAGTTTCTTTCATGTGTCTTGCCAAGCTGTGCTACATAAAAATTGCTCGACTAAATTGGAAATGGTTCAGTATCGGTTTGGCGAAATTGTTTTACATAAATGTTGTAGTTTTGTCGCAGATTATTAAAATATACCGCAAGCTTCAGTCGACAACAACGTACATCGTTCGTTAAGCGATTCCTTTTTGCCCTTGTCCTTTTATGAAGACAAACGATTGCAAATGGAATAATAACCAAAATTGGTCTGGCAAAATCAGACAGTTTTAAAGGACTTTATGTCGAGTTTCTGATTAACTTTGCAATTTAATTTCGGATGAATAAATTTTCAGCGCGTTGGTTTGTTCGTGGACAGGAAATTAAGTTATATGGACGTTATAAAGGCCGCTTCTCACTGGTTTCTGCATGATCATTTTTTTTTTTTATGAATGAGAAAATGTTTATGATTTCCGCCAAGGCGAATTTGTTTTACATATAAGTCGAATTGGTTTCGATACGTAAATGGTACTAAAATTCATTATCAACAACTTTAATCTAAATTGAACAAGCAGAAAATCAGTTTTTTCGTAGGATATGTTTTATCTCCCTTTGCTTTAAGGGACATGGTGTTCCGATTGTCCTTTCTTTTTTCGGTTCCACTCCTGCTGACCTTCATCGCGGCAATAGGCTATAATGGACCCATACAAACGAAAACTACGTGACGGTTCAACACTGCCTAAAATGTTTTGACTACAAATCCAGGAAAGCTTTTAAAATTTTACGACAAGGCTTAGCAGTGTTTTTTTTTAAAATGCTAAATTGATTATGCTTTATGGCGTTGATAGAAAAGCGTCGCCAATATGTTAAATTTGATTCAGAATTATTTTACTAAACTTCGAGAACATGCCCTACTAGTTCGCAGATTGATGATAATAAAGTCATATTATATTTTCCGCGTACGAGACTTAGTTCCCTATGATTTTCACAAAGAGGGCTACTGATCGACACAAAAAGCCTCGGTCCCTTTGAGTAGATGTTATTACATCCTCTGCAATTAACAGGCCATGTGTTTCTTAATGGAAGACATCTATACTTTTATTACCAATTTTGTATTTTGTCGGAGAACTCGCATCCTGCTGAGGTTTGTCTGTTGTCATTTTCTGCGAAATTTCCATGCAATAAAGCTAGTTTGGATCGCACTCAAACCAAGGATGAACAATCCATGATGCCGCCTGTGAACGTTCGTGGGTGGATTTCAGGTTTTCACATCATAAGACATGAGAGGTGGACAGCGCAAAGAAAACAGTAATTTTAAAAACGATACTACTTATATTAATTTTAGCCTCGCAATGAAATTAGAAATTAAGAATAGAAATTAAAATGCCGTTGTACAATATCATTTTAATTTCAGGGAATCTAATATAACAAACTTGGCAAAAGTCTTAATTTTTCGCAGGTTCTCTAGTTATAGTGGAGGTGGTGCATTTTAAGAGCTTTCCCAATCGTAAGTTTCTTTTTTTGCCTTTTTGGTCAGTAATCACGCTTTTTTTTCTTTCCACTGCCATGAAGATAATTTCGAACATTAAACAAATAGAATAAATATATTGTAACTTAACTCTTTTAAACGTACTATTGACATTAACCTACAGGTGAAGAAATCGTTGCTTTTGAAACGACATCAGATGAATCCTCCTGTCAAAACCTTCTTCTAATCATACACATTATATGCAACTGTCAACTTATATATCTCAGTTGTCAATAAAAACCACTGAATGCAGAATAAAAAAGAAAAGCTTGAAAGAATAGCTTTTTTGTGGAATAAACATTGTTTGGGTTTTAGAATTGTTATCATGGCAAGCAAAACCATTCTGAAAAACTGTTTCTAAATCTAAATCAATTTCACATTTACTGATTTTTGATTTTCATATTCTAAAAAGCGAGGCTGGGAACCGATAATCTGCTGATGAGGATTTACTTCAAAGCTTTTGAGAAATAAAAATAGCAAAATAGCTCCATGGTATACTATCCAGAGAAACACAAAGGAAAACTCCAGTGGGAAGATAACTACATTGTTTACATTTACACGTATTTGATAATGCGCGCGCGCGTGATCATGAAATGGCTATGATTATGATTACGCAGTTGAACCTCCTAAGACAATCCTAACATTCAAGACCATTTGACAAACTATAAAATATCCACGTTAATCAGTGTTTTATACATTTTGTACGTCTCTCTCGGGTGGCAAATGTCCACAATACGTTCTTTTTACTGTAACGATAACGTACAGCGTCTTAACAGCTGCTCGGCGTTTGAGAATTTGATTTATAGGCACTTTGCTCAATACACCAAATTAAGCCTTATTTGAAGAATTCTAATTCTTTTTTTGGAAACATAAAAACGATGTTTAGGATAAACAAAGTCTTGTTTTGCAAATTCAGGTGCCACGTTTGTTTAATGAGCAATTAGAACAAAAGATGCGAATGAATATAAAAAAAAGATCATATATTTGAACTGCGGAGAAACATATGAAGACATGATTGATCATCATCGCAGTTATACACACAACTTAAGCAGTTGTGATATTACAGCCTGAGAAAATTAAGGCCTGAACGGGATTTGAACCCATGAACCCAAGATGTCGTGAGATTTTTCCCTAGGTACAAATAAGAATAATAAGAGTTGTTTTTATTTTTGTTTCCCCTGCTTTGAAGGTGACTCTCTTAATGATTTAACAGTAGCCTACAGTATTCACTCAGGACCGTATATTACTACTCCTTTTGGTCAAAGTACTGTTCTAATTCGTCTTCTGCTGGGCTAAAGACGAGGTTGTTATAGTGCACGATGTCGTTTTTAACTGGTCCATTGGCTCCGTGCGTACCAGTCCCTTGTGGGTAGGAGTCAGTGATAGGAAAGACGTCGATTATCTTGAAACCCGCCTGGCACATGCGCGAAGTAGCATAAGCGTTGTAAAGCAAAATACGCTACGGAAAGAACAGGCAAATATAAATAATGACGGCCATATTAGAATACACTGTCTGTCTGTCCCAATTATGCTCGGCGACTTTTGGCATTTGAAATAACTTTTAGGGGCTCTAGCAACCTCGAGCGGTTCAGTTTTGCCTTTCTGGCATGGGCAACGTTTGAGCAAACAAGGTTCAGAGCACATATCAAGAACAAAAAAGTCAACGATCTCACAGAAACACATTAATGTAACCGAATTTTTCGAATGTTTATCAACCTTTTTAAATTTGAACATATAATTAACCTTCCACTTGACAGTCCACGTCAATTTGTTCCGTAATTAGATTTAAGAGCATCCTTAAATTTCGCCCAACTCTTTAAAGTCTAAATCGGCCTATTGACCGATGTTAACAATTATAAAGAACGGGATATAAAGCTTTTAATTAAAGTTTATATAAAATATATCAAGAAATTCAGGTCACAATTTTTTGGTTTTTTTTTTGCAATTTTTAGCAACTTCTTTGGCATTCTTCAGTGAGAACTTTTCAAGCACTTTACGAGCACAACCGGGACAGGCCAGTACTGGGAGAGTCTCTCTTTTCATTCATTGGGGAGACATTGGGTACAAAGTTGGTAGAATAGTGGATTTGAATTAAATAACAAAGAAATATTTCATAAAGATTTAAAATCTGCCAGATAACGTCATCCGCTTTTAAAGACAGATAACTAAATTACTTAAGACTTTTATTGAATATCTTTAGCCTTTAAATTAGGACGAGACACTCTGTCTAAAGGCACAATTTTTGTGAGCCTACGTTTTAGAGTTTCCACAAGAGAAGATAAAGAGTAAAAGAGAGAATCCTCTCCATGAGCCTTATTCTCATCGCAATCACTTTCAAGTTGTTTTTAGCTGTGGTATGCAGCTCTCGCGAAGATGTTTTTACTCGCGTTGCGTTGATGCTAACTGAGAATCAAAATAAATGTGAAACAGCTTGAGTTGTTCAAGATTAATGGATCTTCCGTTATTATTGTTTTTTTACCTCAATATTGCAAATTAGTGTAATTAAGCGAAGCAAGTATTGTAAATAGCGCAGGCATTCGACCATTATGTATTGTAATGAACTGTTGTAAGTAGTTTTTCGTGTATATTATTGTAAATAAAGTTCACGTTAAAATAAAAAATTAAAAAAAAAAAAATTAAAAATTTAAAAAAAAAAGCTTGAGTTGTTCACGTGAGCAAACTCTGTGCCACAGAATTGGCTGTTCTTAGACCTTTTTGTGGTTTCCGGAATCGGCAGTGATCCAAAAATAACTTGAGGAGGAATTGGGAGTAAGGCCTACAAGGTATACGAATCAGTCACTCTTCATTCTCTCTTGGGAGATGATATTTTGGAGATGGGAGATGATATTTTACCTGTTGCGTCAAAAAGCGCTTATGTCCAAGATGAATATTGCTGGCCTTTTCTTTATTGATGGCTGTTGTTGTTTTCCATATCACCGTTCCTCGGAACTTTGGACTCGTCACGTTTGATGTTGAGACTTTCTCCTCATCTGTTAGCACTTTCACCAAACCGTCAATAAGTTTTTTGTAGTTTGTAAAGTTTGTGCTTTCAACGAAGTGCAGGCCAAAGTTCATGATGATTGCGCTGTTCTCGTCCATTTGAGGGTCATAAATAACATGGCGAAGACTTTGTAAAACTCTTTCGTTGTCGTAATCGCGGTCGTCGTTCTCTTTCTTGGCAGCAGTAACGTTGGTAACCGGATAAATCCAGTTGTAGCTGAAGTTACAATGCTTAAAAATGTCTCGACACAGTTTTCTTTGCATAAGTGACTGAGCGAAGAAGACGTTAACCGAATCGCCATAAATCCATAATGTTCCTTTTTTGGTGCGCAACTCATGTTTCTGGGGTGGTTCTATGATCAATAAGTAAACTCAGTATGTAATTAAAAGACAGGACATTCCATTGACAATAAAATGATTTAGTCTTTGCCTCTTTTAGCTCTCTCCCACAAAACATATTGCTTGCACACCAAACGGTGCTCGCTCTTCCTTCGTCTTTCAAACATACTGCTCAGCTAATTAAGACAAGGTTTTAATAGCAGCTACTAAAATCATGGTGTCGAGCACCAACAAGCTGCCAAGGAAACCAAAATGTTTTTCCTTCCTGACCTTTACCTTACCAATACTTTTCTTATTATACTTGCTGATCCAGCAATGCAGACTTCCTATACCGCCAGGCGTCACGAAAGGCTTTATTAAGGGAGAAGCGTTAAGGCTTCTAAGAACAAACTCCTCACAATCGATCTTTGAGGAAAATCTAAGAAATTTTGCCTTACGCCTTAAGAATAGAGGT
>Ga0126337_10001433_pt1 | contig 14428 bp, 7 predicted proteins | sample DipCmetagenome_FD_92527 | JGI IMG/M metagenome (GOLD analysis project Ga0126337, IMG submission 92527) | Coral microbial communities from La Bocana,Puerto Morelos, Mexico - Diploria C A metagenome | ecosystem: Host-associated > Invertebrates > Cnidaria > Coral | place: La Bocana,Puerto Morelos... | reverse complement strand
GGCTTAAAAATTGGGTCCCCATATAAAAAATTTGTTGGGTGCCCCTTGCCAAAAAGGGCAAATTAAAATCCTACCCCCCCCCATTTTCCCAAAAATTTTTTCAAGACCCTCCCCAAACGACCCCCCCCCCCCCAGCTGAATTTATAGTCAGAGCTTAGACATACCTGAATGCAACACTCGCTTCAGTTATACTGTAATACGCTAGATTTCACCGTCGGAGACAAACCGTACCAGTTTGTTCAACAACGCCTTCCATTTCCGATCAGTCTGATTGCACACCGTCTTTTGAGTCGTCTGGGTCGTTCATTTTAATCACCAGATTGCAGCTCCGAGTCACTAAATAAGGCCGTTAAGTTATCTTCGGTTTGCAATGAGTGTTGACGAACACGAATATAGCGTAGAACGCGAGCTATGTTACAATCTTAGTCGAGCACCAAGAGATTATGAAGGTAAAAGAGTGATTCCTTCTTATAGACCTTATACCCAATAATCCTGCTTACATTTTTAGACATAGTACCGAGCTCTTTCGCGGATGCTACTTGCGCGTTGCGTGGATGTTTTGTTTAAAAAGCAAACTAAAATCCCCAACGTTCTCGCTTCCTGCCACGTGACCTGTCCCCTCCAACTCTGCCATTCTTGTGCGCCTCAAGGTGTGTTGTGGTGTGCCTCTCCGGTGCTTCCCCTGTGGCTTCCACTGTATGGCCCTCTTGGCTGTGTCTCCGTCTGGTCTCCTCAGCGTGTGGTCATTCACCCCCAAGCTCTTTGTGGTACCTCTTGCTCTACCGGTCGCTGCTTTGCTTGTCTCCAAAGCTCCTGATTGCATATTCGTCTAGGCCAGTCTAGAAACGAAAATTGCGAACACCACCGAAAATTATGTACAAATTTTCTTAGAGCTTTGTCAGCTAAAACTCTTTAGATGTTTCCTTCGTTACGCCAAAAACACGGAAAATTCACCGTGTAGAAACCTAGAAAATCCGTGTTGAAGTAAGCTTGCGTCAGAAAACAAGCCAAGTATCTCTGTCGCTAGTTGCCATAGCAACGAGATTAAGGTACTGAAAGAACCTTCGTCAGATAGATTAATGCTACAGATACTTGATTGTAGATATTAGATCAAGCGTTACACGAAAAATATTTGCAAAGGCAGAAGACTTGCAGATTACTATATAGAGCCACCTTAAACTGCCTATGATATGAAAAATAATTGCAGCTTATTTGAGAGGCTTTCCCAAAAAAATAATAATGACATTTTCCTTTTTGGAATATCTTTTTTCGTTTTAGACATATTGACGTTTTTCTATTATGCAAATTAGGAAAGTGATGACGTCATAAGGCGTGTAACTAAAATTGTAAAATACTGAATAAGGGATATCTCTGGAAATGTAAAAGCAGTGTTCTTCAAACGTGACACCAGAAATGTTCATTACAAAAGAAACTAAATAATAACCATAGTGTTGTTGTCATGAAAAATCTCTTGGTTCCAGTCTCTTTCTGTCAAACCAAATGTCCTCATTTTTAATGTGGCTAAACATGATTTAGGCAAAGTTAGACTCGAACCAATGCAGTCAGCGGTTCCCCCTTTAACAGTACGTGACCTGACCTGTTGGCGGCCCTTGAGAGATTTGCAGGGCTGTTGTGTCATCTTGCATTGCACATGCTTTTCTACCAGCTGATCGTTGCGGATCATTTGGTCGGTATTTCTGCGAATCTTTGCGGGTTCTCACCCCTTCCCATCCCTCCCTCATGGTTGCCGGTTTGTAGGTAAGTATGGGTCAGGTAAGTCATTTCCACTGATCTATTCAGTGTGACGGTGCCGGTTGGCGGCCGCTTCTAGGGGGTGGTTCCCGCTTCCAGGGTTGCCATGGATACCTCCCTTTCTGCTTACGACTTCTGCTCCCCGCTAACCTTTCAGGCACCAGTTCCCAAGCTCATCTATTTGTGACGAGTTTAAACCCTTTAAAGTAGGACAGAAGCTCCTGTTTGTAACAAACATGGTAACCATATTGTCTTTACTCTCACCATTAGATTGACTAGAGTGGATGGTCCTTGGTTAAGACAAAAACTGGGAATTGTTGTTTCAATTAAGACAGGACTAGCGGCAAAATTGTTGTCATGGCAACAACACAACAGGTGTTGTTATGTGTCTTTTGTGATAAACATTTCTGGTGCCAAGTTTGAAAAACACTGCTTCAATATTTCCAGAGATATTGTTCATTCAGTATTTTGCAATTTTAGTTGCACACCTTATGACGTCATCACTTTCCTAATAGGCATAATAGAAAAACGTCTGTCTCTAAAACGAAAAAAGATATTCCAAAAGGGGAATTTCATAATTATTTTTTTTAAAAGCCTGTCAAATAAGCTGAAAATATTTTTCATGTCATAACCACTTTAATTGTGAATTCGTAATGTACCCGTAGAAGGTGAAGGATGTAAATGAATATATGAAAGATCATATATTTGAACTGGGAGGAAAGATATGAATATATGATTGATCATCGCAGTTATACAGACTACTTACGGTAAGCAGTTGGGAAATTAGAGCCTGAAAAGAAATTCGGGCCTTAATGGGCTTCGAATCCCGTTGAGGCCTGATTTTTTTTTCAGGTTAGTTTTGACCACAGCTAGGTTGGTTACCTCCCATACGGAATCAAGTTCCATGGCCTTATGTCCATGTACTTACAGTCCATTTCAGTTGTCATGCATTCTGGTACTTTTGCAAATAACTGCTAGCATGCAAATGAAAGTCATTATATGCATAATCAGCAGCATAGTCAGGAGTTCGTGACATAACGTCATTCATCATTTACATTTACGAGTTCTGCTCATAGAGCACTTTGATTTATTGTAATTTCGAAACAGTGCTTGGTATGGAAAGTTTCCAAGAAGTTGTTCGACAACTTTTATTTCTGAGGAATGACCTTAAAATGAGAAATGCTAGTCACAAACTAAACATACATTTTTCTCTTGGTATAAATCTATACTGGAACTGATCCAAACTGATGCAGGGTTAAGAAAAAACACTTCATTGATAATTAAATCAACAATAAGTGTATATTTGAAATGTGGTTATATCTTTAAAACTTGAGGGTATCAAAAATTTCAAAAATATACATCAACCTTCATACTTTGAAATTTATAACTTCAGTGTAAAATTTACTTTTCTCATAAATCACTTGGAGCTCAAAGTGGTTAACAGTACTTAAGGCCTTCCTCTCATTGGCATTCTATCAGAGATACGTCAATTAATATGTAGTGAAAAACTACAAAGCATTCGTCATTGCAAGGCCTCGGATCTGGATGACATAAAAGTTACCATGACGTGAAAGATAGTCAAATGTGCCCTAAATTCCGACTTCAGCACTTATTTCGTCTATGACGTCTTCCAGTGGTATCTTATATTCTATAAGTTGTTTAGCCTCAAAAGATGAAAAAGGGCACATTTTTATCTCTTTCAGTATGTCTACATGACAACTACATGACATGACAACTAATTTTAACATTAGAGATGCCATTCTGTCTATTGGAGGTTAGCCTTGATAGGATACAAAAGCTGGAAAGCCTTTCACCAACATGTTTCAAGTTTTGGTGATAGATTTATCCAGAAACCCATATTGGTTCCCAGGATTAAGGCCATACTCCAGGAATATCAGCCTTTGGTATTGACAGTGTGGACTGAGTAAGTAAGGTACCTGTGTATGAAATACACAGATCAAGGTCTGATATTTTCCCAGTTCAGCTCTCATGCTTAGTTAAGAAGATTCATTTATCTGTCACTACAGAAAGAGATGTGCAAGAAAAACACATAATTATAAATCTATAAACGATATAAATGATATCAATTGAAAACGTTCATGTAAATCCAAATAGATTCAAATATAAATATTATTAAATATTAATGTATTCCTCTGAATATTTACCACACCCCTTCTGGAAATGCAGTGAAAACGATTGTTTGTGGACACACCGTCTCCTTGGGACCAAAAAGCACTGGCACTGGGATAGTATATGTATTTGTTTAAAGGATTTGTGCCACTTGTGGGCACTTGTTGTTGCACCTTAGAAGAGTTGTAGTGTTACTGGAAGGGACACAGATAGGAATTCCATATAAGTTATGAAATGAACTGGTCACAGTAAAACGTATTTCTAGCAATGAAAAACAATTAGTATTACACCAGTACAGTGTAATGAGAAGTAACATAAGCAGTCTCAGGACATGCCAAGCCATGTAATATGCAAGCAAGATCCAATGTACATCACAGTTCCTGTGGAGAAAACAAAATATTACTTAATTTGTTATACACGAGAGCTCACTTTTCGTAAAGGTACATTGGTGTTGTCCTAAAATGAGTTTCAGAACTTTTAAAGAATTTTATCTGGCGTGTTAACCCTGTAGAAGCTTCTTGTCTTTTTATCATTATTCACTATGATTTTCACATTAAATATATCCTATTAACATCATTGATAAAATGTATTCAGTGAAGCAATGACTCTATTTTTGATATAATCAATACAAAGGTACTCACTGGATGTGTTTCAAGTATATCTAATTGTTGCACCTCAGCGTGTCTGCAGGAAGAAGAAAAATCTATATTAAAAGTAATATGATGTAGACCATAGTTAGTACTAACTATGTGTAGACACAACACACAAGAAAATTAAGAACTGTTTAAGAACACAAATTTAACTGAGTTTACAAAGTTAATTTTTAATACGTATTTTAATATTTTTATATAGTTTAACTGTTTGACTCAGTTATCACTAACGTTGCTTGGACGTTTTTAAAAATACTAATTGCCCATTAGTTAGAACTGTTAAGTTTGCTAAAGTATACTTATTTACATAAAGCCCAGGGGAGTTATATTTTCACTCCTTCAGTCAAACATGTAATCAATTAATCTACTCTTTGCTTTAAACCAACAATTAAGGAGAACAGCCTATCGAAACATTGTTGTCATGGAAATGCCAAGTAACTTGGCCAAGTTTTCATACACGAAAATGCTCCTTATTACATTAAAAGATCATCATTGCATTAAAAAATCATGAAAAGCAACCACGTTTTCAAGTTACATTCAAAAGGTTTGATATTTTGGTTATTACAGGTTAATTTTGTGATCATTGCTAAAATATTAAAAATGAAACTACTGTATTGTCACCATATTGTAGAAAAGGTGCCTACACTGAGTCCTGTGTTTTCCGTGCAGTTGTTGACTCCTTTAGGTGATATATTATCATCTCCACATCTTGCTCCATTGCAATTTCGGGAATATTTTGTTGCAAATTGATAGACAGCCGTAGAATTGCTTGGTGAAATTTCTCCCATTCTCTGTGATTGTTAAGGCTGCAAGAAAAAAAAGAGATAAATCCATTTAAATTGTCTTACCTAGTTTAGATAGTTTAAAGGGGAATTATAGCTTTCCTTAAAGTGATGTACAATTTTATTCAGGCCTGCAATTGCTTACTTGGTAGGTTTAAATACATATATATTTTTTTCTTTTATATTCTAAGCAGAACAGATTTTTTATATACAGAAGGAACATACGCAAATAACAATAAGGATCTCCCAAATCTTTAACTCAATTTTTATCACCGTTTTATCCATGGACTTCTTGTGATTGTATAGTTCTTGTAATTGCAAACCTGTATAAACATTTTTTTTTTGCTTTAATAGTAAATAGCATGTCCACATCAGCTATTTTAGCTGCATTAGGCTTTAACCTTCAGTATCAAAGTGTACGTGTGTTTTCACATAAAAAGTAAAACCTACATATCACTTGGATATAGGTGCAAATGTCAGACTTAGTAAATGATGTGCACTGGTGATTGTGGTCAGCAACTTGAAATATGATAGGACAGGAATATCCAGCTTTCAAAATTGCTCACTCCTGGTTTGTGAAGTGTAAAGTCATTGCTTTAATGAAAAGAATACTTCTCTATAGCGAACTGTTTGACTATGTTATAATGATAAAACACAGGTGGTCTTTCGTTTTTCGTTAAGACACCTCACTCAAGACTATGGGTTTTCAGATTATAACAAAATATAGTTAATCACCTTGCGAAGTTTGGTGTCAGTGCTGGGCGCCTTTGAGAATTAAACACAAAATATTTCCATAGGAAACGTAAAAGGGCCATAAGAAGTTTTCTTGAGGTGTCTCTTCCTTGATTATAATCTTGCTGCAGAAAAGAAGAGTAACACACAAAATTGTTTGAATTAATAGCTGGTCTGGCGTTCATGATACATGTAAAGGCACCAGTTGTTCCTGATCACCAACCTGCAGAAATTCTTTTTGTGTTTTGAGAATTTTCCTGACTGCATTGTATTCTTCCTTTCCTGGATTTTCCTGCAATGTCACATAAAACAAGCTTGTTCAATCTTGAAGTTTTCAACTTAAAACAATACATGGTAGTATGTTTCACATAGCAGGTTGATTTGTGCACTAGATAGCCAACAGTATATATACTCTGAATATTGTCCTGGTGCTGGTGAATTAATGTGTAATTATGTATTTTAGAAATGTCTCTTGAAGTCACCATTGTTAAGGTTTCATATTTTTTTCCCACCCTTGGACTGATGTACGTTTGTTAGAGAAAGCAACCGGGCTTCACTGACAAGCTCTAAACCCTTTACGTGGAGTACTGTTGCAGCTGTTCTTGAACAGAGTTCAATGTTTTTCCCTTCTCATTCATGTACTCATTAAAGATGCTTCATAACCAGAGCAAGATTGTCATAAGACGGCCGAACTTGAGTCAAAGTGCTGTACTGCTCTTTTGAGCCATCATTTTTAACAGCACCGTATTAGACACCTGTGAGAATTAGTTCTCTCTCCCTTGCAAGTTGGTATAGCCTCTGGTTTCAGTATTAAAATCACTAATAATAATAATAATAATAATAACAACAACAACAACAACAACAACAACAACAACAACAATAATAACAATAATAATAATAATAATAATAATAATAATAATGATAATAATAATGAAGTTTGGGGGCATTTAGAAAACTCGTTGCACTTACAATACTATAAAGATAAATAAATAAATAAATAAATAAATAAATAAATAAATAAATAAATAGATCAGTTAAATATCCATACAATTTTTCTGATAACAGTAGTAAGTAAAATAAATGAAATAGATAATTTAAAAATTTGGTAACATCAATGTTAGATTCTGTTGCTCATAAAATAAATCAAAAGTAATGTACTGTAATATAATGTACACTTATTGGCATAAAACACACACATACCCAATTTAAACTTTTCCATTTATCTTTGTGTTCCTGATTGAGCCTGTAAAAAATATATGCTGCACACGTACTGAACTGAAATGTACTTTATATTGTCAAAAACGTAAATGTAAAAAAAAAATAAATATATTATGAAGAGGGCACAAGTACTAAATAAGTAGTAAATATAATTAAATCTATGTACCTTGTAGTTAGTGATTCTAGGGTTTCTTGATGAGGCAACTTGAAATATTTTATTAACGAAGTCTTCAGCTCGTTAAGTGACTGATGAACTTTGATGTTTGCTTCTTGACTGACCTGGAGCGAAATATAATAAAAAGAAGTCGTTTGTTATTAGAAATGCTGCAGCGATTAGTCAATGCAGGTGATATATTCTGCAGCGGACATTCTTGGAACAGGGGCTTTTAAGTGAATTCATCCTTCCAATATTAAAATGAGTTGGTTGGATAATGTTTAAATGGCAACGAAGCCCTTCTTTGATGGCCATTGTTGTTGTATGAGCTACTGTACCAAATTACCTGTACTCACCTCGAATCTCTCTGGCAGATTTAGAAGCTGCTGATTTTGGTTCAGTTCTTCCATATCTTGAACGCTTACCTGAAAACCATTACACAAGGTCGTACGGCAAAGTGAAGAAACGAAGACGTCAAGTTGGAGTCTCTTTCCGCGCACACGAAGACACACGAAGTACAGTTATTCAGATGTACGTAATACAGAATGCTCCTTTTACCTGCATTTTAGCTTTTTCCTGCTTTTTAGCTTTTGTACCATGCTAAGGGTAGTATTTCTATTTCTTCCTTTGTGGCTCACTGAATCGCTCGTCGAGTAGAAACAGTCGTGAAACGAAATGGTAGACTGTCATAGTGCAAAGTCTAATGTTTATGTGACGTGACGTAATTACCTGAACAGGGAGAGGAGGTCACAACTCCGAGGGGTAAGGGAACTTGCCAGGGGATTCTGATCTTGTTCGTATCGTTTTTGACTGAGCCTCACGGCACTTCCATCGTCCATCAAATGTTCTTGGCAAACTTCCAATGCACTATGATGCGTTCTGAATTCGCTTTTTGTCTCGGCCAACTCGATCATTGTTGTGAGTGCGAAGTACAGACTCCACAAAACTTTACATTGGCCAGAAATTCTGGCGCATATGGCATGAAACTCTTTCCGCTCCATTGGATCTTTGTTCCTGCGGCTCTTATTTTGGGTTATGGTTTTCTGTTTGGTTTTGATTTCATTCCAACGCATCTCGTTACTGGATGCTGTCCCAAATTGCTTTGTTGTTCTGAGATAAACCAAGAAATCATCCTTGTTCAGACGTGTGAAACCCCTCGTTGAACGCCTCTCTTTTCCTACGCTTTAGTTGTTACTGAGCTACCAACCACTCATAATACAAAACATAGGAAATGACGTCAATTACAAAAATCACACGATCTGTTCAAAGGAATTCAAGGAATTCAACCGTTCATGTTAGCAATTTATCATTCAACTGTTTGGTATATTTACCCGTTTTACCCCGCCTTATTACTATTCTAGCAAATAACATACTAGCCTTTATTCGTAAGACCACACTTCTGCTGTTATTTTACTTCGAGATTCAAGAAAATTGAAGATTTGAAGGTCTAAAAACGTCTTAGTCACTGTAACCTCTGTTTTTGTTTTAGTTTCGTAACCTTTTTTGGATTGACTGATTCATTGATTGTCATTTGCTTTGTCTCTCCCATTTAGTTTTCCCTGTTAGTCTTTGATGATTTCACTAGCATGAAATGCTTGATTGATTTCCGTAATTAACAATACGGACTCTAGAAGAAGTCAACCTCTCGTGGCGTGATTGATTCCTCATATGTAACTGAAGCTAGACAAACATGACCCATGAAATTTAATTCGGTGGATTATTTTGGGTGCAGCTGATGCAGATCAATCAATCAGCACAATTTTTTATAACTGCTGCGGATTCGATGATTAAAAACTGGAATTTCTGAAAGCTGTTATGCTGTTATGCGATGATGTGAAACGCGAGTCAATACATCGAATAAAATAAGATGTGTGGCGCGAAAGCCAATTAAATTGTGCAATGTTCAAGACTAGACGACCTTCAAAAGTTGACTCGAAAGTCGAACCTCTCATTGCCGAGCTACTGATATCAACGTGTTCCTCGAGTAACAGCAGGGTCTAAGGAGGTACCGGACGGGGCTTTTAGGTTTGGTATGCATAATTAGCCCGGTCGACAAAATAGGTCTGTTTCAAAACGAGGCACGTAACCGGCGGGAGCGTAGCTTTTTCGGCCACATGTTTCATGAAAGAGATGTTATTATCGTTCACAGCCTCATGCTTCACTCACAGGGGCAAAGAGAATAAGAGATTTGGTGTGGAGCCCTTGCATACACAAAAAGTTGATTGCCAGTGCTCGTATTTTTAGTTAGTTGAGGACTAACTTGAGGGCGTTTGCACGAAATTTATCCAGCCGATAGACTTTTTCATTTTTATTTTTTGCAGTCAGATAATGCGTTTGTTTTTCCGTTTTCCTCTGTTTCTTTTTGCTTTACTTTTTACGACTATTTTTCAGAATGCGAAATAGGAGTTAAGTGAGCAAGCGCGAATTCACTCTCTTGGTCGATCCTTCCTTGGGTCGTAAACTTTTGTTTGTATTTCCGCTGACCAATGCACAACTTGACTTGACGAAGAGAAAAATGTTGTCGAATGGTTCGGCAAATGTGAAACATAATGAGATAGATTTCAGCTATGTCAAGGGTGTGGGGTTTTTCTTATTTGAATTGTTTAAAAAAAAACCTAGAAAGCATTTGTTGCCTAGTTACGAAATGAACGCAGGCTCCTGGCAAGCATGGGTTTTAATAACATGATGCATGCAATGCAGGAATATCGAGCAAAATAATAAATTATTATAAATGGGGAGCACTTATTAGCTTCTTAGGGGAAAAAGAAAGAAAAAGAAAACGTCGGAGGGAAAAAAGAAAAAAAAGATCGTGTGTTGAGCTCTCGTACTCTCGCCCTTCATGCTTTCTAATACAGTGAGTATACCAGCGCAGTGAGCTAACTTAACACATAGGTCCGCAAAGCGTGTATCTGTCTAGAGCGTTATGCATTATTGTATTGCGGAGTCAGGGCAGTGATTAAAGCGTGATTTTAAGAGGTTTAAATAAGGGACAGAAGAAATAAATTTATTTTTGAAACAAAGACAATATTTTCATCTTTTTTCCTTATACTGATGCATGTACTTCATCATGCAAAATAGTCGTTGCCTCAAAGGTATATTAAAACTTATACTCGTATCTTTTCTGGTTTTTGCTTGGTTGCTGCAACCAAAGGCTACACATTGCGGCATTCTGACTGTACGAAGCAACCGCGATACGTCATCAGCCCGTAGTGCATTGCGCGCCATTCAAGATGGCGGCCGCGGGGATTTTAAACGGGCTATAGGGCCGATCTTTGGAAGCCGATAAAAAAATTATTTCGCTAGGTGAGACATTTTTTTTATTTCAAATCTTCTAATAAGTACATTTTAAACATTTTAGGCGATACTTGTTAAAATAGTGGAGGTTCTCTTTAAAGGTAAACTCTGATTCACGATTCGGCAAGCCTGAAGTTACTAGTTCAAGACTTTCCCTAGCTCTTCAAGGACAATGAACTTCAAATTCGGCCCCATCACCCGCCCTTTCTGTCCCCCTTCAAAAGTTATTGTCTCATAAATGGGACGGTGTTAGTAGACAACAATACACCGTGACTCTCATGTCACAACTGTTAAATGTTCACTTTTTGAACTTAATGATACGGTGGGATATCTGGGGGAAATCGGAATATGTTGACGTAGAATGGCATCCAAGCTACTTTCACAAATAAAACGTACCAGCCAGTAAACAGTTATAAAAGGATAAGGAGGGCCCACTTGCTCATTGTCCTTTGCGTTGGTCTAACCATTTAGGACCCACTCAAGATTCATGAGGTGGCGTATTTAATAAGCGGTAACCACAGATGTGTCAATCCATTGTATCGGTGCGCACTCAAGTGCTGTCATTTTAGTAAGCGGTAAACGAGTTCTCACGTTTAACGTTTGTGAGAAAGAGAACTGTAACCTCAAAAGGCCCCTATGTGTCTTTCAATTGGAATAGCGTCTAAGATGTACTTGCAGTAGTAATTTTCTTTCTTTTTAGCTAGTTTTGATAGTCGTTTTTACCAGGATTGAGCTGCTGTATTTTCCGAGTATGTTATTTGTGGCTTACCATAGATATGGCAACGGTAGAAGCATTAACAATTGTTGCCAACGTCTTTTATTTGAGGCGTAAAGTTTATCAAGATAAACTGGAACTTGAAGGGGGTGGTTTCTAAACAAAGAACAAATGCTTGATTATCTTTTACTTATTGTTATTGATTTTTTTTTCACTGCATTAGCCAAAATAGTAACGGCGGAAAGCCATGTCATAAATCTACAGGCGGATATCCGGTTGTCTTTTTGTCGGCGAAGTTCTGCTTAGAGCCGCAGAGATTACAAACGTGTGAGTTTGCTGAAGGAAAGAGTTAGATCCTACCTCTTCACGGCTGTTAATTCAGCCGTTATGAGACTTTTTTGTGGTATGTGCTTTCATGGTGAACGTCTGAAATTAATCCTTCAGTTATATATTAGTGACGATCCAAGAAATGTGACCTCTTTGCTAAAACCAATATTCTACTTTCGTCTACTCGCCGGACGGTAAGGACGTGATTGGTGGGCAACTCATGTTTCTTTTTGCAGATTGAGAGTGTGAACTATGAGGTTAAAGTTTTTGCATAGTTTGAAGACTAGTTTGAGATGTTTTATAGTCAGAGAATTTATCCACGTGGGGTTTGTCGCGCCGCGAAGGATTGTGGGCTTTTTAAAACTGAATACACAGAGGACGCCATGAATTTGAGGTGGGAACGATTCAAGGCAGCCACAGCTACCGTTCCTTACGAGGAAAAAGAAAGACTTTTTTTAATTTATTTGTTTATTCCTACTTTTGCCAGCAATGAAAGTAAAAGTAAAGAGAAGGGATATTGGACATTTTGTCACGGTCACTTCCCTCCGGTTGGTGAAATGACTTAGCACATGATACATACTGGGATCAGACGGAGACGTGTGCATGAGGTTAGTACAATAGGCACTTAATTTATTTCAGTGACTATCGGCTTCTGTACAATTATGTCGGGATTTTAAAATTATGTAGCCTTTTACTTGTTTTATTATGCTTTGTATTATTAGGGATGGTCTTATGCTGGAAAAAGTGAATTCAACGTGTTAAAATAAGGAATCGAATAATTCTCTGTCGCATTTGAGTTTTAGATGCGCTGGTTTCATGACTTAACGGCTAATTTTCTTCGTGTGTTCGTGTAGATCGGTTTACTTTTCATATCTCTTATGTAGAAGAATAGCTTTTGCATCGGTGGACTAGCTATTGAAAATGCTAATTTCTACAAAACATGCTAACTTTTCTTTAATTTTACCTTTCGAGATGTCGAGTTAAGCAAATAGACACTGCCTATGCAAGGCGGCTGCAATAAAACCCTTCCATATTGTTATTTTGAAACTGGCTCACTGTTTTTTCGTTTTTGCTGTGAGGAAATGTATTTTCTTTCCGTGTTGACTCTATCTTAGTTTCGTAAAGTGCGAACTGATTTCACGCTCCGAGAACCTTTTAGCTCAGAGAACAAACAGTCTAGCTGTTAGTGGTATTTTTTGTATTACTTCTGCTCACGTGGAGACCGAGGTCTGACGCCAACTGACAAGTCATTTAGCTTTGACTAACTCGAAATGCCACACCTGTACTTCATCATGATACTGCTATACCTTTGTGAGGTGTAGAACAAAGCTTTTAGTTTAAACTGATATTTTCAGTCAGCACTTGCAGTCTTTCTGCGTGACTGCAGTCTATCCTGTGGATCTAACGTAAAGCAATAACTGAAGTAATTTAGACGAAACTGACGGTTACTGGTTTGTTGTTGCTACGAGTTTCGTTATCTTAGGCGTTGTCAAAGTCAGCTCACTAAAGTTTTAAAATCTTTCATAACTAATATTTATAACTCTTTCCTGTTACTGAAAATATCATGGTGGGAAATTGTTGATTTTATAGGTGAAGTCACAGTGGTCAATATAAATACGTTTCAAAGGTCATTCATATAGTAGCTTGATTTAAACCGCGTCCCCTCGTGGAATAAGAACAATGGTTAAATGGTTATAAATATTTTTACTGTGTACCTTTGCCGACTTCAAGTGGTTGGTTACTTGGATGATTTTGAGTTAATTCCAAGATTTTCTATCGATTTTATAATGCTTTTTCTTCCATCTGCATATGGCTTTTCCCTGTCTAAAAAAATATGCGTTTTTATAGAGTAAAGTCAGAAACTGCAATGCCACGCTTTGAATTACCAAGTATCTGTTGACTGCATCATGGTTTATGTACAAGATAATAGTCTAGAAACAGGCTGTCACAACGAGCACATTCCCATACTATAGAATCAACTAAAACTAGGTTTCTTTAGTTAGTTTCCAGCCCATATGTGAACCAAGTCACCTATTTTCGTCCCTAGACTTTAAGGTCTGTTTGACACTACATTCCAAGATCAAAGGTGTAGGCAGCCAATCAAAATGAATTGTAAATCAGCAGGTCACGCTAGATTGATCATTTTTGTATGCTTTCTTTAAACTTCTAAATGACAATTGTCTTTCACTTACTTATGAGACAATAACTACATAACAAACAAAGTGCAATCTGTTTAATCTGGTTTGTTTGTCTGCGGTGCTTCTTGAATTTCCATCAGTCGTTTCTATTTACTAGTTTCAAACCTAGCTTTACGACTTAATTGATGCGGCCTGTCGGGCCGGAAGCTGAAATAAAATATAGGTTAACAATTCAATCTTTTTATACCATTTTGATACCATTTTCCTCTCTCGTTAAGCAGCAATTCATAGCCATCCCGTGAACCCAAGCGGAAAGTTCGGCCCCAAGATCAAGCCAAAGAGAGTGAAACCTCCCCCTATCGTGAATCAACAATACGTTCAAGTGTAATCCACGGATTAAGTTCGATGTCCGAACTATTGCCGGTTTTCATGTGACGTAGCCACATTCCAAAATATAAAATTGCCTTTCCTTCTGAGGTTTTAGTTTCATCAGATTATAGGCCCTATAGAAACTTGGCGTTTTACAACGTTTTAGC
>Ga0126337_10001432_pt1 | contig 14431 bp, 10 predicted proteins | sample DipCmetagenome_FD_92527 | JGI IMG/M metagenome (GOLD analysis project Ga0126337, IMG submission 92527) | Coral microbial communities from La Bocana,Puerto Morelos, Mexico - Diploria C A metagenome | ecosystem: Host-associated > Invertebrates > Cnidaria > Coral | place: La Bocana,Puerto Morelos... | reverse complement strand
TACAGAAACGTGAATATCTCTAAAACGAAAAAAGTTATTCCAAAAAGGAAAACGCCATTCTTCTTTGCTTTGAAAAGCTTTTCAAATCAGCAGCAATTATTTTTTACTTCATAGGCACTTTAAAGAACCCACACACTTATCGAAAAGAGTAGGACGCGGAGTTCCCGGTGTTGTGGTCTGGTCTTCGCTCATTGTGTGCTGTCAACTGGCCGCAGGTCCACATCAGCTTCATTAGCTGCCATATATATAAAATAACCTGCGTAAACAAATAAATACATACATACATACATACATACCTTGTCCATTCTCATGCAAGTGCCAAAGTCTGCAAGCTTAAGGTGGCCTTGCTTGTCAAGAAGCATGTTGTCTGGTTTCACATCCCTAATTTAAAAAAGTTGTGTCAATGTTCACTATGCAAGTCAAGGCTTAATCATTCCAAACAAATAGGTTACCAGAAAAACATCAAAGACTATCCAGCAAATAGGCCTTATTTAGATGGTCACAATTTTTGCTTTCACCAATGCAAATAATTAGACATGTGATTCAACTTTGGTTGTGCAACAAAGTCAAGATCTAGAAATTTAGCAAAGATTATTAATAAAATAAAATCAACCTTATCAACAAGGATACCACATATTAGTCTTATGACTGGGAAACAAAGTGGTCCTCAGATACCCAGTTACATAAGGGGCAGGAAACGTTGGTTTTTGTTCAGGGATGAGAACCAGAGAACCTGCAGAAAAAATTATTGGAGCAATGACACTCACCAACAAACCCACAAACGGTACCACATTTAGAAATCAAACTTAAGCCACATTGCTGGGAGGTTCTCGCCAATGTGGCTATATATATCCTCACAGATGCCTGACTAAGTACTGGGATGGGTCAATGTTACAAAATGTGTCTAATTCTCTTCTCGATTACTTGCTATTCAGGAAAGAGGCTATTGTACGACAACCAAGGACTTTCTCATGAGATACACCTAAACAAACGTTTTAGCAATAATAACGATACCTGTCAATAAATCCCGTTGAATGAATATACATGTAAACATAAAGTTCTTGAAATAAAAACAGTAGTAATACCTGTGAATAAATCCCATTGAATGGATGGCATCAAGGGCTAACACCACTTCAGCACCATAGAACTTGGCCCACTTTTCAGGAATGTCATAGTTGCTCATAAGGTTGACCAAATCACCTCCTGTGTGCAAAATATATATGGTGGTTTAATTCATCAGATCCTACAGTGTTTCATCCAATGTAACAACAAGGATTCAAGGCTTTAAGGGTGAAGTACACGTATTTACATAGAGATTCTAAGCAAGATTAAAACATTGTACAGTTGTATTACGGAAAAATACAGCAACACTTCTCTCTATGTTTTAAAATTGTTATGTCAACACAGCAGTAAAATTTTGGCCAAAATTCAGTTGGCTACAAGAAAATGTGGAGGGCCACCATTTCAAAATGAAAAGAGCAATTGTAGCTCGAAATGCTCTTTATTTTTCATACAACAAAACAAACTTGTAAAAGGGAGTTCTATGTATTAAAGTAATCACTAATAATTACAAGTCTTCTCATGCACCCAGATAAGTACACCAAGAGGCCCAGGTTATTCAAAAGGTGGATAATTCTATCCACTGTATAAATCACTAAACAGCAGATAACATGGTTTGTTTTGTTAACACTTATCCCCTGGATAGCAATTTATCTGATTCAAAGGGTTATCCAGCCTTTGAAAAACTGGGCACAGGTCTCCCCAAATTTCCTAACACCTTTATAATTCCAAAACAAAACGCTATTTATTTTTTAAATAGCTTCCTATTGACTGTTTTAAGGGATTTCTTTTTGGTTGGCTCCATTTCAGACCTCAGTTGATTTTTTTGGACTAACTTAAGTACACAGACTATGGGCCTTGTGGACATGCATTTAAGACCTTACACTAAATAAACAGTCTCAATTAGTCTGAGAAACTCCTGCTCTGTCTTAGCACTGACTCTGTTCCTGTTACATCTAAGTTGTTTAAATCAGTCCTTCACAAAATTCCAGCAGCGTCATGTAGACCACTCAAAACTTTGACACAGCAAGTTACATATGAAGTAGACATGTATGCCTCCCCTAACAGGAACACTCACTTGTGGAGTGGGGAGAAAGTTTTTTGTACAATGTGGCTTTCATTTTGGTCTTTATCAACTTTTCATTCAGTATATCTAAGGATCAAAAACTACATCTACATGTCCAAAAAGATTTATGCTTGCTTTTAGAAGCAAGTTAAGTTTTTGATACAAAATCTACTTTTATGCAAACCTGTACTGTAATGATATTTACCTGCCATATAGTCCATCACCATATATAAATTCTTAGCATCTTGGAAGGCAAAGTGCAACTGGGCAAAATAAACACAGTTTATAAATGAGTTTATTATCAATGCCTTCTTCAAATCACAAAAGAAATCCTAGTTACCCTTTTTATTTTTCCTGTTTTTTTTCACACATCTCAATAATAATTATAAAAATAACACTGGAAAGTTCTAATCAGTCATTTCAGTTGAGAGAGCCTAGTTTGCTAGTAACAACCTGCCTTGATTACCTCTACTCATTTCAAGCTGTTACGATCATTTCTGTCCTTTTAAGCAACCTTTCCTGGTTGCTATTGTTTTAATTATAGCCTCAAAATGTTCAATGTCCCTTTAAATGGGGTTTCCATTTACGGTAATGTCACCTTATTAATAAGATCAAGTTCGAAATCAGCAGGCAGATGAACAAAACAGACAAACAGATTACCTTAACTATTAATTACCTTAACAATCCAAGGACTAACAGTATGAGCCATAATTTCACGTTCCTCCCAAAAGAATGCAGAATCAGATCTCTTGATCTACGCAACAAGCAAGAGTGGCAATTAAAATAGATTAAACCACATTATAACGGCAATTTCCTATTACTGACAGGTCTGTAGGTCCTCAGCTTACAGAAAATTAAACTTCCTTTATAAACACCTTGGTAATAGAGACAGTAACTAACAGTCACTGGATTGGACTGTGGTACAAGCAGTTGCAGTTCTGGCAGTTGCCAGGGTAACCATGTTGGAACCCTTTCCCAAGTTTTAATTGAGTGCAATTTTATCTTGAGATAACTTCCAACAAATAAAGGTTGAAAATTATTATTATAGAATTTTCTCCACAATGGTCTTAAAGGTGAAAAATATTTGTCTAAAATAATCATTGCAAAAAAATTGTCTCTAAAATGTAGTGGTGCTAAGATTCTTTTCATGTGCTACCAGAGGATCACTTGACATGGAATGCAATTATGAACAGAAATTTACAAAAAATGGTTGTGTGCAAATCAATTGCTGGTCATGGTTGTGGATGTGTTCTATGACATATTTCCTGATGTGCAACTTGTAATTCAGCAATATTTAGGTGGACTGAGACCACAGTTGGATTAAAACAGGCCAGTTAATATTGTGTTGGAAAACAGTCACTTTTGCCGTTACTACTAAGTATCCTTAAAAATTGCAATTAATAAATGATTAATTTACAGCGCAGAACACATGTTGGGTGTCTAACAAACATTTTTGCAAAGTACTAATAAGCTTAGTGAGAACATATCTTTTTATTTCTATTTTCACCAAAATGTATCCCTTTAGTAAGCAAAAATTATTGCTAAAGGCTGTAAATGATATAAATCCAGTTAATACTACAATTGCAGGGAAACAACAAGCATATTAAAGGCTTTAATTTGCGGGTTGGTGAACACAAAACCAACAGTAAATAAGCATAAATCAACGTTCTCAATTTATCCCAGGTATTCAAGGAATTGAAACCAGGGGCGACTTTTTCGCTAATTTGTTTACAACGTAACACTCGTACATCACAAGTCCAATGTCGGTATTAGAGGCATGCCTCTACAACTCACCCTCTGGGCTTCACCGGTTAAAAGCAGTATTATTTACTAAATCCTGATCGCAAACAACAACCATATAGAAAGTGTACATTTTTGTACAGGCGAATCAAGTCGACAGAAGTTCAACGGCGAAAGTCACATTAATTAATTACGAGCGTGTTCAGAGAGCCACAGCTTTTGAAAGGAACAGATGACCTCAAAGGAGAGGGCATTCTTTGAGGATCTAGCTGGAAAACACAAGGAAAGTGTTCACGGCAACTGCAGCAATTTAAAATTTACACAAATTCAAGTTGTTACGATGATCTTGAAATCAAAATCCTTGCAGACCCAGAACTAGCGTTGTAGCAACTTCATCGCTATAAACGAATCTAAGTTAAGTTGTCTCTTCATTTAAAGAAAGTAAGACGTAATTTTAACGCTGGAAGCTTTTACAGCGAAACAACAGTTTACTGTTTTTTTTTAGCCTTTGACTAAAATAGCTAAAACTTTAGCTCCATAACCACACAGAAGCTATGTAACTCTTCCAAGATTTCTCCAGAGTTCTCCGACTTACCATCTCAAATTTGCTCAGAAGCTTCATAGCATATACTTTTTTCGATGCTTTGTGTCTCACCTGAAAAGGAAAAAAGAAACCTGAACAGTTTTCTTTTTGTCAGCAAACGAAACAGCTCGAAAGATAAAGACTGTATTTGATAACACGTATCGTTAATAAAATATCCGCGTCTCGAGGCTACAACTTGCTTTGCTAATTCATCTGCTGCCGTGTTGGGAGAGGAAATTGCTTTTATCGAGAGGCCGAGCGTACAAATTTACTTTGTTATACGAAAACTAAGAAATTAATGCAAGACTAATGGGAAGATTCGCTCTCGAGGATATTATTTAACGTCCATAAAGGTAGAAGAGCAAAACGAGTTACTGACCAACTGAACTTCGCCAAATGCACCGCGTCCGATGACTTTTACGATCTGAAAATCATTGGCATTCATGCGACACTCTTCTATTATTTTACATGGCTTCTCATCTGAAAAGCAATTAAAACTATCTTAGTATATGCCTCTCAAGAACCGTTAAAAGCAAATATTAAACTTACATCTTTGTAAGAAGTTTTCGACGTTCTTGTTTCGTCTGAGGGCTGGAAAGTCACAATCACACACCAACGACTGGATGCCATCCTAACAAAACAGAACGAGATAAACCTTGAGTTGTCTGACAGTACGACAATTAAATAAAGCACCATTTAACTCACCAAAAGCCCTTCAATGTATAGCTCATTCCGAGGATTTCGGACGTAAACCTCGAGATTTTCCCTCCTCTTTCGCTCGTCCATGTTGCCACAACTCAATCTCTTCTTGATTCCAACACAAAACTATCCACCAGGGGCAAAAATCATTCCTTCTCCAACCAGAGACATCTAAATGGAGGCAACCGACCTCAAAATGGTAAATTCCAAGATTGCTTCACCAGACGAACTTCTCAAACCGTACCACTGTTGACATTGCTTTCAAACATGGCTGAAGCTCGAACTGGTGGAAACTGAATAATAGGGGGTGTTTAGTCACGTGACCAAAGAGGCCGGCCTTCCCTCGCAACATGGCGATTATGACCTTGAGTTCCTTTTTAGAACGTGATTCTTTATTTCTTTGTCCGTATTCTCTCACTCTATCATTTAATACAGTCTCCCATCCTATGCGTAGTTTATTTCGGTAATCTCAAGTGTCACAGTACATCCCTTCCGATTTGATCTGACGTCACTTCTTTTCTCATAACCTCATCGTGTAACAGGAAGCTTTTTTGATCTATAAACGACTTTAGCAAGGAGATTTTGGCTTAATAAATTCGTAGGTAGGATTAATCTTGAAAGAAATTCAGCACGTGAAAATTCATCGGGAAATCTGAAAAAAATTGTAGAGTATAGTTTGTTAAATTGATTCTGTTCGTTCCATACAGGTCCAGTAAAAGAAAGTCCCTGGTTCATTAAAAACGTCCGCGATCCAGCCCTCTTATTCATTTCAACTCATATTGATCTAATTTACTACGGCTAGTTTATTCGAATTGTTTCAAATTAGAAAGTAACACCATTTTAAACTTGCGCTTTCGAAAGCTAAGAGCATTTAGAAATTCCCTGTTGCTATTAAAATGGAAATGAGTTAAGGAGGCTGAGTTCAGTTAAAGTAACGCCCATTTTTGATTAGCGTTTCAGGACTTTCAGACCGTTTTAATTATGTTCGCGCTGAAAGCCCAATATATCACAAGAAAAATATGATCTAGAGCATTTACTCGAAAGATATATGTTGCCCGGGTGATGAAGTGGCTGATAAGCTGCTATCTGTTTTGCGGTTTCGCTTCTTGAGCGGTTCTATTGAAATATATTGCGTTCGTAGCCTTTCCCAGACTAAGTGTTAGTATATTTAGCGATGACTTCATTAGTGTGTTAAAGATACTGCCATAATGCGATGTTACCAGAAACCGTTGCCGCATCGATAAAATAAATTGTTATTTATGGCCGTACACACACAGAAAAAAATCAAATCGAATTAAGTTCTGTCAAACTCACTTCACTCATCCCATATTCCAGGCCCCCTCCTTGCGGAAGTTGCGGGAGAAACGAGCGCTTTGAGAAAAGCGGCGAAACAGCTATCTATATGGTGATTAAAATCCAAAAGCGCATGCTCAGAATGCCGCCATCTTCCTCCCACAAAATCAGTTGTCTTGACATTGCAAAACGTCTGGAGGCAAGCAAGCGCAAGCGCTTAGTGGCCGCCATATAACAATTAGAAACACCAGAAAAACACTCAAGGTGAACCAAACCTTAACCTGCTAAAAACTGACAGCCAAACAGTATAACGTTAGCTGCTATCTGCTGATCGCGTAATAAATGATGAAACATTAAAAAGGTCTTGGAATCAGTCTCACCATGACAGCCCTCAATGAAAACCATCAGTTTTGTGAATTCCCGGGGCAATACACAAGCAAGGATTTATTTTCATAAATGCCTTTATATTGAATTGTTCTTATCACACTCTATTTGAAACTTTTTAGCCCCTATTTGATAGGACTACGGTTAAGGTAGTCAAAAACTTGTGTGTTTATGATTTCAGTTTTAGCCAGAGAACGTTTTTATATTTCACTCTAATTCATCCTGGCTGTGTTCCTTCGGTATTTTGAGGAAAACTTGGTTATTTTATTTACTCGCTCACTCGCTTACCTATTTTATTCTGTTTCTAAGACCGCATTCCACTGGACACTAGAGGGTAGACGCAAGCAAGGTAGGCTAAAAAAAACATGGCGATACACTATAGAGGCAGAGTTGAAGGGCTTGGACGACAGCTGTGGAGGTCCTGTGTGCTAGTGGGCTTGAAGGGCAATAAGGGAGTGACACGCTAGAGTTAGTCAAATCACACCGCTCAAATGACAAATACTTCACGGGAGAACTACGCCATCTGCAGCAAGCAGTTGACAATAAATTAATTGTAATTCAGGCCTTACTGTAACTTTATAGAATGCTGGTTTAAGCCTCCTTTTGATTATTTTATTTATTAGTTAAAGCATCTCACCTCACCTCAAATAAGCGCCCAACGCTCCCCCCCCCCTCCAAAACAAATTAAGTACACAAGAGGACAACTGATTGTTCTTCACTGCCTCATAATCTCTAAATTCATTGTCTGAGAGTCTATGAGAATGTTAATGACAGTGAGATTAAATTGACTAAGTACAAATAAGAGACTTCCCCGAAGTCCGAGTTTTCTTCGTGCTTTCAACAAACTTTTAATTAACAATTAAATTCTGCTTTGGTACATGTTCGCGTTTTGTTATTATTCATGGCGTATCCATATAAAGACTTCATTATATTCTGATTCCGGTTTTAGTGAATTACTTAATTAACTCCCCGCATTTACTTCAAGTCACCATTAAAAAAGAAATGGTAGAATACTGGTAGAAATTTACAAATCGTACAAATAAACGTGAGTGGTTTGAACGTTTTCCCCCGATTCAAAATTATCGATCTTGAGGTAATATTACTGAACTTAGGAGTATCTAGCGAGAATTAACTAATCATTCGCAAACAAGTACTGATTACCTCCTGTTTGGGTAATGCAGCTAAATTCAGCCGCTTCCTCGTTTTTGCGAAACCAGCCAAACTTGGACAGGATTCCGCAAAACATCAGGAAACCATATTTCACGTATCGTCAAAAAGCCTAAATAAACAATTCCTGTCTTTGACAACGAGAAGCTAATATGGCACGCGATTTTGGAGTGAGCACCTTCCGGCTAAAGCTAAGTAAGGCTAGAGTTCCCGACTGACAAATGTGATGTACCTTGTATTTGTGTATAGCGCAAATAGCACTGCTGAGAAATGTTATTTAAGCCCCACGACAGAAGCACGGCGTCTTCCTCAATCAAACTTTTGAAGCACGTCAGTAAGCAATTAAAAGTTCGACAAGCTCTGCCGTCACGGCTGCAGGATTCTGGCACGGCAGTGGCGTCAGTTGTTTTTCTGTCGCCCTAAACAAATGTAATAATGCATTTTGGCGAGATTGGGTTCCCACGGTGAGTTTGAAGGAGAATCATTTCGAGGCATCATTAAATCCTGAATTTGGCTTAACTCTGCCACGACGTCTGAAGCTGTTTTTCTACCGGACCAAATTGCATTTATGTTTGACACGGCGGAAGCATGACGCCTGAACCGGGCCTTAGAGCTGTCCTCTAAAAAGCGCTTATTCCTTAAAAGGAGTTCTTACTGGAAAAAAATTAAAAGCTCTTGAGTAGCACTTATTCAAAAAGGCCGCTCCTTGTGCATCTACTAGTTTCTACTTGATCAAGTAGTTAAATATTTGCAGTTCTTTACTGAGTTACTTGAGTTCCTAGTAATTTTGCTTACATTATTTAATCCACCCTTTGACAGACCGTTGTCATTTTCCTAAAACTAATCCTCCAAACGCAAACTACCTACTAGAATTGGGCTCAATAGAAGGAAGTGAAAAGCGACACCATTAGTTAGTTTTAATCCTGTAAAACGGCTACGTCAAAGACGATACAACAAAGTCGGATAGTTCAGTTTTCAGAATTATTCCGTTTTTCAGCCGCTTTATCTTTGGTCCTACTCCCTTGTGAATTAAGGGACTCAAAACACACTCAAAATTCAAAATTTAACCGAAAGTGAGCCTGTTTTTGGTCTAAGCACGAATTTTAGTGTTTTACATTTCCCTTCCGCTTCCCACCTTCTTAGAACTCCCTCTTCCCGCCCCTTTGCCCTCCCGCCCTCCTTTTCTCCCGGGGTTCCTTCCCCTGCCCACTCCTCCAAGTTCGGAAGGTTCTGACCCCGCGATGGAGCAGCGGATTCCTTTTCATCGCCATTTTGGATTTGAGGAAGAGAACACTTTTGCCCAAATAATCCAAGATGTGACTGTAATCGATTGCATAATTTACAGTGCCTCAACGAAATGGGTCAAGGAAGTTCCAAGGAACGCTACAAAAGTGCCGTGAAGAAACTTAGTAGCATAGAATTGGCAAATATCGAAGCGGTGTTCAACGAGGTTTCCACCAAGAATGAGGATGGTTCGAGACATGTGGAATTGTCTCTGATCAATCGACAAGATTTTGCTGAACGATTCCGGCTTCCAGGGTTTATTGCTGAACGCCTTTTTCTTGCTTTCGACAGAAATGAGGTATCTCACACTTTGGGATTTTTTTTGAAGCGAAATTTGTGTTTAGTTATATTATGTGTGGAGACACTTTAGGACCCTTTAGAAGTGAACCTAAGCTCACCTATTTGTGCGACAGAAGCCCATCACTGTTTCAAGGTGACAAACTTCTGAGCTTCTTTTGCTGTCCTAAAAGGTCAATAATAAACTTTACTGCAGTATTTCAGCTACAAGTGAACATCAATATGCATCTGGACTAGTATGTGAATCCTGGGGGAGGGTACTCCCAGAAAAATTGGGTAGGGGTGTGCGGCCCGCTTCCCAAAACCCCTTACCCTATTTATGACCAAAACGACTGAAAAACCATACCCTCTGGGGCCGCATATACCTATATAGTCCATATGAGGGAGTACCCCCCACCCCCTGGGCCCGGGACAATGTGAATACCATATACTAGCTTATTACATTGTGCCCTTGTTTGAAGGAACACAGTTTGAAGAGTTATGTATTGTATTGTAGTTATGTATTGTATTGTAGTTATGTATTGTATTGTAAGTGTTGACTCTGGAACAAGTAGTTAGATCCCAAGATACTTCTTTCAAATTTAGCATAATGTGGGGGAGCGCTCAATCAAGGAGTGCAGTTGTTCAAAGGAGTACTCATATGAGGGTAGGGGAGTGGAGGTAAGGGAACGTGGGGGGGTGCTTATTAAATTCTTTCCAAATCAAGTGTTGCTGTTACCAGAGAACAGAGTTTTTGCATTCCAGCTGGATAGAAAGACCCTCATTATTGCTAGAAAATACTACCCTTAACTGAAAAAGTCCTAATTTTGAGTTTTACATGTTGGTTGAATATATAGCTCACACAAATTCAGCAAAATTGTAATAGACAAGGACTGGGAACTACCAAATTCACAAATTTGATTGGCTGAAATTGGCTGAAAGAAAACGAGCAAACATTGGCAAATTTGAGTCCTGCAGAGGAAGCTACAAGCAAAGACGAAGTCGAAATTGAGGGATTTTTGCAGGAGCAGAAATCGAAAAACACTCAATACAAGACTAAGAGTGATTGAAACTCATGGAAGAAATTTTGTGAATCACTGAAAGAGTCTAGAGCAATTGAAGACATACCTGCCAATGAGCTCGACCTTCTTTTGTCTTAGTTTTTCATCTCTGTTGTAAACAAAATGGCACTGAGTATGAGCCAGGTGCTTTAAGTGGCTTCCAGCGAAGTTTTCAATGCCACTTGCATGAAAAAGGAAGTCTGTTTAACATTCTTAAGGATAACGAGTTCTCCAAGTCCACAGAGGTACTTGCTGCCAAACGAAAGAACCCGGTTTGGCAAGGAAAAAGGAAACTTTCCAAATGCCACAAGAGAGCTCACTGAAGGCGAGGAAGATGCTCTATTTGAAAATGGCCAGTTGGGTGTTCAGGATCCGAAATCATTACAAAGGGCTTTGTGGCGGTTTCTTTCTCTTCATTTTGGCTGGAGGGCCTGAGATGAAAGCCATAAGCCATGCTGGGGTGGGAGATGTAGGATTGGCCAGTGATCCTGAAACAGTTTCCGAGTACCTTGTGTGGAAGTCAGAAAGAGGCAGCAAAACACGTACCGGACAAAATGTGGTTATCAAAGAGTGTTTGAACCGAAAGCGCACGCAAGCAACAACAAGTCTAGATGCCCAGTTGAATTTACAAAGCTTTTCAAAGTCACCATTCTGAAGCGATGCTAGAACCAGATGCTCCTTTTTGTCTCGCCATAAATCACCAACGAAAACCGAATGACAAAGAATGGTATCTCAACAGACCCCTCGGAAAAAGTGAAATCGGCATGTTCCTCAAAGATGCCTTTGCTGCAGCCAAACTCAATGACACAAACAAGAAGAAGATTTCTAATCACTCCATCAGAAAGACCAGTGTTGGATGACTTCTTGAAGCAGATTTTCAGCCAAACTTTGTTGCACAGCTAAGCGGTCATACAAATTTGAAAAGCCTCAACAGCTACCATTCAGCATCTCTGAAGCAACAGCGAGAAATGTCTGCTACCCAGAATCGTGAGCCTATATCCGCTCAGTCCGAAGAAAACCAAGTCAGTACGTCCACTACAACACAGCAAAATGTCTTAAAAGTCCAACAAATCCAGCCTCAGACAATTTTTGGTGGGGGCATATTGAGAAGTTCAAAGGCTGCACATTCATTGGTGATCAGTCAAAGATCGCAAGGCTGAATGAGAACTGATCGCTGAGGGATCGAGGCACATGCAGCAAAGCTGGACTTTGAACAGTTATTTTTGTCCCGTTTGGACTGGAGACCAGTGACATAAGAAGCTGGCTAAATGCTTGAGCCCGGGCATGGAAAAAAATAAAATTATTTATGTTTTTGTTCCTTTGCTTTATTGTTTGGCCATATAATAAACATCTTATTAACCGAGCTAAGTCGGTCTCTATGGGAGAATCTTGATCTCGGTCACTGGTACAGACCTCACTGTGTTCGGTCTGTACTGGTGGCCTTGGTCAAGATCTTCCCATACAGACCTCCTGCTAGGTTAATAAGAGCTAAGTAATACCCATTAATTTTGTAGCTGAGGTAACTGCAGGGGGCAAAATAAGTAAAAATTATAAGCCATGTTTTTTCCAGTAATGGTCACAACCAACTGCAAGGTAATACTTGACCCAGATTTCTTGTCACTTTTGTCCCAGATTTCTTGTCATTTCTAAAGAAGCAAATAAAAGTTGGTAGGTGTGAGATAGTATAATGTTTGTTTCTTTGCAGAGTGGTACAATTGACCTGGAAGAGTTTATTGGTGGAATAGCTTTGTGTTTACATGGAACAGTTAAAGATAAATGCAGAATATTATTCCATATCTTCAATTTGGTATGTCTTAAGTCATTGAATAAGTTAACTTATTTGAGAGTCGTAACTCTTGTCTGAAAATTTAACACAGCAAATTTGTACTACCGGTATTATATTGATTAGAATTATTAATAGTTAAAAGAAGGGTAGTCCTGTTAAATTCAACTCCGAAATACATACCTAATTTTATTAGTGATTTATTGCTGTTCAGATATTGCACATCCAAGACAGATGAATGGGCTAAATTGCTAAAATAAACCGATCAGAACTTTCTTAAAATGGCCATGTTCATTTATTCTTAGTATTGGGAGAAGGCGGAGAAAGCATACTCATTTCCTTATCAACCGTAAACTTAGTTGTTATTCACTATTCAATTTCTTTGGATTGCAGGCAGAGGATGGTGGTGTTAGTAGAGATGAATTGACTGCTGTTCTTTTAAGTTCTCTTGAGTCAGCTCACACCATACTGGACAATGTGGAGGATGCTGAGCAACCTGAAGAAGGAAATGGCACAGACAAGCTGATAGAAACAGTCACAAGGTTGGAATACCAGTTTCAGAGATACCAACCTAAGAAAACACAAATTTTACCTTTCCAACCCTAAAAAATGTTATTGCAGTGGAACCCGATTTATCTGTTCACCAACAGGCCAAAAAAATCTATCTAATAGATATTCATAGGGTAGCCATATAAAAGGGTTCTTCAAATAAGAAAATGACCGACTGAGCTTTTGTTCGGGCCAGAATTAAGTGGTTATAATAACAAGGTGTCCCTATTAAGGGTGTGGTTGTGAGGCATAAAGGTTTCCTCTGATTACTCCGTAGAGCTCTTTAAAAATCTTCCCGCAGAAAAAAACCCAAAATCACACAAAACAAGTGCTTTCCTTCAATTTTGGGAGATTTTGTGACTTGTATGGGTCTGTAATTGGGAAACTTCAGGATAATTTGAGAGAGTTGGCAATTAAAGATAGAAATGTTAGAAATAATAAATCAATGCAAAAGACTCTGTTTGACCCCATTTCAAAACACCAAGAATTGAGTTGAAAATCTTACATGTACCAGAGTATTTTTTACAAAATTTGAGGGTCACTGAAAATGTAGTCCAGTTTCAAGTGAGTGTTTTTCTTAATTGAATTTAAGACTAAGGAGAAAACAGAGAAAGAAAAGTGTAAAAATCTATGGTAACTAAGATCAGATAACTACCACAATCAGGATTTCCTTTGTTTAAATGTGATAATAATTTATCACATAAAAATATTATTTTTCATATGAGCAATTTTGAGTAAGGAAAAGCTACCATTACTATTTGTCATGGACTGCGCTTGTCATGTGATGACAGCTAACCCACTGTGAAGCTATAAACACTGAATAAGGTGTTCAATAAGTGAACATTTATTAATTTTGATTGTTTTAATTTAATTGTAGGATTGTTAGTGATGCATTTGAGACTGGGAAGGTGTCAAAAACTGGAAAGCTTTCTGTCAAGGTTGGTTAACTAATAGTTAATAAGAGATCACACTTTTTTTGTACCGTGGCTTAACAAGGGTACTCATTGGAAATGATCTTTATATCTCTTTGTTGTGAAACAAAAATGCACTCTACTTTTTTGTAAATTTTGGCAAACTAATTTTCAATGATCATCACTTCTCTTCCTATCTGCAACTTTGAGTGCTTAGAAATAATGTTTTTTTTTCTGTTCTCAGGAGTTTGAAACTTGGCTCTATCGAAACCCTCAAATTATGGATAATGTTTTTGGCTGGCAGTGTCCTAGCCCTGAAGGTAAGAGAAAGTGTCAAAGTGATGACCAAACAACTAGTAATTTGCCATCAACATTATTATCATTGATATACCGGTACCAGCTCCGAGGTTCAGTGTCTAATAGTTAGTGCACTTGCCTAAGAGTTCAAACCTTGCCAAAATCCTTGTGATGTAATATTTGCAAATAGTTTCTAACATAAAAAGTTTGGACATTTTATTTTTGGACATTTTTTAGATCATTTCAGACAAATTCCTGACAATAATTTTGGACATTTTT